>Ga0070707_100000606_pt1 | contig 36069 bp, 24 predicted proteins | sample KBSK5502metaG_FD_65468 | JGI IMG/M metagenome (GOLD analysis project Ga0070707, IMG submission 65468) | Corn, switchgrass and miscanthus rhizosphere microbial communities from Kellogg Biological Station, Michigan, USA - KBS K5-50-2 metaG | ecosystem: Host-associated > Plants > Roots >... | reverse complement strand
TCCCACAGCTTGACAGCCCCATCCTCACTGCCCGTAGCCAGGAGTTTACCGTCAGGGGAGAAGGCGACCGAGCGTACCGAGCTTTGATGTCCTTCGAGGGTAGCTAACTCCTGGCGCTTCCCCACGTCCCATAGCTTGATGTCGCCATCATCACTCCCTGCCGCCAAAGTCTTGCCATCAGGGGAAAATGCCACGGACCAGATCTGTCCAAACATCCTGAACTGAGTTATTTCCTGCCCTCTATCCATGTCCCATAGCTTGATGGTCTGATCATTGTTCCCGGCGGCTAAAGTTTTACCATCAGGGGAAAGCGCTACGGACCATACTTCCCCAGAGTGCGGAAAGGAAGAGAAATAGCTGTGGCAGAGCCGCCAGAAGTAGTACCATTCAAAGCCACGTAAATCCTCTTTCCACTTTCCAGGTCGCAGACCATCAAGTCGCTCCAGCGCAACCCCGACATTATTATTTTCCCAGTCTTGCTGCACTAGCTTCATTTCTCCTATATAGTGCATTTGCCAATTCAGCCGCCATTGCCTGTAAACCAGAGCCACGAAGCTAACGATCATGACGAGGCCCCCAATTATGGCAATAGCGCGTAGCAATCCGGGTTTTTCTGGGCCTATTGGTCTCTCCCTCTCTAAAGCCCGCGCTAAGTCCTCACCAAAAGTCTGCACCTGCGTGTAGCGATCTTCGGGATGGAACGAGAGTGCTTTTAAAATCACCTCTTGTGCAGGGATAGGTAAGTCGGGGCGTACATCTCTTGGCTTAACCTTCACCCCAGCCTGCTGCATCTCCAAGATCTGCCCTCTTATTGTCCATAAATCAGTTGCCTCTGGGTTGAAGGGGCATTGCCCAGTTATCATTTCATAGGCGATCACACCCAAAGCATAAATATCAGTAGCGGCGGAGACGGGCTTCTGCTGTAATTGCTCGGGTGCCATATAGTGGAGCGATCCTGCAATTACTGGCACCACCGTGCTATCACCCACTCGCGAATTCTCGATTTTCGCAATCCCGAAGTCGATCAGTTTGGCCTGCTCCTCACCATTGCTCAAGGTTTGAAGCATAATGTTCTCGGGCTTGAGATCGCGATGGTAGACGCCTTGCTCGTGCGCGGCACTGAGCGCCCTACTGATCTGCCGCACCAGTTGGGCGACATACTCGAAGTCCATCCCCTCCTTTTTGATCACCGAGCGAAGCGGCCTGCCCTTAACGAATTCCATAGCAAAGAAGGGCTGTCCGCCAGGCATCTCACCTCGGTCCAGCACCTTGACTACTCCCGGATGGGTGATACGCGCGAGCGCTTCAATCTCCTGCTGAAATTTTTTCTTGAGCCATTCGTTCCTGATCGAATTTGCAAGCAAGACTTTTATTACGACGGGCATATCGTGCAGATTCTTATCGCAGGCCTGATAGACGACTCCAATCCCGCCGCGCCCAAGCTCATGCCCGATAATGTAGCGGTTTTTCAACACCATTCCCGAGTGGATTTCTGCTTCAGGAGGTGAGGCGGGATTAGCCCCGCCGGGCGAATCGTTCATTGGGTATACACGCCCCTCCTCTTGGGGAATTGAATTTGGATGAAAGGGCTGAGCCGCGTCGTCTTGATTGTTCTTCTTAGCCATAGAGACTCCAAACTGAATTGGTGGATGAAGGAGTCTTGCAGAGGGTCAGTGAGGGCCTCTGCTCAGTAAGCGAGAAGTGCAAATACAAAAGGAAATCTCACAGCGCCGCCATCGCAGGGCGATTGATTTCGTCAGTATGCGCTTGGCTGAAGCTGGTTAGGTGAGGATCGAAGCCTCGTGCTTACTACCCTGCCGGATGAGGACAGCTCACATAACGCTCGCCACTTTATAATAAAGACGGGTGAATGGTCAAGAACATCTCACCTTTGCGACGTAGGTAGCTTTTACTGGCTGCGCGCCGTGACGAAATGCAATAATCTCCCTAAGATCATGCCTCTCTAGCCCCGCCTGCCATATTTACTTGCTGCCTACCTCGACAATGTCACATTTCGGCGCGTATTCGTAAAGAACGCCAACCGGTTGAAACATAGACCAATAGCTGGCAATCCAGGAGTATGGGAGCCAGCACCGAAAAAGAGAAGAAGAGTACAGTCTTTGATCCGCGCGCTTGGGGATTGCCAAGTACGGCGATCAAGCGATTGGGTAGTCATCTCTATGAACTCTGGGAACGTTACGCCGATTGTGAGATTGATGCTGCTCGACGAAGGGGGGAGAGCACAAGGGGGTTCAGTGACAGCGTCTAAAGGAGCAGGCCAGCCCGCGCTCAGCACTGGGTGCGGGCTGGCCTGCGTGTCGCTTGAGAGTGGGAAGGATTATTTATCGGCCGGCAGCGAGATATCCTCGTTCACGTAGGCCTTCAAAGCCGTCCCCTCTTTGACTTCCACCTCCTTGCCTCTCTTGAGCAGGCCGAGGGGGCCGAACAGGACGGTGAGGGCAATCGCGGTCCCTTCTTTGCCCTCGCCCTCTTTGCCTTTGCTGCCGCGCAGCCTGACGCGGTTGTCGCCGACTTTCAAGTACTCCAGCCGCATGTTGAGTTCGCCGCCTTTACCCATCCGGCCGGACTTCTTCGCGTGGGTGATAATGCCGACGGCTTTCACGCCCGCCTTGGCCACCACGACGCCATCGACCTTGATGTCCTCGTCGAGCACGAGGTTGACTTGGTCGTCATCTTTGGCGGTCTTCGAACTGATCGCCTCGGCGAACTTGAGCTTGACCTCCGTGCCTTCTTTCAATTGATATGGGCCGCCTTTTTGGGCCAGGGAGGTGAAGTTGGAGCAGAGGAGCAACAGGGCGAGACTTGCGCCGCCTGTTTTCTTCATGGTTTTCATGGTAGAAAGTTCCTTTCGGTTGATGCTGGTGTTGGGAATAAGCGGGCTGAGCCAGGTTCGGTCGGTTGGCGGCCCGGACTTATCAGTTTGAGAATTGCTAGTACGAAGCCATCGGTTATGAGACACAGAGAAGCCAGGTCGGGAACGCCATAAGCTGGCCTGCGTTCGGCGGTGCTGATGATTGAGAAAAAGCGATCCGGTGGACTCGCCTATGCTAGAATTTTAGGCTGACTTCTTTCGACTAACGCGATTAGCGTCTGGCCCTGCCGGGCAGACGGGCACAACTCTACAATAGGGGTGTTGAGACAGTCAATCTTTCTAATCGTTCTCACCCCGGCTGCGGCCTGAACGCCGGCGGCGGATGACAGGTGAGAGATGGACGACATTCTTTCCAGGATCGTCGCACGCAAGCGCGAGCGGCTGGCTGAAGCCCGGCGACACCGCCCATCCTGGCGAGAGGCGGTGATGCCGCGGGCCGAGCGGCGCAAATCATCTTCGCTCACATCCGGGCCTACGGCTTTTTGTTTGAGGACACCAAGGCGTTCGCTTCGCCGATCAGTTGGGTGGCCATGTCCACTGAGAAGATCCCCGGGATCTGTGCCACGTCCTCCGGCTTCGCTGCCGCCAACTTTTCGGCCGAGTCGATGCCGATCTCGGCCAATTGTCGAGCCCGCGTCTCACCAATCCCTTTGACGGCCGTGAGTGGAGTTAAGCCCGCCGGTGCTGAAGGCAACGGCTGCGTCTCAACCGGAATTTCTCGGGGTGAGATCGCGGGACGAATGATGATGGGCTGGCTGGCTGGACCACGCGCGAAAGAGAACGCCGGTGCGCCGGGGACGAGCGGCCCGCCGAAATGCACCACTTCACCATCACAGTTTGAGCAGTGGCCAACCAAGACTGGCCGCCCGGTGTCGGTTACCATCGGGATGGCCTCGGTCAGGGTCTGCTCGGTCTCGCAGCACGAGCAGAAGCAGCGATCGTGAGGGGTTTCACCCGGCTGGCGACCCGGTGGCGTGGGGGTGCAGAGCCGGCCGCCCTGAGGGACGCGAGGCGCTGAGACTGCCACTTCCTCGTAGGAAACTTGCAAGTCGGAGATGGCCAGCTCACCGGGCGCTTGGGAGACGAAGGTCAGGGGCACGAGTGTCCGGGAGGGGAAGCGCAGGGAGACCCGCTTCACATCCTCGGTGATGCCTGCCGGCAGGATCAGATGAATCTCTGCCTGAGTCGCACCGGCCGGCGTCGTCCCGTCCGCGACCGACGAGCCAAAGCTCGTGGGGAGGACCTCCAGCGTGGTGGGCGATCCGGCGGTGGAGCCATCGGCCTTGAGCCAATGCAGCTCGATTCGAGGGGTGGCTTGGGTTGGCAACGGCGCCACCACCTGGCCCTGAAACTCCAGGGTGAAAGGCTGAGTGCCCTTGACCGGCACCGTCTGCACCAGTTCGGCGAGATTGGCGCCGGCATTGCGCAACTCGATGCCACTCTCGGCGGAGAGGACCGCAACCCCGGGAGCCATGCCGGGTGAGAGCGTCCAGCCGGCCAGCCGACCTGCTTCTTGCAACGTGAAGTCGGCGTTCGCCACCGTCTCACTGGTGGCGGTCAAGGAGACGAGATCAATCGCGGCGCATCCATCGCTGGGGACGGTGAAGCGGACTTCAGCTTGACGGGCGCCGGCCGGGGCCGTCAGCCGCTGGCGATGCAGCACCAGTCGCGGCTCAGTGCCGAAGCAACCGAACTGGGGACTGGGGGGCTTCGGCACCGCCGCTGGATCGTGCGCTGCTATTAGCGACGCTGGTTGAGGCGCCGATACCTGGATGGGCACCGGATCAGTCTTGATGAGCCCGCAGTCAGGGTTCAGCCAGAGCACTTCTGCCACCGCATCGGGCTGCTGAGCGATCCCCCAGAAACTAAAATCGTAAGCGCATGCCTCGGTCACCGGCACTACTTGAGAGAGAGCCGAGGGCAGAGACGGTGAGCCCAGGGCTGCTGCCAAATGAAAAGGGGTGGGCAGGCAGGTGGGGGTAACCGCACCCGAGGTCAAATTCCATTCGGTGGGCTGCCGCGCTCCCACTTGGAGAGAAATCAAGCTATCGAAGGTAACCACGTAAATTCGTTCGCCGTGCGGGGTGAGGGCCAAAGCGACTGGCGGCTGGAGGAGCGCGATCTCCTTGACGATGGCCCGCCGGCTAAGATCGAGGACACTGAGGGTTGTAGTATTAGAGTGTGTACCATCACCTCGATTGGCCACATAAGCTCGTGTTCCCTCTGGCGAGATCGCTACGGCCACTGGGGCTTGGCCTAAGTTGGGGGGCTGATTAACCTGGATGAGACCAATCGGGGTTTTAGTCGCAGTCTCGATGAGGCTGACGGTGTTGTCGCCCCTGTTAGTGATCACTGCCCACCTGCCATCCGGTGTGAGTGCGATGGCACTGGGGTTTTTACCTACCGGGATGGCGCCAGGGACCTGCTGGAGCGTGGCCGTGTCGAAGATGCGGACCTCTCCATTGTTACCTGGGCCGTGATCGATCACCACGTACAGACGACTGCCATCGGGCGCTACAGCCAATGGCCCCGACTCGGCTGGTGTAGTGAGATTGAGATTGACCTTGAGCAAGCTTAGCGCTTCCAGTCCCTGTAGCGGAGGCTGGCCGCGGGTCACAACCTGCTCCAGCTTGGCCGTCTCAATGGCCCGAATGGCTGCTACTGCCCCGCCCGTGACAGTTGAAGTAATGAGATACAGCCAAGCGCCGTCAGGGCTGAAGGCCATGGCTTTGATTTGCTCGGTATGATTTAGGGGGAGGCCCAGTGTCTGGCGGGTGCTCAGGTCGATCAACAGCAGCTTTAGGCTGTCAGTCAGATAAGCCCTCGCCCCATCCGGGCTGACGGCGAGCCGGTTCGGGGTGAAGCCGTCGTTGAAATTCAGACTCTGGATCTCTTTGTTGCAGGCGACATCAATGACTTTCAAAGAGGCGGGCTGAGTCAGGATTGTATAAGCCAATGATCCGTCAGGGGCGATGGCCAAGTCGGTAGAGAAGACGTCCAAGTTAACAATCGTTGGCGTTATCACCTCGTCTCCGATGCGCAGCCATTTTTCGAAGTCTCCGTTCACCAGGTGCTCGGTCTCAGGGCACGTGGCCGGCGCGGCTTTAGCCAGATGTTTCTCGAGGGCTTGGCCGATCTCTTCGAAATCGAGCGCGAAGTCCACCCGGCCCAGGGACCGAAAGCGATCCAGGCTCACTTGAACTGTCTGATCGCCACTGCCCAGCCGGAGCGCAATGGGCATCTCGAAGCGCTCCGGCTTGCGGCGCAGGCGGAAGAAGGCGCCGAGCGGGCCGGGGACTTTGAGCGCCGCCGCTTCGCGCCAGGAAAGACCGCCGTCCGGGGAACGCTGCATCCCGGCGGTCTCAACCGGCGGGGGCGCGGCGGGCGCAGCGGCGACGCTCCAGGCCGCCTCGCCGACAATGCTCTGCAAGACGAGCCAGTACCGCTTCGTGCCGGTCACTGATTTAAACTGGAACTCAGTGGGTAATGGGACGCTGACCCATTTGGAGCGTGCCGCCGCTTCCTGCTTCTGTTCCAGCCCCTCGGGCCCTGTCAGTTCGAAATTCACCGGTTGCGGCAAGAGTGAGGTGTTGCCGGGCTTGCCGTCCAGGTCTTCGCGCAGGTCCAACTGGAGCCCGGTGGTTTGCTTGACGCCCAGGAGCAGGTCAATCGCGGTCGCCGCCACATCGCGAGCGAGAGAGATGGGCTGCGCCAGAGTGGCTGAGGCCGAGACCTCAACCGTTCCCTCCGGCGTGATGGCCTTGACGAACCCGTCAGGCGAGACCCTCTCCGTCGGGTTGTAGACGATGCGACTCCCATCGAAGACTCCGGTCACGCGGGCGCTGGAGGCGCGTGGCGAGAGACGGGAGTTGGGCGGCACTGCGAGTGTGATCACCTCCGTCCCGGCTTTGGGCGGACCGCTGAAATCGAAGGGCACGACCACTTCGTCGAGACCTTTGGGCAACGCGCTCTCCTGGACTAAGAACTCGATCTCCAGCGCGACCGTCAGCCGGGCCAGTGAGTCCGAGTGCAGCACCAGAGGCACGACGGAGAAGCCGTTCTCGACTTTGGCGTCGGCCAAGAAGGCTTGCAGCGCGGCGGTGAAGTCGGGAGTGATTTCGGGCTGAGCCAACTCGCCCACGTGCGTCCAGAAGATCGGCGTCTCTCCGAAGCGCAGACTGAGATTGGTCGGCACGCTCCGAATGGTGACCTCGGTCACGTCCGGATCAGAGGTCACCGGGGGCGCTGGGGGGACAGGGACAGGATTGGTGAGCTTAAACTTGGTGACCGCCAGGGCGGGCAGTGCAGCAAAGTTGTTCGACAGTGAGCTCGGCAGCGTGAAGAGCGTGTCACCAGGCGCTTTGAGGCCGCCGTTGGCGTTGACCTCGACGTAGGCGCCGCCCAAATCAACTTGCAACGTCCGGCCGTCGAGGTTCATCCCTCTGACGCCAGCCAAGGTCCGGCGGCCATGAAAATCCACCTCCACCCAACCGACGGCTCCGGTCGCTCGCAGAACCTGTGTCTTGGTCGCCCCCAAATCGCCGGTGGTCCCATTGAACCTGATCGTTTCGGCAAAGGGGCTCACGCCGCGAGTGGCGTCAATCGGCGTGACGGTGGCCGTCGCCCGCTGGATGCGGGCGTTGGCGGGGATGCGCTGCAGCCGCAAGGCGCGGTCGCCTTGGAAGGGCGCGTTACTGCCGTCGTAGCGATCACTCAGTTTCATGTTCAGCTCTCAGGCTCATCTAGCGAGCGCCGGGTGACGCCCCGCGCTCGATTTCTCAAACCGACCAAGTTAGACTTTCAAAAGTAGCATCACTTTGAGTTCCTTCTTATTGATGAGTGCCGATTGATCGCCCGCGGGGACCAGGACCGCGGGATAGACTGGATCAAGAATGACCTTGATCCCCAAGGTATCAAAATCGAAGTGGACCACCTGGATCTGGGTCGGCGCTGGTGTGGGAGCAGGAAGGGCGGGAGGAGCGGCAGTGGGAGGGACAGCGGGAGTGGGTGTCCCCCCAGCCGGTGGCATAGTCGCGCCGGCCAAGTAATTGATCGTTTTGCGCGGATACATCTTGAACCAGAGGTCATCCCAAGCGCCGGTGTCTTTCAACTCTTTCACCGTCCTTTTCTCGCCGCAGCACTTCTCAAACCAGGGGGAGTGACAGAACTGCTCTGGTTCGAACCGATCATTGGGATCATTGAACAGCGCCTTCCAGAATTCGGTTTCCAAGTCGTCAAGGCTGGACGTATCGGTATATGGGACGTGGTACCGATTCAACATCTCCGCAAAAGGAATCTTAAAGGCTTGGCCACTGATGGGCTCGATTTCGATAGTTGTAGTGGCTCCCCCGGCGGTGAGTCTGATCCGCTTCTCGCTGGTGTGGTAGAGATAAAAGTTGACCCACGCCTCTCTTTTCACATTTTCATCTTCGGCGCACACTACTTTGAAATAGTCTAACTGGTAAACATCAACCAGGGGGCAGACCCCGAGGCCGTGTTTGATTACTTCTTCTTCATTCACCGTGAGCCGTTTGAAAAGCTGTCGATAACCAGTCTTTGTGGGGAGTACCTGAGTGACTCGATTGATAATGTCCTGCGTCAATTCTTCGGGAGTTTTGCCGCCGAGCTTCCCGGCGTCCTCGGCGTTCTTGACGCTTTTGACGGACTCGACTCCGGCCTGGACCTTGGCGGCGATGTCCTTTTTGATTTCAACTTGGACATTGTCCCAGTCCTCGGCGGTGACCAAGTCACCGGGGTTGCGATTGATGTAGGGTGTGGGTTCGGTAGCCATGAGATTTTCTCCTTATGGTTGAGGTTGATTGTCGGGCCGTGGGACTGCGGTGCCGTCGCGGGTCACCTCGGCGTGGATGCCGGCGGCCTTGGCCTGGAGGATGCCCACCGGGCCGGGCCGGAGTAATGCGTCGATCTGTTCGGGCAGTTGGTCGCCGCCGCGGACGACCCGCCGCGCGCTTTCGAAGCGGGCGCCCTGGTAATTGACCGTGACGTCGAAGAGCGCCGGCCCCGCCTTGCGCGCGGTGACGGTGATGGCGTTGCCCTGCGAGCCGGGCAGCTTGGCTTTGTCGATGTCCTTGTCGTCCACCACCGCGCCCGGTTGCCGTGCGCTCAGCTTGATGAAGCCAGGCACATCCTTCTCCGTCAGGTAGAGCCGCGCCGGTTGCGTCTCGGTTCCGCCGCTCAACTGACGCTGACTCGGACGGCGGATGGGCAAAGGCACCGCCTCGAAGCCCAGCTCCACGCGCGGGACGATCTCCGCCACGACCAGCTTGGAGTGGTCATTGAGTAGCTTTTTCAGGTGGTGCTGATCATTGGGCGGCTCGGTGACCACGCCGTCGTATTTCTCGACCTTATCGCCAGCGCTGGCGAAGCGGGCCTGATTGAAGCGCCCGCCAAATGGCTCCGGCAGCTCGGCGGGCAAGTTGACGACGAAGGCTCCCGGCTGGTGTTGCAGCCAGTGGAAGCGAATCTCAACCGGCGGATCGGTGACCGGGGCGGCTGAGGCGAAGACCGTCCTGTCCAGTTCCGGCGGCGGCGGCGAGAAGCGGCTGATATCGAACACGGCCCGCTCGACGCAGCGGGCGCCAGCAAAGCGTGCCGCATTGAACCAGGCGTGGTTGAAGCGCGCTCCATGGCAGTCGAGGTAGCTCCACTGCGACTGGCCGCGCGGCAGCCTCAAGGTCGCAGCCTTGTTCAGCTCCGCCGCGCGCACCAACTGCGAGGTCGACTGGCCGAAATTGATCTGCCAGGCCAATGAATCCTTCCGGCCCTCGCCTAACCCGATCGTGACTCCGGAGTAAGGCTCGGGAGGTGGAACACCCTCGCTGGCGGCGGCGTGTAATTGGACATCGAAGAGATCGGCCAGGCGCTCGACGACCATCAGTGGTGGCGCGCCGTCTCCCGCGTGGAGTGGCCCCTCGACGGCCACGACGCGGTCGAGGTGGTCCTTGAGCGCGATGCCCGGCCCGGCCCGCAGATGGGCCAGCGGCTTCTCGTCTGCATCCGTCAGCCGATAGCCAGTCGCCTCAGTGCGGATCCGTCCGATGAGGCGGACAGCATGGCCATCAGCCACCACTGGCCCGCCAGCGGGCGCAACCAGCTTGGCCTCGGCGACGCTGACTTTAATCCGGCTGCTCCCAGGGCCTGGCTCTCGTGCCCGCAGGAGGAGGATTGACGGGGCGAGTGGATTGTTCAACTGGAGAGTGGTCGGGGCGTCGATGGAGTTCCGGCTCAAACTCCGTTGGCCATCAAAAGGCACCGACACCTGAGCGCCGAGCGGGCCGGCGAGCAGTTGCGAACCGGGCACCGACCGCCGCGTGTCATCAGCCGCAATGATCGTTGCTTGCAACCCGGCCTCCACGTCGCGCCACACCACGGCGCGCTCGCCGGGACGCAGGGCCGTCATCAGCCGGAGGCGTTGACCGGTCGTGCGATTGACGAACTCCGCCCCAGCCACACCCTGCGGTGCGCTCAACTCGATTGTCAAGTCGGCCTCCGCCACGCCTTCGTTGTTGACAGTCCAGCGGTCGCCGTGGCGCGCGAGGCGTGCGGGCTGGTGGCTCGCCGGGTCGGCGGCTGGTCCGGGCGGGTACTCGATCAACTCCAGCCAGCGCGTCGGCAGCAGTTCCAGCCGGCTCTCCTCGCCGCGGGTGGGAGCGGTCAGCCGCAGCCGATCATCATCCGTGGCCGAGGCTAAGCCGGGCACGACGGCATCGATCCGGGCGACGATTTCATCCAGAAAAGTCGTGCCCGGTGCGGCGCCGGCTACGTTCACCTCGACTGGGCGGCCATCGTCCACTGAGAACCGGAGACGGCCGCGCTCGGCCAGATTCACCGGTGTGAGCAGGTCAGCCTCGCCCTTGATGAGCGCGGGAGCCGGATCGCTGCCCCGCGTCTGCGCGGGCTGATCCCCGAGCAGCCGCTGGCGCGCGTCATCGCCTGGGAAGGTGAGCAAATCGAGCCGGGCCGCGGCGCCGAGAGTCTTCGATTCCAGGATCAAATGCTGGCCATCGTCCCTGGCGATGAGTTGACCGCCGAGCGCCTCCGTGAGCGCCTGCACGAGCTTCTCGAGGGGGACGGACTTGCGTGTCGGGTCAGTCGCACTCGCGGCGCAATCGACATCCACCGGCTGTCCGCCATTGACGGCGAGGCGCAAGAAGTGGGCGGCGCTCAGATCAGCTCCAGGAAGGCTCAAGTCACGAAGGCCAATGGCTCGTGCTGGCGTGGCCGGGCTTCCGTGGTAAGTGCGCGGCGGTTTGAAGCCGAAGATCAATGTGGTCGCGTCGGGGCCGGCAGGCACGGCGAATTCGATCCGGCTATCGGCCCCGGCGGGTGAGGTCAAGATCAGGTGCTGGCCGTCGTGGCTGGCGGTATGAATCCCGAGCTTTTGCCCGAGCTGTTGATTGATCGCGCTGACGATCTCACCCAGGCTCGTGTGCTTCGGGTTGCTCGCGCTGGCGCAGGAGATGTCGACCGGGGGCTGCGCACCCACGCCGATTTTGATCTGACCCGCGCCACTCAGATCCACGCCCGCGCTCAGGTCCACCGTGCCGATCAAGTTAACGCCGGTCGCATCCTGGCCGCGGAAGGTTTGGGGCTCGAGGCCGAGCAAGATCTTCAAGGCGCCGCGCGGCTCCTCGAATGCGATGCGGCTGGCGGCGCCGGTGGTGAGTGAAGTCAGCACCACATTCCGGCCATCGGGACTGGGGCTGGCCACCTTGGGACCATTGGCGCCGGTGAGGCCGAGTTTTTGATTGATCGCCTCCGCCACCTCCTGGACCATCGTCGTCCGTGGCCGCGTGCCGGCGCAGTCGATCTCCTCCGGTTGCCGGTCGTCAACGACCAATCGCAGATAGCGTGCCTCGCGGAGGTCCACGCCGCGGCTCAGGTCCGCGCGGCCGACGACCTGGGCTGGTGTTGCTGCTACCCCTTGGGCGTGACGGGTGAGGAAGCCGAAGATCGCTGGCGCGGCTTCATCGCTGATGAAGCCGCGGGTGACGAAGCGTCGGCGGCGAGCCACCTCCAGCGGCTCAATCACGATGCGGCTGGCTCCGCCGGTCGTGGGCGAGGCCAGGATCAAGTGCTCTCCGTCATCCGCCGCGATGCCGGGGCCGAGAGCCGCATTGATCGCCAGGCTGAGCTCTGTGAGCGTGACGGCGTCCCGATTGGCGGCGTGGCTCCGCACGTCGACTTCGATCAGCGGGCCGCCGTCGAGGCCGACCTGCATCGCGTGCCGCGCCCCGAGGTTGACACCAGCGCTCAGGTCTGGCTGACCGACCAGCCGGGCCGAGGTCGCGGGCGCGCCCTGAAACGTTCTCGGGCCGATGCCGAAGAGGATCTCGGTGGCGTCTTGCTCGGCCGGCAACGGCTCGAAAGTCAGCCTGCTCTCCGGGCCCATGGTCGGTGAGGCCAGATGAAGGAAGCGGCCATCGTGCGAGGCGAGCCCGACACCCAATTGGGCGGTGAGCGCGGCGACCATCTCGCTCAGCAGCGTGCGTGAGGGGGTAGCGCCGGCGCAGTCCACCGTGACCGGCGATTTGTCGTTGACTCGGACGCGGAGCTGTGAGCGGGCGCTCAGGTCAACGCCGCGGCTCAGGTCCTTCGCCCCGACCGCCTCTGCCGGCAGGGCATCGCTCCCGAGGTGGAAAGTTGAGATCGAGCCCAAGAGCCGCTCCTTGGCATCTTGCGCCGCCGCCCGCTGAAAAGCGATGCTGCCCTTGAAACCGGCGGCCGGCGAGGTGAGCGTCAGGAAGTGGTTGTCGTGTGAGGCGACCTCCACCCCGAGCGCATCGTTGATGGCTTGCTTGATGTGGTCAAGTTTCGTATGGGCCGGGTCAGCCGACTCGGCGCAGTCAATCTCGGCCAAACGCTCCCCGTCGACGAGCAAGCGCAGGTAGCGTGTCTCGCGCAGATCCACCTCGCCGCCTAACTCCACGGATCTGACCTGGGCCTTGATCGCAGCGACCCCGTGGTAAGTGTGCGGGAGCAGGCCCAGCAAGCGCGGGGCGGCATCACCGGCCAGCTCCTCGATGGCGAGCCGGCTGTTGGGGCCGATGGTCGGTGAAGCGAGCGTCAGGCGGCCCGGGTCGTGAGTGGCGACCGTCGCCCCGAGCTGGTCATTGATCGCTTGCCGGATCTGGTCGAGCGTCGCCTGCGCCGGGAGGTCGATGGTCACCGGTGCGGCCCCATCGACTTTGAGGCGCAGCACTGCTCCGCTGCCCAAGTCTACTGTGCCAAGCAACTCCGGCTGGCCAGCGATGCGGGCGGGCCGGGCCGGTTGGCCGGTGAGGGTCGCCGCCTCGACGCCGAACAGCAACTGGGCTACATCATCGCCGCGCGGGGCGACGGTTGAGAGCGCCTCGTCGGGCCGCGTCCACCAGGTGTCGAGCTGAGCGTAATCATCGTTGAGGCGCAGGCCCAGCGCCTCAGCCGTCACCCGCAGGATGCCTTGCACCGTCACCGTCCCTTCGAGGAAGGTGCGCACGAAGCGTTTGAGATGCTCGCGAAATTCTTCGACGCTTTCGTCGGCGGGGCTCGGCGGGCAAGTCGGCTGTTTCTCGGCCGGCCGGTCTGGCGGCTCTGCCCCGCGCGGCCGGAGGCCGTAGAGCGCCGCCAGACAGGCCAGGTCTTGAATCAACTCCGCGCCCCGGTCGGCGTGGTCCACCCAATGCGCGGTCATGACCGCGGCCAGGCTGTTTTCGGCTTGCAGCAATTCGTTGCCGAAGGCCTCCACGGTGCTGTGTAAAGCCGTCGGCTTGGGCAGCGCGCGAAAGGTGCTCGGCAGATAACTCAGGATGCGATCCGTCTTGGTCGGCATATCAACTCTTCTGCACGAGGAGGATGTCGGCCGGCTCGACATCGAGCACGACCGTCCAGTCTTTGTCGGGGGTGAGGACTTGGAACTTCCCGGCTTCGATCTCGGTGTCGGTGGCGCGCTGGCCCGCGCGTCCCTCTGCCGTGCTCTGCAACAAACTCCGATCAGGGATCCGCCGGCCGCTGGCGGCGGCGGGCGGCACCTCATTGACGACGCGGGTGAAAGCCTGGCGCAAGGCCTCTGGATCGCTGGCCGCAGTCGTAGCCAGCGTATTCAACAGGGCGTCGACCAGCGACTCCGCGCCCGGCTGTCCGATGTCAGACCTCCACACCGTCACCTCGACGATCTTCGGTTGATGCTCGCCCTCCTGGCCGATGTCTTTGACCTCCTTGAGCGCCTTCAAGAGGTCCTCGCCTTTGGCCGGCTCGCCCGCCTTCAACCCGTCGACGTACTTTTGCATGGCCGCGATGATTTCGCCGATGAGTTTGACCTTGCCCGCCGCGGTCAACTCGCGCGTGGGCTCGGCGACCAGGTGCGGCTTGAAGAAAACATATCTGGCGACCAGCGTCGCCTGGACGCCGGCCGCCCGCACCTCCTCGACGGCGGCCCGCAGATTGATGAAGCGTTCCGGCTGAGTTTCGACCAGCAGCGTCACGGTGCCTGGGACGGAGCGTTTGGCGGGCGGGCTATTGGGGTCAAAGACCTCTGAGAGTTTGGCCCGCCCCTCGAAGATGGCATTGGCCAGCGCGGCCAGCGTGGCCTTGCCCAAGCCCCGCAGGACGGCCTTGGCGCGGGCGCGCAATTGTTCGTCGGTTTCACCCTCCGCGCCCAGAAAGGTGGGCTCGAAGTTGGTCACGCGGGCGATGCCGGTGATCGTTTGAGCGAGGGTCGTGATCTGGCCGGCCTCGACGATGCCGGCTGCACCCTTGGTCGCGCCACTGGCCCGCACGGGCACGTCAATCCGCGCCTGGCCGCGCTGGAGCGTGCGCAGTTGGGTGGTGCGGAAGGTCTTCTCGCCCTTCTCCGTGCTCACCACGACGCCCTCGGGGATGGTGATGTTGCCATCGCCCGCTGGTTGGTCGCGGAAGAAGGTCGCCAGCCCGACGGCGAAATCCTTGGGCTGGCGCTTGACGCCCAAAATCGCCACGACCAGATCCAGCGCCTGGCCCGCGGCCGTCTCCACGAAGCCGGCGAGGTAGGCCTGATTGATCTGCTGGTAGACGGTGGCGATCTCGCGGCCGATCGCCTCGCCCAGGGTGCGGGTGACGCTGCCGACATTGAGGTCGCTCAGCAGCGAGCGGCTCGCGCCCTCGGGGCGGAAGTAGTCCACGTAGAAGATCGTCTCATCTGCCGGGTGCGCGCCACCCTCCTGCCAGATGACCGCGTTGTCACCCGCGCTGAAGCTGAAGTCGATGGTCTTCTGGAAGGTGTGGTTGATGAGCTGCGGCTCGCCGCCGGCGTCGCGCACCTCAAGTTGGCCGGTGATGCTGCGCACATCGCGGGCCGGCTGCGAGAGCGCATAGCGGTCTTCCTTGACGTCGAAGAAGATCGGCTCGTTGACCACTCCGCCGGCGATGGCCGTGAGGATGTCGTCGACGATCTCCTGGTACGGGCGCTCGATCAAATTGACGGTCTCAGCATTCACGGTGTCACGCCTCCCGCGAGAAAGAAAGGAAAGACCAGATTGAGCGGCGTGTCGCTGTCAATCGCCAGCAGCTTGACCGCGATGTCTACTTGCGTCCGGTCTCTCAGGTTCTGGGTTACTTTCACCTCCAGCACTTTCTTGACGCGCGGCTCCGCGTTGAGCGCTTCGAGGGTGTAGAGCTTGGCGCGGTTGCGATTGGTCTCGGTGTTGGGCTCGCCGATCAAGTCGGCCAGCCGTGAGCCGTAATCGGGGTGGCCCAAGAGCTCACCCCGCGGCGTCAGGAAGCGCAGCAACAGCGCTTGCACCAGGTTGTCGGCCCCGGAGAGCGTGTCTAAATCAACCTGGCCCGTTTCGGGGCGCCGCCGCGTCACCAGGTCATGGCCCGGATCGCGGCTGCTCTGGCGGCGGTCCAAATCGCGCAACAGATGCAAGTCCGTGCCGAATCGCTCCTGGTTCGCAGCCATACACAAGCTCCTCTGCCTTACGGCGCCCACTGGTCGTTGATAAAGGGCGCGGCCGGCGGCCCCAACACCGTCAGCAGGCCCGGCGGTGTGGGAATGAGATCACCGACTCGCACCAGCGCCCGGCCGGCAACGCTCACCCCGGTGCTGGCCAAGGGGCCGATCACCAGCGGGTAGGGAAAGCCCCACACCGAATTGATCATCAGGCACATCGAGCCCGAGGTCGCCAGCGGCATCCCGCCCGCCGTGATCACGGGCGGGAAGATGGCGATGATCGTGCCCAGATCGGGCGGCCCCGAAGCGCCGGGCGTGATCATCACCTGGCAGCCGATGGAGACCGGTGGACCAGGCATGCGCCTCTCTCCTTAGGGTGAAAACGAAGTCAGCCCCTTGATGCTGACGGTCGCGCCTTGCAGTGTGGCCGAGGCGCCGCCCTGGACCGTCGCGCTCAAATTGCCCTTGAGCGTGGCCTGAGTCCCGGCCTCAATCTCGGTCTTCGCTTTGCTTTTGATCGACACGTTCAGGCCTTCGATGGTCAAATCGCGGGCCGCTGTGAGCGTCATGGCGCCCGCCGCTTGGACCGTCACGTCGCCATCCTGATTCATGGTGATCTTGGTGCGGCCGGCGACGACCGTGACGGTGCCCCCGCTGCTGCCGTCGGGCTGATCGAGTTTCATCTCGGTCTTGCCCGCCGTCGCCCGCACCGTCCCGTCGGTGATGCGCACGGTGATCTTGGGCGGCATCTCGAAGATCAGCTCGCGGGGCGGCGACAGCGACTGGTGGTTGCGGATCGCCCCCTTGATCGTCTTGCCGTCAGCCTGGGCCAGCGGCAGGCGGAAGATGACCTCGTCCGTCTGGTTGAGCGGCGGGCGGTCCTGCTCGTTGTAGAGCCGGCCCATGATGATCGGCTGATTGACATCGCCTTTGTCGAAGGCGAGCAACACCAGATCGCCGACGTTCGGGATCGCCACGGTGCCGATGTGGCTCGTCATCACCGGCACGCGCTTGAGCAGCAAGCCGCTGTTCTTCAGGCGCACGTCGCAGGCATAGTTGTCCCGATCGCTCGCGTCCTTGTGCGGCGCGACCGCCTCGACCAGCCCCAACTCGGTCACCCGCAGGCGGCGCATCTCTTGCCGCACGATCTCTTGAATGGTACTGACAATAGTGCTCACGTTTCGCTCGCTTGACTCACCGGCCGAGACCCAGCGCCCCGGTCCCGTTGGTCTGAATGGCGCGGAAGCCGACCGTCGTGGTGAACCCGCCCAGCTTGCTGATCCGGTGCGTCACGCTGCGCACCTGAAAATTGGTGTTGAGCGCGTCATCGGCCAGCCCGCTCAGCCGCAGCGCATCACCCAGCTTGACCTCCGGCCGGCCGATGGTCACCACCCTCCCGCGCAACGTGCGGCGCTGCAAGTTCGTCAAGGCCGCCGTGGCCGCGATGCGCGCGGCAGCTCGCGTCCGCAGCGCCGGGCGCTCCAAGAGCCGCAAGGCGCCCGACCCGGCCGTCCCCCGCGAAGCGCCGAAATCGCGTGTCAGCCAGGCCGCGGCATCGTCACCCTGGCTGCCCGTCGGGCTCTCGCCCCAGGCCTCGACCCGCCCGGCCCGCGGCGGCGTCCGCAGCACTTCGAAGGCGACGATGTGTTTGGCGAACTCGCAGACGTGGACCGCCTTCCCGCTGACGAACTGCTCGAAGACCAGCTTGCCGTCGGCCTTGATGTAGAGATCGCAGCCGCACAACTCGGCCAGATCCTGCATGTGAAGATAGGCGCTGCGCCGGCCGTCAACGACGTAGACCGGGAAGGTGATCCCGTCCTCAGCCGTGGCGACATCCAAGCCCGCCCGGTCGGCCAGGTCGCGGACGATGGCGCCCGCCGTCTTGCGCTCGAAAGTCTGCTCGACGAAGGTGCGCAGCAACGCATCGGTGCCGCTGTAACCCATCACGCGCGTCGTCGTCAGGTTCGGCTCGACCGTGGCGACCTTGCCGGTCATGACCTGAGTCAAGCTGCCGTTATCGGCATAGCCCAATTCGATCTTCGCCTCGTCCTCGCGTGCCGGTCGGAAGCGGCCGACGTTGCCGAGCACGAGCGTGAAGCTGTCGGCGGGCGTGTCGAGGTCGAGCGCCACGGTCAGGTCCACGACGGTGCTGGCCTTGGGCTCGTCGGTGGTGTCAACGACCTTGCGGCCGATGATTAGTTTGTAAGCGGGGGTCAGCATCACGCGCTCCGTTGTTTACGGTGTATAGGTAAATCCCCCGGGTTTAGTGTCGAATTGACCGTCTGGATTTTCGACCCGGACATCCATGGATACCGGCGCAGGTACACCCGGTGTTACCGCGCTGATCACCGTAGCGGAGGAGGTTGCACGGTCGATGACAGCCGGGAGTGGCACGCTCGGGATCCTATCGAAGAATACCAACACGTCTGATGACTGGAAATTCGCTCCTGTGATTCTGATAGGAGTGCTTGCCAGGAATGAACCCGTGCCTGGTATCACGTCTACCAGTACCGGAGCAGGCAGCAGAAAATATTCGAAACCCGGATCCAAGACGCCTTGCTGAAGATCCGGATTCTGGAGCACAACAGGCACGCCGCCGGGCGGGAGCGGAAGACGACGACGTGGCGACCTGGCGGTGATCTCGGTGGGCGAAATGTGAACCACACCGGTCGCCGGCTGCCCGCCGATTAACACAATTGCATCCGGGTGGAAATCGGTACCGCGAATCGTGACCGATGTTTCTTGGCCCATTGGCCCTCGCGCAGGCGTGCCAAGCGGCAGTCCGGTCACGGTCACGCTCGAAACAACCGGCGCCCGGGCGTAGTTGAAGCCTCCTACCAACGGCGCCGAGTCGCCAGCGTCAGTCCTGACGATAACATCCACCAAGCCGAGCGGACCAGGGGGTGCTTGGGCGGTCAGGGTTGTCGAGTTGGCCACTACGACGTTGGTTGCGGGATTTCCGCCAATTCTCACCTGGGTTCTGCCCAAGGTGAACTCCGTCCCGGTAAGGGTAACTAGTGTTCCGCCTCCTGGTGGCCCGCCAATAGGAGATATTGAACTCACGGTCGGAACGGCCATTGCCATGTTAAAGGCCTGCAACTCCGGCTGAAGCGTGTGCCAAACGCCCAGGTTGCGCGAACGGATGTTACCGAGCATAGCGGTTGTGGTTGGACTCAGTAGAGGTCTTAAATCCTTGAGCGGGTTCCAAATCATGGATAGGAAGCGATCCCGAACCGCGGTATTACTCAAATAGGTGCCAGCCGCCGTGGTCATGATATTGCCACCACGGCTCTCCGGCACATGGGGATTCGCTGCCACGCCCGGTGTGACGACGTGATTTTGGAAGATGGCCCACAAGCCATTCGCGAAAGCTCCCTCGACCTTTTCACCACGATTGTCAGGCGGCGGTGGACCCAGCGTACCTGCTGGGGTCCTGTTCTTATCAAACAGCGCGGTCACAGCGAAGGGAGGGGTGCTTTTGCCTTCAAACACTGCCTCCATGAACTCAGCCCATCCTTCGATTAAAGCATGCGTTTCGTTCTCGAAGAGATTAATAAAGTGCCGGAGTCTCAGGGGTCCGATAGTTGCTTGGAAAATAATGCCAAGGGTCGAAACATTGACCTCTTTCCACATAATCTGGTGGCTCAATTCGTGAGTCAGTGTTTCCCGATTAAAATGGTCACTCGGTGGGATGTTGAGCGTCCCCACTGGAAACGAGAAGGCGATACCAGAAATCGAGCTACGCCGGATTGTCAGGCCGCTGACCCCCGTCCACGCGCCGCCAGTTATGCGAAAGAGGAAGATTGACCATTCACGAAGCACCTTCAGCATGTACATGGCGGCGTTCCGGTCGTTTGCGGTCATCAGGAAGACCTTTGGACTCACCTGGGTACCGAGCGAGATGCTGTCGTTGTTCCGGAAGACAGACTCTCCCGCGTCAGAGTTGAAGGTGTTCCAACCAGACTGGTCCGGTATATCCATCGGCACCCGCGCCTGGGGCAGATTGATGGCGGCATCCTCCATCGAGAAATCGAGATTGAAAAAGACAGACTCTCCAGCGTCAATATTAAAGGCCGCGCCATGTACTTCCCCATTGCCATCTGTACGAAGGGTCTGTCGATCAACCAACGAGCCTACGCCGGCGCGGATTGACACAGGGATGCCCTGAGGCGCAGGGGCATCCACTGCCGGTCCAGGTGGCGTCTTAAGAGTAGGGCTTAGATCGCGATATTGGAACCTAGCATGGAAATCCAGCCCGACGCGGAACACGACCGGTGCTGATGGCGTGCCCAGCGATGGGCCAGTGAATCCGGGCTGAAAACCCGGCGTGCCATCGGCCGCGCGCCAGCCCTTAGTCGACCACTCGCTCGGCAACGTGTGGCCCGCGTGGCTGCGCCCGTTGGTATGCACCAGGAAGAATATGTCAGGATTCGGTTTGCCCGAAGCAGACAGATTGGGGAGATTGAAGAAGATGCGCCCGCGTGCGGCGGTCTGCGCTGTATCGACCCGGACATTCGGTAGCAGCAGATTGCGACTCATCAGATCAACAGCGACTCCGGCGGGCAGCGGCTCGAATGCGCGCGTGGTCAGGTTCCATACTTCGAATTGCAAGAAGATCGAAACCGCGTCGACGACTGTGAAATCCTCTTGCGCCAGGACGGCTGATTGCCCAACGACTCTGGCAGCGACGCGGATGTTGTCCACCTCGCTGCTGGCGGTGATGCCGCGCACAGTCACTGGCCCGGAATTTCTGATCAGCAATGTGATCGAATTGTTGCTCACAAACCTGGCCTCTCCTGTGCCGCTCGTCGTGCTCAGCGTCAGATTGATCTGGGTGCCGAAGGGCAGCGGCGAGGGGCTGATTGTCACCTGAACGTTCGCGGAGCCGCCTCTTCTGACCGTCTCGATGCTGGCGATTGTCACCGTAATCGTGGGCGAAGGCGGCACGAGCGAGCAAGTTCCCGTCCACGTCGGGTACTCCGAACAAGCGATGGTCGAGGCCGCGCTGTCGAAGAAGAAGAACTCCGACCGGCGATTGGGCCGGAAATCTCCCCGGATTGGCGGGAGGCTCGTGTCACGTGACGGGCTGTTCGGGTTCCCGTGCAACAATTGATCCTTGCCGCACGCGAGCAGTGGAGGGGCGGTCGGAGTGAGCGAAGGAACCGTGCGGCCGTCGAGCAGACGCGCGAAGTATCGCTGGTAGAGACCGAGACGCGCGGCTTGATTGGCTGCGCCACGGAAAGGGTTGATGTCGGTCTCGCCGACTTCAGTCACCATCAAGGTCAGCTCAGGCGTCCCCCAGCCTTCAGTGCTGGAGAGATTCTCCCAGGTTTGGGTCCCTGTCGGAGCGCCCTGCAAGACGGCCTGCACGGCTTGCGCCCGCCGCAGCGAGAGTTGCTGATTGGGTTGCGGGCTGCCCACCGAATCGGTGTGGCCTGTGATCAGCAGGCGATTGTGTGAACTGGGAGTGCCCAGGCGCGTGATCAGATCGTGGAAGGCAGCCTTATTCTCCGGCGTAGGCTCGATGAAGGAACGGTTGCTGTCGAACGTGAGGGTCTTCGGCAACTGGCAGACGTGCGACGAGCGTAGCGCTAGCGTGCCGCGCGCGGTGCTGCCGGCAAGCACATTGAGCGTCAGGCTGAGGCTGACGTTGCCGTCGCTCATTGTAATTCTACGCTCACCGTATAAGTCCCGGCCTGAATCCCTTCAAACCGGTACGTCCCGTTAACCTGTTCCGTGCTGCTTGCCGAGAAAGCCTCCCCACCGTCCGTCTCTCCCTCGACCAGCACGATGATCCCGCTGTAGTCTGTCCCACCATCCAGGTCAACCTGCACTTCAAGCGTGCCCGCTTGATGGGCAATAGCTTCAACTTGCTGAGAGCCGAGGGCAGATGCCTCCTCTTGAATCTGCCCGTTCACTTGTCCTGCCGGTGCTTGTGCTACCGCTTCCTCTTCTGGCGCGGGTGGCGGGAGGAGTTCGCGCAGCGTCAGCTCGTGCTCGAAGCGCTCCGGCTTGCCGGCCAGTTCCCGCACGCCCAGCTCTTCGATCAGCACTTGGCTGACACTCGTGGCCGTCGCGATGTCGGCGACGAAAGAGACGGGTGCGGCGGCGCGGAACTTTTCGCGCAGAGTCTTCAACCCGTCACCGGCTTGCGGCCCGGTCATCACCCCGGTGAGCGTGACCCGGGTCGCGCGCCGCCCCAGGTCTTGGAGGAAGTCGCCTTCCAAGCTGGGCACGCCGTGCTGGGCCAGGACTTCTGCGTCCTCGGCGGCGACCTGCTGGACTTGTTGGAGCTCGATCCCATCGAGCATGGGCTTGACTGGCATAGCCTCTCTCTGGCTCTCACGCTGGACTCGCGGCGGATTACTTCAGTTGGTTCAGGTCGGCGAGAATCTCATCAATCAGATCGCTGATTTCTTTCTTCACCTCACTCCCCAGCGCGGGCAAACTGCTGACCACGTCCACCACTCCGAGGACTTTATCAATATCCGGTTTCTCATTCGGCAGGAGGTTCTCAGCCGTGGTGAGCAGCGTCTTAACGCCGGTGGTAAACTGCGCCACCTTATCCAGCCCCGGGATTTTAGTGAGGTCCAGATTATTGATCTCTGTCTTGAGCTTGGTCATCAGGTCAATCAGCTTCGTGATCAAGTCGGTGACCTGCGGGACAACTGACTTCAAGGCTTGGATCGCCGGCTTGATTGTCCCCACGTTGTCGTGGAGGAAGGTTTTGAAAGTGGTCAGGGCGTTTTTCAGGTCATCAAAAAGGTTTTGTACGGCCATAATTTCTCCTTCATGGGTTTGATTAACTGTGAGTGGCGCGATTGAACTCCTGGAGCCGGGCGAGGAGGTCGCTCAAGGGCGCCACGAACCGCTCCAGGCCAGTGGCAAAGTTCGGCGTCAGATCGAGACCGCTGATTAGGTCCTTGACGAGGCTGGTGGCGTCAGAGAGCGCTTCGGTGTCGATCAATGACGTCTCCGCCGGCTCGACCGGCTTGATGAATTCGCGGAGCGTGAGCACGTAGGCGAAGCGCTCGGGCTTGCCCGCCAGCTCTTGCAGTTTCAAGTCCTCAATCAGCATGCGCTCAATCGCGGCCTCTTTGACGATGTCCGCGGTGAAGGGGACGGGCTCGTGCGCTCGGAACTTTTCGTCCAGCTTCTCGGTGAAGCCGAGGGCTTCAGGGCCAGTGGCGACGCCCCAGACCACGAGCCGGGTGGGCCGGCGTCCCAGGTTTTGCAGTAAGCTGCCGGACATCCCCGGCGGCTTGTGCTCGGCCAAGACCCGCCGCTCCAGGGTGGTCATCTCCTGCACCTGGGGCAACTCAAGATCATCTAGCATCGGTCGCATAGGGCTCTGTTCATCCTCCGTGGCCGCGCTCGCCGGCCTGAGCTTTAGACGTCGATCCCGTGGCGGCGGGCTTCTTCATCCAGGATGCGTTTGATCTTCGCCGCCAAGTCGCTGAGGTCGTCTGCTCCGGCTGCCTCCTCCTGCCTGGCCCCTTGCCGGGCAGTGGCCGCGGCCACTGCCGGAGATGGCGCGCCCGGACCCTGTGCCGGGAGCAGCGGTGGGAGCCTGGGCGCCACGGCCGGCGGGGCGAGGTGGGCTGCCAGCTCCGCGTCGCTCTGCTGCCGGCGAGCAGTGCCGACAGCGTCAATAAGGGCGAGGTGGGCTGCAAGCTCCGCGTCGCTCGCTGGCTGAGACCAAGCTGGAGAGGCCATCGCCGGTGCGCTCGTGGAGCGCTCCGGTGGGAGCGGTGGCTCGGCCCCCCTCGCGGCTGAAATGACGGCTGGCTCGCGCGGCCAGGACTCGGATGATCGCCTCTGCGGCCAGGGGGACTCGCGACCAACCTCCTCTGCCCGAGGCGCCGCCTCACCGCCTCGCTCGGCTGCCGGATGGGACCGGGCCGGCCATTGATCTCTCTGCCCCACCTCGCGCCGGCTCGCCGCCGGCAAGGAGGCTGAAGGTGGCGGCGGGTTGCTTGATGGGCGTGGTCGCGCCGATTCAGGTGGCGCCCCGCGGCCGGCCCCGGCCTGAGAGGGCTTGAAAGCGCGAGCGAGCTGGTTGAGTAGCTCCGCCGGAGCCGGCAGCCCATCGAGCGGGAGCGACCATGGATCGGCCAGCGGCCACAGTTGATCGAGCCCCGGCCGATCACTCGCTGCCGCCTTCGCCGTGTCGCGTGCCCCGAGCCGGTCTCGACCCAGGGCATGTCCGGCTCGCTGTGCCAGATGACGGAGCCAGTCCCGCGACGATCCCGGCTCTGGGGAGAGAGGCGAGCGAGGGGTGCGGTTTCTTTCTCCCCTCTCCTCCAATGATCGCGGCTGCCGCCGGCTTGATTCTCCGCCGGCGAGAGTTTCTCGGGGGCGTCCGGGGATGATCTCAGGACGCTTGGCTCTCCCCGCAACTGTTTCGACACCGCCCTCAGGCGCTAACTCAACAGCGTCTCGAGGTGAATCTTGACCGCCGGTCTGGTGAGCCGCGCGCGCCGACGGGGGAGGCGCTGAAGGCTCAAAAGTCTGAGGAGCTGGAGAGGTCATCGCTCTCGGAGGTCGCGGATCGCCTTGAGCGTGCCCCAGGGCACCGCCGGTCTCCCCGGCCAGACGGCACAACCGTGAGTGATCGACCTGCGGCGGCAGTCGGGAGATAGTCTCCGCCGGGCAGGACACCGGCACTCGCTGAGGTGTCCGGTGCGGGCGCTTCGCTGCCGGAGCCTCACCAGGGAAGGCGGCCCGTGATGGCCTGGCTGAGCCGGCACTGGCGGCTGTCTTTCGCCCATTACCTGCTCGGGCCGGATCGGGCGAGCTCAGCCGCGGCTGTCGAGGAGAAGAGGCCTCTGGCGCCGGCTCCGCCCGCTGACTCTTCGGCTCAGTCAGCGCGCTCAGGCAACCGCCCAGGAGCGGATCGTCGCGCAATCTGGGATTGAGGTCAGTGAGTGCTTCGACCCAATCACAGATGCGCCCGATGGCAGCTTGGGCTGACCTGCTCTGCTCAAGATCGCGGCGCCAGCAGACGGGCACCTGCCCGCCACTCAGCGCGGCGGATGAGGAGTTGGCTGACCGAAACCAATCAAGCGTCTGGATCATCTCGCGTCATCACCCCGGGCCATCTCCAGAAAGAGGAGGATCTGGCCGATGGTCATCCCACTCACCTCTTCCGGCGTCCAGCCGAACTGCCGGGCCAGGACGAAGCAGGCCTTGGCGAGCGGGGCCTGGACCAACTCTCCGAGCGCGTCGCGCGGCGTGTTGATCCCGCTCAGGTCGTTGATGCGTTCGACCAGAAAGCGGGCGAGGCCGGCCGGCATTTGCGAGACCTGCTCGGCCCTGAGCGCGGGCTCGACGAGCGCCTGCTGGATCATCAACGCCGCCGACAGGGCGTTGTCATCGGCCGCGGCCTTCCCGATCCGCTGCAAGTCGCGCACGGTCAGTGGCCGCAGGACGATCCGCGCCTCCCGCGGTCCGCCGCCGTTGGCGCTGAAGAACTCGGCCGGAATCTCCACCTCTGTGGTCAGCGATCCGCCGGCGAGCAATTCTTCGGCGGTGAGCGTCATTCACACCTCCTGCCCTAGGCGCCCGGGAAAGCCGGCACCTTGGCCACCGGTTCACCGCCGCCGCCGGGCGCTTCTTTATCAATCACGCGGATGCTGAGCGCCTTGAAGGTGACGTTCTCCATGACAAAATCCTCCTCGGGCAGCGAGTAGGCCCAGTCCTGGAGCTTGACGCCCTTCAACTCCAGCCCCGCCGCATTGCCTGGGACGGCCGGGTCGGTGAGCGTCACCACCAGGTTGAAGACCGGCTGGACGTAGGGCTCCGCGACGTTGGTCGGCAGGGACCCGCGCCCCTGCAAGAGGAACAAGAGCGCCCCGTTGATGTGCGCCCGGCTGATCTTGCCGCTGATGTGAATGTCGCCGGGGTGCAGCGAGGTGGGATGCCGCCGCCCGATCTCGTGAAATTCTTCGAGGTCCGTCTGGACGCAGATCGTGATCCCGGTGACCCGGCCGACGGTCTGGATCTCATAGAGCTCGACGACGGTCTTGGCGTCCTGACCTTCAGGGGTATCCTCGTTGGCCAGGGTGAGCGTGCCGTTCGAGCCGGTAAAGACGTTGGTCATTGCCATGATTTATTCTCCTTTACTCCAGATTCATCGTGACCTTGATGAAGTCGATGCTGAAGGTGGGCCGCAGCACGAGCGTCACGCGCGCGATCCCTTTGATCTCTTCTTGGCGCGTCGCCGTGACCGTCAACTCGTAGCTGACCAGCATCTCGTCGTCCACCATCTCGGCCAGGAAGCTGTTGATCGTGGCGCGCAAGGCGCCGCGCACGCGCTCGTTGTTGAGCAGACCGATGTAAGGCGTGGCGGCCGAGCGCACGCCGAATTTGGCGAAGTCCACGATGCGCCGCGTCGTGATCTGGGCGAACGCGGTGTTGGTGGAGGTGGTGATGCCCTTGACGATGCGGAAGCCCAGGCGCTGCTCGAGCGCGAGCACCCGGCTCTGCACCAGTTGCGTCAGCTCGGCCGAGGTGAAGCGCCGCTCCAGTGCGTCCACGGGCAGCGTCTTGTTGGTGAGGCTGATGTGGGCCGAGAAGCTCGACAACAGGCCCGCGACAGCCGCGGCGGCGTAGGCTCCGGGCAGGGTCACTTTCTCGGGCGGTGTGGCGGCGGTATCATTCGCCGCGATGCCTGGCGCGACGAAGATGACGCGGTCGCTCGCCAGGCTATGGCCGGTGAGGTAATCGAAGAACTCATCGGGCTTTTTGGGGTCCTGGAGATGGCTGCCGACCACCGCGATCCGGTCGCGTTTGATCAGATCACTGGAAGCTTTCTGACAGTGCTTGTCCAGTTCATTGCCGAAGCCGTCATCCTGGCCCGCCGCCACAATGATGTGGGCATCCTTGTTCTCCAGCTTCTCCAACCCGCCCTTGTAGTCAGCCCCGGCTTCGCCGTTGGCCCCGTCCTTGAAGGAGGCGAAGGCGCCGGCCGGACTGCTGAGGTCCGGCAACTCTCCGGCTTTGGTTTCTGCCGTGCCATCCACCCAGACGGACTGCTCCGCGATGTCGGCGATCAGATCCTTTCCACTCACGACCGTGTAGACTTCGTCAACGGTGCCCAGGCGCAGGGTCACTTTGACGGCACTCGCTTTATCCACGGCGTAAGAGACGACCAGTTTGTCGGCTGCCGCCAATCCGAGGCTGGCATGGAAAGTGAGGTCGCCGGCGGCCGGATCAATCTTGGCTTGATCAGCCGTCGGCGCGCCCGTGTAGACAATGTTACCGCCGCTGAAGGTCCGGGTGATCCCGGTGGCGGCGCTGGTATGCGTGACCCGGTTGCGGGCGCTTTGGACCACCGGCTTGTGTGTGAGCTTGGGGGTCGCTGGATCCACCTTCTCATCTTCAACGAAGGCGGTCTCCTCGGCGGCGGCGACATTGATCTTTAACTCGTTGCCCCAGGTGCCTGGGGTTTTAGCCGTCAGCGTCACGACTTTGTCGTTGCCTTTCGTGAGTGTGTGACTGGCCGCCTTCACCGTCGTTGAGTCAGCAACCCGCACGGCGAAGACCGTCGTCGCGCCAAACGAGAAGGCCTGTTCGAGCGCGCGCACGAGTGTCAGCGAATTAGCCCGGGGTTTGGGTGGTACGGTCGTCGGATCGATGAAGGAATCGTAATTGCCGAAATGCTGCCGCGCCTCGGCATAGCTGCTTAAGAGGATAGGCTCGTCGGTCTCTCCTTTACTGGCCGTGCCGACGACGCCCAGGTTGCCGACCGTGACCCGGCCAGGGACGATCAATCCTTCGGCGCGCACCTCGATATAAACGCCAGGTAGTATCAATTCAGCCATAGCTCATTCTCCTTTGTTGTGCCTACCAGATTTCCGCCGCCAGCCTGTGTGTGACGCGGCAGCGCAGGGTTCGCTCTTGCTCAAGTTCCCCAGTCAGCCTGTCGCGCGCAGGTAAACGACAGCCAGTTGATCGAATTGGGGGTGTTGATAACTAACCTCCAGACGGTCGGCCACGCCCGGCAACTTGATGGCCGACACCGCCGCCAGTGCTAACGATTGATAACTGTCGGGACCCAGCGTCACCGCCGCGCCAGCCTCGCTGAACACCGCCAGGAAATCACTCAGTGAAGCGAAGACCACCTCGGCCTGGCGCTCCGGGTTGCTCGGGTCTGTGACCGCCGCCAGAAAGGCCGGCCAATCAGGATGAGAGGTGGGTGGACCCGCCGCGCCGTCAAAGGTGCGCCGGAGAGTGACCGTCCCGCTCGGGGCCGGGCTGGGAATAAAGGCCAGGGCCGACAATTGGCCGATGCTCAGCGGTCCGCGCAACACCAGCGGCGCCGCCGCCTGATCGTCCCACCGCGCCAGCTCGTCGGTGACCAGCAGCGCTTCGCCGAAGGCGCTGTTGATGGTGATCGGGATCTGCGAAATCAGACTCTCGGAGCCATCGCTATCTTCGTAGGGGTGCTCGTAGAGCACGCTGAAGTCGGCGCTCTGCCGCCAGGCAGGGTGGTTATTGGGATCGGGGAAGTTCTCGCCCGGGCCGGTGCTTTTCAGCCCCAGGCGCAAGAAGCCCGCCGTGCGTAAATCATCGCGGGCGGTCAAGAGGCTCGTAATGAAATCCCCCATGTCGGTCTCAGCCTCCACCATCGAGTTGGCCCAGAGCTGAAAACGGACCACGGCTTCGAGCCGGATGCCTTTCAACGCCAGGACCCCGAACGGCCCGCGATTTTCGTTTCCCCGCCGGTTGCCCAAGCCCACGCTGCGTTCCGTCAGGCTCACGAGCGACACGCTCGGGAAGGGCAACGGAGGTGTCTGCTGTGGCAGAAAGTCATGCAAGACTTGCAGCATCTGTTCGGCGGCGACTTGGCTCGGAGAAGGATTGGCGCTGCTCATCTTCACCCCCCCTAGAAGGATAACTGGCATTGAGGCGCTGGGGGCGGCAGGTAAAGAAGCACGCGGCGGGGCGGCGCCAATCTCCGGTTGAGCGGCTGGAGCGGGCAGCATCGGCTGAGCCGGGAGCTCGCCGGCCGCTGCCTTGGGGCGTCTGCGCCGGAAGAAGGGAAAGGCACTCGCCAGAATTGGAAAGAGGGGCTCCACCCAATCTCCTCTCGGTTATGCTGCCAACACCTTGCCAGGCAGAGGGCGGATGTGTTCGCTCTCTGCCCGGCGTTTGCCTGAGCCAGGTCCGGTCTAAACGGCTCGATCTCGGATGGGCTTCGCGCATCTCACCCGGACCTCTCGCTGAGGCGCGCGCGGATCACTCCGAGCTTGCGGCGATTCAGGTGGTAGTGGATCTGCCCATCCTTCCCCTTGCGCTCCAAGACCAGGCCTTGCGCCACCAACTCGGCGAGCGCCGCCCGGACCTGCGCGGTCCAGCGCTTGATCTCTTGCTCTAACAACCACCACTCCGCAATGCCTTCCAGCGTATCTTGCGCCCGCGGGTGCTCCGCTAGATAAGCCAAAATCTCATCAGCGATGGGCGGCGGATTGGCTCTACCTGGGCTGAAGCTCACACGTACGTCACTCCCCTGCGCCAGATGCCTAACCAATCTCTGTGCCAAAGCTTAAGTGCTTGACGGCCAGTGATGGCGAAGAGCTGGCCAGTCTCATTCCGCCTTAGCCGTGCCGCCGCAGGGAGGGCTAAAGGCAGCCATCGGAGCCTCATGAAAGGAGGGAGAATTTGTCCTAGCGAGGAGGATGATTTTGTCCTACTTGGCGGTGGACCGCAGCTTGATGTCGGCCTTAAAGCTGCCGACATTGATCTGGTGCTTGCGGATCAGTTCCCAAAATGCCCGGCGATTCTTGTGTGCGGCCTGCGCGGCTTGGGTGATGTTACCGCGATGGGTGAGCAGGAGATCTTCAATGTAAACACGCTCGAACCGAGCCTTGGCTTCGCGGAAGCTGGCTGGGCACGCAACCCTGGCGCCGGGCGGGAGACTCAGGTCCTGGCCCTCGATCACCTCGCCTTCGGAGAGCGCCACCGCCCGCGCCACCAGGTGTTCCAATTCCCGCACATTGCCGGGCCAGTCATGCAGCGTGAGCTGCCGCAAGGCGTCGGCCGAGAAGTCGGTCGCCGGCTTGTTGAATTCCTCGGCGTACCTGGCGAGGAAATGGCGCGCCAGCAGGGGGATGTCCGGGCGCCGGTCACGCAGTGGCGGCAGCAGCAGCGGGATGACATTGAGGCGGTAATAAAAGTCTTGGCGCAGCCTCCCGGCCCGCACCGCTGCTTCGAGATCAATATTGGCGGCCGCGATGACGCGGACATCAGTGGTTCGCGCCTTGGCCGACCCCAGCGGGCGGTACTCTTTATCCTGGAGGAACCGCAGCAGCTTGACCTGCGCGGCCGCCGGCAAGCCATCAACTTCATCGAGGAACAGGGAGCCGCCATCGGCCTCGTGAATCAAGCCCGGCTGCGTTGTTGAGGCGTCGGTGAAGGCGCCACGCTCGTGGCCGAACAGCTCGTTCTCGACCAACTCTACGGGCATGGCGCCACAGTTGACCGGGACGAAGGGGCGGGGGGCGCGCGGGCTGAGATAGTGAATCGCCCGGGCGCACAGTTCCTTGCCCGTTCCGGTCTCGCCCGAGATGAGGACGCTCGCATCGCACCGGGCGATGAGCGGAATTTTTTTGACGGCGGCGCGGAAAGCCTCGCTCTCCCCGATCAGTTGCTGCAGCCCCAGCTTTTCTTTCAGCGCCGGCACCAGCGTCTCGCGCTGGCCGGTCTGCTCGATCAGTCGCCAGAGGCGTGGGAGGATGTCATAAGCCTTCAGCGGCGGGGTGATGAAATCAGCCGCCCCAAATTCGAGGAGGGCAAAAATCTCATCCGGCTCGCCTGCCTCAGTCACGACGATCAGCGGCAGTGCGGCCTGCACTTTTTTCAATAGCTGTAAGAGCGACCGGCAGGGTTTGAGCAGCTGCCGCGACGAGACGAGGAACACCACGCTCGGACAACACTGCCTGACCAAACTAGCCAGAGCTTGATTGGCCGGGGCTGATTCGCCGGTCAGCGCCCACGGTTGAATCTGGGTCGCCAAGCCGGGCGTTGCGGCCAGCATCCGAAAGAGCAGGCTGCCCAAGCCGCCCGCCGGGTCGGAATCCAGCAGCAGAATTTGAGCCTGTTTCGTCATGTCATCTTCTCTGATCGCCCGCGGCTGTGACACGAAGGGCTGCCTGGCGGGCCGATGTGGCCGAGTTCTTCTTGAAAGAGACGAGCCTCTGATCCCGGGCGATTCTGTGAGACTCATCTGTTGACCTGCGGAGCAACGACCTGCTGCGCAGCAGTGATGACTGGAAACTGTGTCTTACCGTTGACCAGATGGCGCATCGAACCGGCAATCAACGACACCCTGCCGGCAGTGCGAGCGCATCCAAGCATCTAGTTGGATAAAGAGCGCGATTAGCGGAGAAAAATCTAGAGCTCCTCAGCGCGGAGGCTACGACTTGCCACTAAACCTCAAATAAGCAGGAGGAGCTTGGGCCGAGAAAGGAAATAATAAGCCAAATAATTCGACTTGTGCAAGTGAATTCCCGATGTCGCTGCCACGGCCTCGCGCCGTGGGGGCTCACGTTGGTGGCTACCACCAAGCGACGAGCTTCGCGGATGCCACGGCCTCGCGCCGCAGAGGCTCACGTTGATGACTACGATAGCCTCCGGCTCAGCGTCTGCCTCATGCGCTGCGAGCGTGTGATGCGGTCACCCCGCGACTGGCGCCGGAGCGGCCGCGGCCCGATTTTCGTTGGTCCGGCCAAGACCCGTGATGTTATACTGCCTCTCACTTTTCGATCTCCATAAGGATTGGGGCTCGCGCCTAGCGAGAGCCCACCTCCTCGCCTTGCTGCTGTCATTGAGGCTGAACGCAGACGAGAGATGAACGACATTCTTTCCAAGATCGTCGCGCGCAAGCGCGAGCGGCTGGCCGAAGCCCGGCGGCGACGCCCAGGCGCCAAACTGCGCGAGGCCCTGGTGCCGCGGGCCGAGCCACATCGCTTCATCCTCGCGCTGCAGCGTGAGGCCATCAACGTGATCGCCGAGATCAAGCGCCGTTCGCCCTCGAAGGGGATCATTCGCGAGCATTTCGATCCGGTAGCCATTGCGCGGAATTACACGGCTAACGGGGCGGCGGCGATTTCGGTGCTGACCGAAGAGGACTTCTTCGACGGCTCGCTCGACCATCTGCGGTCAGTCGGCGCCGTGACGGGCTTGCCGCTGCTGCGCAAGGACTTTATCTTTGACGAGTATCAGCTTTACGAAGCCGCGGAGGCGGGCGCAGACGCCATCCTCTTGATTGCGGCAATGCTTGACGGGCCGGAGTTCAATGACCTGTTGCAAACGGCCCACGGCCTCGGCCTCGACGTGTTGGTCGAGGTCCATGACCGGGGCGAGGCAGAGAAGGTGTTGCGCTACGACGTGCGCCTGCTCGGGGTCAACAATCGCGATTTGCGCACCTTCAAGACCGAGCTTGAAACTTCGCTCGCGCTCGCGGCGGATTTGCCGCGGTCGCTGACGCTGGTGAGCGAGAGCGGCATCCGCACGCGAGATGACATCGAGCGGTTGCGCGGCGCCGGCTTCCATGCTTTCTTGATTGGCGAGGAATTGATGCGCGCCGGGGATGAGGGAGCGGCGTTGCGGGAAATTATCAATCCACAGCGGGGCGCGAAGGTTGGCGAATAAGTAGACGGACAAAGGTTTGTAATAGCTTCCATTTTCCATTTTCCACTTGTCATTTTTCATTGATCATTGAGTTCGCCGCTCTTCTTCAATGACCAATGACGAATGGAAAATGAAAAATGGAAAATGAACTGGTGCTATGTCTCGAGTCAAGTTGAAAGTTTGCGGGATCACTTCCTACGAGGACGCGCGCGCGGCGATTGACTGCGGGGCGGATTATTTAGGTTTCAACTTTTTCCCGCCGAGCCCGCGCTACCTCTCGCCCGGCGCGGCGCGGCTGATCGTCGAGCGGTTGCCGCCCGGGGTGGTGACGGTGGGCATCTTCGTCAACGAGCCGCGGCCCAAGCAAGTGCGCGACATCTTAGGATGGGCGGGGATCCAAATCGCGCAGTTGCACGGCGATGAGCGCCCGAGTTATTGCGCGGAATTTCCGACCGAGCGGGTGATCAAAGCGCTGCGCGTCAGCGAACAGTTTGATCCGCAGACGGTCCTTCAATTCCCGGTCTCGGCCGTCCTGCTCGACAATCGCGACGCGAAGTTGTATGGCGGGACCGGGCGGACGGTCAATTGGGTGATGGCGCGGGAGGCGGCGCGGTTGACGAAAGTCTTTCTCGCCGGGGGCCTCTCGCCGGAGAACATCGCCGAGGCCATCCGCATCGTCGGGCCGTTCGCCGTGGACGTGAATAGCGGGGTTGAGAGCGCTCCGGGACGGAAGGATGTGGCCAAGTTGCGGAGGCTCAGGCAGGAGATGGACCTGCTGGCGGTGAATGCTGAGAACCGCAGATAACAGCCCCGCTCATTGGCGGCTTCAATATTTTTATGGCGAAAGAGGAAAAAGAGGTGATGGCAAATTTCGCGGCACTGCCTGACGAAGGCGGCCACTTCGGGCCGTACGGCGGGAGCTTCGTCCCCGAAACATTGATGCACCCGCTTGAGGAATTGAGGGAGGCGTACGCCGCGGCCCGCGACGATCAAGATTTTCAGCGCGAGTTCGACACCCTCTTGCGTGAATACGTCGGGCGCCCGACGCCGCTCACCTTCGCCGAGCGACTGACCGAGCATTTGGGCGGCGCGAAGATTTACCTCAAGCGTGAGGACCTCAACCACACGGGCGCGCACAAGATCAACAACGCGCTCGGCCAGATTCTGCTGGCCAAACGGATGGGCAAGCGGCGCATCATCGCCGAGACCGGGGCCGGGCAGCACGGCGTCGCGACAGCCACCGTCTGCGCCCTCCACGGCTTGCAGTGCGTGATCTACATGGGCACCGAGGACATGCGGCGCCAGGCCCTGAACGTCTTCCGCATGCGGCTGCTCGGGGCTGAAGTAGTCGGCGTCGAGGCCGGCAGCCGGACGCTCAAGGACGCGATCAACGAGGCGCTGCGAGACTGGGTGACGAACGTCGCCGACACACACTACCTGCTCGGCTCGGTGCTCGGCCCGCACCCGTACCCGATGATGGTCCGCGATTTTCAAAGCGTGATCGGGCGTGAGGCGCGGGCGCAAATCCTCGAACGCGAAGGCCGGCTGCCTGATTACCTCGTCGCCTGCGTCGGCGGCGGCAGCAACGCCATCGGCCTCTTCCATGAATTCTTGAGTGACCCGCAAGTGAAGCTCGTCGGGGTCGAGGCCGGCGGCTATGGGGCGGCCCTCGGCGAACACGCTGCCCGGTTCCTGACGGAGGGAGGCGGGCGAGTGGGTGTCTTGCAAGGCACGCGCAGTTACGTGCTGCAGGACGAGCGCGGGCAGATCGCCACGACGCATTCGATCTCAGCCGGGCTTGATTATCCAAGCATCGGCCCGGAGCACTCTTACCTGCATGACCAAGGGCGCGTTGAGTACGTGGCTGCAAGCGATGCCGAGGCGCTGGAGGGATTTCAATTGCTCGCGCGGCTCGAAGGCATCATCCCGGCGTTGGAGACGGCGCACGCGATTGCTTATTTAGTCAAACTGGCGCCGCGCTTGTCGCGTGACCAAGCGATTATCGCCAACCTCTCCGGCCGCGGAGATAAAGATGTCAACACGGTCGCCGAGAAGTTGCAGTCTGATTGATATCAGGAGTCATTCATGTCGCCGCGACGACGCCTAGAAACGATGAACAAGAGCATAAGAGCATGGAGTTCAGCCTTTAGGCTGGCTTTCACTGTAAAGCCAGCCTAAAGGCTGAACTCCATGCTCTTTCCCTGGGGAGAAGGAAGCATGAGCATCGAGATGAAGAGATTGTCGCAGACCATCAAAGCCGCAGGTTGCCTCCTGCTATTAGTCCTCGCCGTGTGCGGGCAAGCCACCAAGCCCAGCCAACCACAGAAGCTGGCCAGTGCCTTGCCAAGCCGCGACCGGATTATTATCAAGCCGGAATCGCTGCCCAAACCATTTGCCACGGAGTCAGCGCGGAATCAGTCGCGAGTGGTGCCGCGGCCGGCCGGAGCGGAACTGCACGTGCTGCCAGGCTTCGAGGTGAAAGTTTTTGCCGAGGGCGATTTCACGGAGCCGCGCTGGATCATCGAAGGGCCGAACGGCGATCTCTTCCTGGCCGATCCCCGCGCCAATAACGTCATCCTGCTCCGAGACGCGAACAAAGACGGCGCCATCAATAACGCGACCGAGCGCTTCACGTTTGTCGAAGGACTCAATCAGCCGTTCGGGATGGCGATTCACGAAGGTTACTTTTATGTGGCCAATACCGATTCGGTCGTGCGCTTCCGCTACCAGCCGGGGCAAACCAAACTCGAAGGTCAGCCGGAGAAGATCGCGGACCTGCCGGGCAGGGGCTACTTCCAGCATTGGACGCGCAATATTCTTTTCAGCCAGGATGGCAAGAAGCTCTATGTCACCGTCGGGTCGGAGAGCAACGTCAATGAAGAAGCCGACCCGCGTCGCGCTGCGATCAGCGAATACAACCCCGACGGCAGCGGCCATCGCATCTTCGCCTCAGGCATTCGCAATCCGATTGGGCTGGCCTGGAACCCGACGACCGGGGCGCTCTGGACGGCCGTCAACGAGCGCGACGGACTGGGCGATGACCTCGTGCCTGACTATGTGACCTCAGTCAAAGAGGGCGGCTTCTACGGCTGGCCTTATTCCTACATCGGTCAAAACGAGGAGCCGCGTCAGAAGGGCAAGCGGCCCGACCTGGTGGCCAAGGCGACGGTGCCGGATGTGCTGGTTGAAGCGCACTCCGCGGCTTTAGGATTGGTCTTCTACACCGGCCAGATGTTTCCGCGGGAGTATCAGGGTAGTGCCTTCGTGGCGCTGCACGGCTCGTGGAATCGTTCGCTGCGCAGCGGCTATAAAATCATTCGCATCCCGTTCAAGAATGGCAAGCCGGAGGGTGGCTACGAAAACTTTCTCACGGGTTGGGTGCTTGATGATGCGAGTAAGGATGTGTGGGGGCGGCCCGTGGGCTTGGCGATGATTCGCGATGGGTCGTTGTTGGTGGTGGATGATGGTGGGCGTAAGGTTTGGAGGGTGAGGTACAAGGGCCGGAGTTAGGGGCTTAGGAGCCATAAAAAAACAACTGCAACATTTCTAGCAAGGTATAATTGTCCTGAAAGCGCTGTATCACTAACGTATCTAAGCAAGCTGCTCAAAGGAC
>Ga0070707_100000605_pt1 | contig 36094 bp, 30 predicted proteins | sample KBSK5502metaG_FD_65468 | JGI IMG/M metagenome (GOLD analysis project Ga0070707, IMG submission 65468) | Corn, switchgrass and miscanthus rhizosphere microbial communities from Kellogg Biological Station, Michigan, USA - KBS K5-50-2 metaG | ecosystem: Host-associated > Plants > Roots >... | reverse complement strand
CGAGCTCGAGGCAATCGCCCCTACGCCGCTCTTGGCCAGATCGACCCCATCACGGACCTCTACGTCCAGCGCAAAATGGGTTGGTTTTTATGGCGGCGTGCCTATCGGCGCGACAATTCGGCCGATAGCGCGCTCGCCCGGCTTTCCCCCGACTACAGTGACCAGGAAATCCGCCGCATTCGGGAAGGCAATGAGTTCGCCACCCCCTATCTGCTCCCCGAGCTGGTCACGCTCGATCTCACCACGAACCGTAAACTCGCGGTTCCGCTGATCCTGTTTGAGGGCTGCCACGACTGGAACGTGAATTTCAGAGCTCGCCGCCGCGTGGTTTGACACGGTGGAGGCGCCGGAAAAGCACCTCGTCTGGTTCGAGCATTCGGCGCACATGCCGATGACCGAAGAGCCCGGCAAGTTCTTCCTCTCGCTCCTGCGCTTCGCCCGGCCGATCGCCGAGAAGGCGGGCGATATCGCTCCCTGACCGAGGCGGAAAAAGCCAGCGGCTCGGTCTCGAGGGCTTCGAGGCGGAGGTGCCAGAATAGTTCGGCGTCCGGGGCGGTCCGGGTGCGGATTTGCATGTCTGAGTTTAGCTGGACTGCGTTCGGAAGCGCTCGAATTGTTGCTTGAGGTCTGTGACCTCTTTACGGAGGGTCGCGACTTCGTCTTCCAGGTGCGTTATGCGGTCGCGATCGGCGGACGGAATGGCGGCGTTGGTGACCGGATACGCGGGCGAGGGCGCCTGCGCCACACTGGCATCTGCCATGGCGGGGTCTTTCATATCGCCAGAGAACAGGTGCATGTAGCGAGATTCTTTGGTGCCGGGTTGTCGTGGAAGAACTCTTGCCAGCGGTGGATCTCTCTGCAGGAGACGCTGCAGGGATGACTGCACTTCGGGGAGATCTTCGAAGTGGTGCATACGTTCGGTGCGAGCGCGGAGCTCGCCGGGCGTCTGCGGACCGCGCAGCAGCAGGACGCAGAGGATGGCAGTCTCTCCGCGGGTGAAGTTGAACATTTCTTGCAGGCGATGCTCGTATTTGGTGACGCGGCTGTCGGCACCGCTCGCCGGTCCGGCCAGATTCGTGTTGTGGAGGCCGTCGAGCGCCTCCCGCACCGCTGCTTCATCGAGCATCATGACCGGGTCGCGATTGTTTTTCTGGTTGCAGGCGTTGACCAACGCGTTCAGGGAGAGAGGATAGTAATCCGGTGTGGTGATATTTTTTTCGACGAGGGCGCCGAGAACTCGGGCTTCGACGCTGTTCAGAAAGATGCTCACCAGGAGTTACGAACCTCGCTTACAGACTAACTCATGGACACCGCAAATACATGCAGGAAAGAAAGAAGCCGACCATTGAGGGATGGTCGGCTTTTGGGCGCTTGCTCCGAAGATGTTCACTGGGCGGGCGGTTCAGGAGCGGCTGTCTCCTTCGGTGCCTCGTGAGGCGCACTCGCGACCACCTCGGGCGCTGCCGCGGGAGTGATCTTCAATGTGGCCAGGATCTTTTCCAGCCTGCTGAAGACTTTGTCGTGATCTACCTGTTTGGTAGCAGTCTCGGTGCCGCCTCCGATGGTGCCAACCTTTAACGCGAACTCGTAGCAGGCGCCATTTTGAAAGACGTGGAAGTATTTGGCATCGCTCTGCTTGCTGCCTTCAGCAGTGACAGCCTCCGTAGATTGCAGCTCGAGCTTGCCCAGCATGAGCTTCGAGGAAGCCGCGTTCGCTTGAGTTCCAGAGTCCGCCGGCGGCTTGGGATCAGGCTGAGGCACGGAGAACTTACCGCAGTCCTCCGCACCGACGTTTTTGTTTACGCTCACGTTGAACAACCCCGATTCGAAATCCGTGCCGGGAAAAGAGGTTGCGGGAAGAGAGACGACGGCCAAGGCTGTTCCGCCCGGTTGCGTGAAATCCATGGGGAAAAGGCCGGATGCGATCAGTTCGTTGGCGGCATCACCGGTTTCGAGCGCGTACTTGCGCGGATACTGGAACGACACGCCGTAGGTTTTGTCGGAGTACGTCACCGTGGAAGGCCGCTTCCTGGCGACTTTCTTCGGGGCTTTCTTCGCGGGCTCGGGCACGCTCGAAGCCGGCAGCAGATCGGTACTGACAGCGGGATTCGAGCTCTGAGTGGTCGGAATCTGATTGGTGGACACGGGTTGAGGTCTGTCTTTGGAGCAGCCAACTGTGATCGAACAAACAACGAGCAGCGCGGCGAAGAGCAGCGCGTTTGCGTTTTTCTCCCACGCGATGGAGTGGTGGGTTCCGGCGATTCTGCTGAGTGAATTGAAACGGTTGATGTGTGCCATGTTTGGTCACCTCCTGCTGCGTAGCAGCACTGATGAGGGTGCACGAGGTGCGCCACGCGCCCGATCGTTGATTTTGTTGAAGTTATAGCCATGTCGCAAGAAACCGGTCGTGAGCAGCCGACACGCGGTGGGTTGAGGGACACAGTTCGGGAACCACCTAATGCATGAAGCGGACAGCCAGATTGAGGAGCCTTGAGCGAATTTCTTTGCGGAGATTGTGACCGTCGGACATACGCGCGGGCTCTCTTTGTCGGATCGCCTTAGGCAGCTAGCAGCGCGGCGCGGGGCGGCGAGAAACAAAAGCAGATTCTCGCCTTCTCGCCGCTGTCGCGGCCGCGAAGAATCGGAACGACAGCGACAAGGGGCACAGGCGGCGCTGGCGCCGCTCTTCCACGGCGCCGCCCGCATGGGTGAGCAGTCCCACGCTGCTCTACACGGCGGCCATGCGGCGAATCAGATCTTCCTGCTCCGCTTTGCTTTCTGCGCCGATGGTCATGGCGTCGAGCACACCGAGATGTAATGCGTATTTGAGCGCTTCATCCTGACGATTGCGCAGGTCGCCTTCGCCGAGAATCTTCATGCCAACAATTCCCTTTCCGCTGGCCTTCATCTCGCGTAGGACGCTCACTACGGTTGCGGGATCAGCGTCCATGTGCGAGCCAATGGGATTGATGCGGACTAGGTCGACTTCTACCCATGGCGACTTGGCTGCGGCGCGCAAGGCCTCGATGCTGTGGCAGGAGCAGCCGTGGGCGCGGATGATTCCTTTTTCCTTCGCCTCCGAAAGAACGTCCATGACAGGTTGGTAGCGGCTGGTCCAGTCGCCTTCGGTGAGGCAGTGCATCAGGCAAACGTCCAGGTAATCGATTCCCAATTCGCGGCGGAAACGGTCAAGGTCGGCGCGAGCAGACTTGGCGTCGCGTGCCCAAGTTTTCGTAAGGAGGGTTACTTTGTCTCGATGAACGTGCTTGAGCGCTTCCGCGACGTGGGGATGACTTCCGTAGGAATCCGCGGAATCGAAGAAGCGCAGGCCCTGGTCATAGCCGTTGAGCAGCAGGCCGGAAAGCCCTTGCATGCCGAGCGCCGTTTGATGCGAGCGGTGGCCGACGCCAACCGTGCCGGTTCCCATGGCGAGGCGGCTGGTCTTGATGCCGGTTTTGCCGAGAATAATGGTGTCGGCGGCGTTGAACTTTGTGGGCAGGCTTGGGGTCGGAAACGGGAGTGCGGAAAGTCCCTTCGAGCCGAGCCAGGCTCCTAAGCCGGTTGCGGTGCGGAGAATAAATTCGCGGCGTCGCATAGATCCTCCTGCCAGGGTTCGGAGATATGGTAGCTCTTTCTTAGACGTCGCGGCGAGTTTGTGGTGATCGCGTCGGAAAGTAAGGGTGGCGTGTGTAATCTGCACTTGAGTACGGTGGCGCTGGCCGCAAGATCCCCCTCGACTTCGCTCAGGGCAGGCTTTCGCTCTGCCTGAAAAACGGCTGCGCTCAGGATGCCGCCGACAGGGATGTGAATCGTTGCAGTCCAAACTCTGCGACAACGCGGAGTTGGTTTGCGGTTGGGTAGGTGTCGGCATATAGTCATCCTGAACATTGCTGGGTTGTTGAGAGGTTCTCTGCCGAGGGTACAGATCCATCTCGAGGAAACGCTATGCGAATGCTTCTGAACTGGATTCTTAGCGCATTGGCTGTATGGATCGTATCGCGAGTTGTGCCGGGGATTTATGTGAGCGGCCCGGTGGCGGCGCTAATCGCGGCACTAGTCATTGGATTCATCAATGCAACCATTGGCCTGCTGTTAAAGATTCTTACCTTCCCTTTGACCTTGCTCACGCTGGGACTGTTTTGGTTCGTCATCAATGCCTTGATGCTTGAGTTTGCTTCGGCGCTGGTTCCGGGATTTCAAGTTCGCGGATTCTTTGCCGCTTTCGTGGGCGCGATCGTTTTAAGTCTGGTGAATATGTTGCTGAAGTGGCTGGCGTTTCCGCCGGATGTGCGACGGGATTAGCAGCAACAAGTCAGCGCTCAGCATTTAGCCACGACATGCCGGCGGATATTTTTCTTCAGCCGTGCGCAATCCTCCATTGGCGCGGAAATCATGGTTTCGTGCTTTCACGCTTGCTGGGCTTGATTGACTCCCAATCTTTGTCGCTCAGGACGCGGCCGAGATTGCTGAATTCTCCGGCGCCTTGCAGAAATTCTCCTCCGTCCATGCGGACGACTTCTCCATTGATGTAGCCGGAGCCGTCGCTTACCAGAAATGCGGCCAGATTGGCCAACTCTTCGACGGTGCCGAAGCGGTGCAGCGGGTTGCGCTCGAGAGCGAGTTTTTCAAGCTCAGGACGCGGCAAGACTCGGGAGAAGGCTCCTGGCGTGGGAATGGGACCGGGGGCAATCGCGTTCATGCGAATGCCGCGATTGCCCCACTCGACGGCGAGGCTGCGAGTGAGAGCTTCGACTCCGGCTTTGGAGATGGCGGAGGGGACAACGTAGGCAGAGCCCGAAGGCGCGTAGGTCGCGGATATGCTGAGTACGGTTCCACGGTGGCCAGCTTTGACCCAGCGGTGTCCGCAGGCCATGGTTGCATGGAGCGTGCCCATGAGCACGATGCCGATTACGGAATCGAATGCGCGGGGGGAAAGATCTTCGGTGCGGGCGATGAAGTTTCCGGCAGCGTTGTTGACGAGTATATCGAGCGGGGCATGTTTCCAGATAGCGTCGATCATCGCTTCGACGGCGTCGAGATTGCGGACGTCGCATGGAAGGGCTTGAATTGTGCCTCCGCTGGCGGCGGTGAGTTCGGCTGCGGTCTCTCTGAGGACGGATTCGCGGCGGCCGCAGATGTAGACCATTGCACCGAGTTCGAGGAAGCGCTGAGCCATGCCTTTGCCGAGGCCCGTGCCTCCCCCGGTGATGAGGATGCGTTTGCCGTGGAGAAGATTTTTCTCGAACATTACGTGCTCCGTGCGGGTGCAGTTAGCGAATGAAAGATGTCGAGATTGTAGCGACGATTTCAAATTGCCGCTGGAGCTAAGGTCGATCCTATTAGAGGGCCTACCCCAGCGGCTAAAGCTGCCGTCCTCTGGAGAGAACGATCCGCACGACTGAAGTCGTGCCCTTCCCCATTCGTCAGCGCGTTGGTAGTGCTTCGCAGATCAGAAGACATCGCAGGCGATGCGGAAGCCGTAATCGGCGTACTGGAATTCGGGCGGGATGCTGGAACGGGCGGAGCAGCGTGCGACCTTGATCTGATGGCGCCAGGAACCTCCGCGGGAAGCCTTGCGCTGGCCGAGCTCGAGGCCGCCTGGATTGCGCTGGGGCGACATCGAATAATAGTTGGGATCGTACCAGTCGCTGCACCACTCGTGGACGTTGTCGCAAATGTCGTAGAGGCCGAAAAAGTTGGGGGAGTAACCGGCGACTCGCTCCGGACCGTTTTGCCAGCGAGTGGCATAATCGGGACGAGATTGCGGCGGCTCGTCGCCCCAGGGGAATTGTTTCTGTTCTTCGGCGCCTCGGGCGGCGCGCTCCCACTGGGCTTCGGTGGGCAGACGGTAGGCGCGGCCGGTCTGAGTTCGCAGCCATTCGCAATATCGTGCGGCATGAAACCAGGAAACGCCGGTCACAGGCTGGTCGGGATGATTGAAATTCGGATGGTGCCAGAAGGGGGGCGGCAGAGTTGAGGTCGGGCGGAGGAACAGTTCATATTCCGCGTTGGTGAGCTGTGTGGCTGCCAGCAGGAAAGCATCGACCCAGACACGGTGGACGGGACGTTCGCAGTCTTGACCGGCGTCGGAGCCCATGAGGAACCAGCCTTGAGGGATGGGAACCAAAGATGGTTCTAACCAGATGGAAACAGTGGATTGCGATCGAGAAGCCGACATTTTGTCCGGGATGGCCGCTGGTCTCTTGGCCAAGGTTAAAGTCTACCAGCGGGGGATGGCGAAACGGAAACCGGAAAAGGCGCTGGTTCACTCCTAAGAAGGGGATGGCTGTTTCGAACCTGAAGGCAAAGCAGGGAGGCGACATGGGCGCGGCGGCTGTCCAAGATGTTCGAGATTTTCAAGACTGATGCCAAGCCGAGCCTACTGACTGCGCAGTATGCGGATGACTTCGGCGACCTGGTTTTCCTGAAAGAGGCGAATCGCGGCGATGCCTGCGGCGCCAGCATCGAGGCAGGAGCCAGCGTTGTTTAGAGTGATGCCGCCCAGGGCGAGGATGGGGATGTCAGCGCGGCAAGCTTCACGCAGGGTTTCGAGACCGGCGGGCATAGAGCCGGGTGCGTCCTTTTTCTCGAAGACAGGGCCAAAGACAGCGAAGTTGGCATCATTTGTTGCGGCGCGGGCGGCATCCGAGGGGGAGTGACAGGACACCCCAATGATCGGTTCAGATCGATGGCTTTCGCGGACAGGAGTGCCCGCGCCACGCGACCATATCTTGCGGACGATGGAGGGGGACACGTCGTCGGAGCGCAGCTGTACGCCGTCGGCATTCACTGCGAGTGCTATGTCGGTGCGGGAGTTGATGAGAAGAACAGTTCTTGAGTTCACGTCTCCGTTTCTGCGGTCTGATTGGTCAGTTCCCAACCTTGATTCGTCGCGAATGATACGGATGGCCTCTTGCGCCAGCGATTCCAGTTCGCGGGCGGACAAATCTTTTTCGCGGAGCTGAATGTATGCGACTGCGGCGCGGGCGGCTTGTGTGATCTTCTCCAGCAGGCGCCCTCGGCGCGCGGACTCGTCGCCGGCGAAGGCTTTGCGGTCGGTGATGTAACAGAGTATGGGGCGGCGAGGCATTAGATGCCAGTCTAATGCAGTTGCAGCCCGCGGCCGGATTTCAGCGCGAAAGCCGCGCTCGCGAGAGCGAACTTTCTCTTTACTTCTTACGCCCCCACGGCCTGCGCATATTCTTCGGGCGCAACGTGTTTACAGCCGTAGAAGGCGGAGCACGCCGGGCGGAACCGGGCCGTACTGGGCGCACCAGAGTCAAACGATGACGGTTACGGCCTGGTCTTTGCAATTTCGGGCACCACTTCGGGTTTCTTGGGCTGGTCGAGGTGGTAAGCGGTCAGGCCTTCGCGAAGGAATGCGAACGCGTCCTCCGGAGAGTCCACGATTTTGAATAGATCAAGGTCTTCTGGCGCGATGGTGCCGGCGTCGACAAAAGCCTGGAAGTTGATGATGCGGTTCCAGTATTTGCTGCCGTAAATCACGACCAGAATCTTCTTGGCCAGCTTGTCGGTTTGCGCAAGCGTGAGGATTTCAAAGAGCTCGTCCATGGTGCCGAAGCCGCCGGGAAAGATGACCAGGGCTTTGGAAAGATAGGCGAACCAAAACTTGCGCATGAAGAAGTAGTGGAACTCGAAGTTCAACGACGGGGTGAGGTAGGGATTCGGATCCTGCTCGAAGGGCAGATGAATATTCAAGCCGATGGTCTTGCCGCCGGCCTCATGGGCGCCCAGATTGGCGGCTTCCATGATTCCCGGTCCGCCCCCGGTGGTGACGACAAAGCGGTGACGGCGGGCAGGTATCTGAGAGGACCACTTGGTTAACAGAAAGGCCAACCGGCGGGCGTCTTCGTAATATTGAGCCATGTCTACGGCAGCCACGGCGCGCTTCACGTGCAGTGCCTGCTGGTGGAGCGGGGCTTTCGCTTCATTCTTTTCTATTGCGGTCAGGCTCTTCTTGGCTTCGGCGTGACCGGAAAAGCGGGCGGAACCGAAGAAGACTACAGTATCCTGGATTTGCTCACGACGAAACCGCGCCAACGGTTCCTGGTATTCCGACAGTATGCGAAGAATGCGCCCGTCGGGACTGTTGAGAAAAGCCTGATTCTGATAGGCGAGTGGCGCTGACTTCAGTTTTTCAGTCATGCAAAAATTCTCGTTCGGCAAACTTGCCGGCCGTCTTCCACGACTTTCAGAATACTGCAGCGACAGCGACGGTGGGAGTGGGAATCCGGATGCAGCATATTATTTTGGGGGCTACTTGTTTTCGTGGTAGTGAAGAGCCTCCCAGAAGCCGATCCAGATGTCCAACAGTCCCAAGCCGCTGCAAAGACCGCGGAAGAAGCCGCTGGAGACGAAGGTGCGAAGGTTGGGAAACATGAGCAGGAGAGAGTTGTCGGTCCATTCCGGCGTCCAAGGCAAGATGACAAGGAACACTCCAGCGACCGCACTGATCAGGACAAATAGAAAGACGGAAACACGGTGCAGCCAGAGTTGAAGTCCAGTGTGTTTCTGACCGAGCGGAAGCGGCGGACCCAGGATCGCAGTCTGAGTTCCGGAAGTTTGCGCAGGGCCGGGCGCAGACGGATCGTCAGCCCGGTTTTCGGGGGGATCGGGCTCGGCCATTAAGCGCCCCTCTGCGGTCGAAAAGACGGGAAAGCGTTCGGGCGAGATTTCGAGTGCGCTTCAAGCGCTGGCCGGCAAAAGCTAGGGATGAAAGCCATCGAACTATTCTACGACTTCAGGGCCTTGATGCGCTCGGCGACGTCGCGATAGTCAATGTTGCTGCCGTAGACCTGAGTGAAGTGCTTGAGAGCAGAAGGTTTGTCGCCCGAAGTCTCGTAGGCGGCTCCCAATTCGTAGTGCAGGGCGACGCGCGTATCTCCGTCAATGCTGGGAATGCCGAGAGCCTTGTCGTACCAGCGGATGGCGGCTTCCGGAACTCCCTTATCGAGGAAGCACTGGGCCAGCCAGGTGTAGGCCTGCATGATCTGCGGGAAGACGTGACCGCGCTCCACCGACTGGCAAGCCTTCTGCAATTCGCCAATGGCCTCATCGAGAAGGCCCATTTCACGGAAGGCGATCCCCAGATTGTAGTGGGTCTCCGGATCTTCGTCCGCGGAAGCCACATCGGCTTCCAGATCCTGTTTGAGTTCGCCGAACATCTCAGCCAGATCCACGCCCGCATCCTCGGCGAATGGAGAGGATTTGGCTGCGCCCACCGGCATCGAATGGGCGGCAGAAGGTTTGGGCGGTGGCACGGTTGCAGCGCTTGCCGGTGTGGTCCCGGCTGCTGCTGCCGCCGCAGCCCTAGGAGCGCTGACCGGCGGGGCGACTGCTGGCGGCGCGGCTGGCGGCGGTGCGACGGGCGGCGGCGCTTGGGGGGCAAGGGCGGAAACAGGTTCAGGTTCAGCGACCGGAGCGCCCTTCAAGAAATCATCGCCCAGCGAGGCTTCCAGGTCGGCGACGAGCTCACCCAAGGCCGGCGCCTCATCGGAATGGTGCTCAACCGGAGCGGCCGGCTCGATGTGAGGTTCGGTTGTTTTAGCGCGTTGCTGGCTCTGATGCTTGTCAGTCGCGGTCGCCTCGGCAGCGTGCTCGACAGCGCCCGGGAGAAAGCTGTCACCCAGGGAAGACTCGAGATCGGCGACAAATTCCTTCAGAACGCCCGGCTGCTCGACGCTGACTTCGGGTTCAACTTCGGCTGCCGACGCGGCTACTTCTGGTGCAGGTTCCCAGGCCGACGGAGTTACTTTGCTGGCGGGCGCGTCCTCGAGAGAAACCGTGATCTCTTCTGCGGGCAGCTCCGCGCTGGGGATGTCCTCGGCCGCAATTTCCTCGATGGAATCGGGAACACTTAATTCTTCTTCGCCGGCAGGGGCCTGACTTGCGGCCTCGATTTCGGCGCGCAGGGTGTCCAGCAAAGCCCGGTCATGAGTCAAAGTCTGCAGCTTGGTGAATGCTGCCGATGCCAGATCAGACATGCCGTGGCCAAGATAGAAACGTACTTCCTCGACGGTCTCTTCGGACCTCTCGTCGTTAGTATCGCGGCTAGCATCGGCGGCGGGGAGATCGTGGTCGCCCACAGCGTCGCTGATTTCAAGAGCAGCGCCCTCTGCGGCAGGCGTGTCTTCTTCAACCGTAACCGAGTCTTCCCATTCTGAAGACAAATCGAGTTCGTCCATTGCCGGAGCGGATTCATTCGAGGGCTCTGCGGGCCCTGCAACGATGGCAAATTCAGTTTCAGCGCTGTTGGATGCATGGGCAGCTTCATGAACCGGTGCCGGTGCAAATGCCGGCCACGGGACTGCGGCGGCGTGCGCCATGGCAGTTCCCCCAGGCGTTATCTCGGTTAACGAAATGTCTTCTGCCACAGCAGCCATCGATGTTGAGGATCGCTGTTCATAACGCTCCGCAAGCTCGCCATAACGAGTGGCTTCTTCGGGATATCCCGCGTCCGAGTAGATATTTTGCAGGGTATGACAGCAAACCGCAGCTTCCGCCAATCGGCCGGCGCGAGTATGCAGAGCGGCGAGACGCTGGTTCAAACGCAAATCGTTGGGAGCTTGCGGCAGCACTGCAACCAGAGGTCCCAAAGCTTTAGCAGGAATGTTGTACGAGATAAAGAGTTCGGCGTCGGTGAGCGCGGAGCGGACAGCCAGCGCGACTTCATCGGAATAGTGCTGGTGAACGGGAGGAGCGGTGGCCTCCAACTCGTCCACGATAACGGCAGCTTCTTCCGGAGTGATGTGCTTTACGTCCGCGCTAGTCCCTCCGAGCTGTGCTACCACCTGCTGGTAGTTCGCCATGTGCAGGGGGTTCTGAGGCTCCATGGTGGCCAGCTTCTGATACAGATCACGGGCGCGCGACAGGTCGCCGGACTGGACAGAAGCGTGCGCCAACAATTCGTATACCTCGGTGACGTGAGTGTTTTCTCCGGCCTTAAGGAAAAGAGCCAGCAATTTCTCCAGAGAAGCAGGGTTTTCGCGGACATGACCGATGATGGCATGCAGGCTCTCCAGGACCTTCGCTGAGTTTGTGGAGAGCAGCCGCTCGGAGTGTTGATCGTAGACCAGCAGCGCGTTCTCATATTGGCCGGCTTGCATCAGAGCGTCGACGAAACCGGAGATCGCGGCCAGGTCGTTGTGAACAGTCAAAAGCTTATTGGCCAGCGTACCGGCATCGGAGAGGCGCCCCACATGCAGGTAAGCCTTGAGCAAGTCACGCAGGCCCTCTGGTTTGGAGTCAATATCGCCGACTTTTTGCAGACAAGTGATGGCCGCTTCGGCGTCGCCTGATTCGAGCAGATTCCGACCCTGCATCAGCAGCGCATAACTGTTGGCGGGATCAAGGGTCAGCATGCGCTGCAGCACCTCTTCGGCGCCACCCAGCGACCCCTTTGACCGCATGGTTTCAGCGGCTGCGGAAAAAATCTGCCAAGCCTCGGTCTTTTTGCCCAGGCGGACATACACCTCCGCCAACCGGACGCGCATGGCCGTGTTCTCCGGATCCATTTCTAGGATCTTCTGAAAAATGCGGACCGCGTTTTCCAGCTCGCCGGATTTCAGGAATTCGTCGGCCACCTGCAGATACTGTGCGCGGGCATCATTGAAGAGACCCTGTTGAGTGTAAAGCTCTGCCAGCTTGAGCACGCACTCCAGCGAAGGCTTGAGCTTGCTGATCTTCTTGTACATGGCGATAGCCTTGACCGTGAATCCCTGGGTGGCATAGGCATCGCCCACACTCTTAAAACAGTCCGTGGCCTTGTCGTTATCGCCCATGCGGGCGTAGAGGTCTCCAACCGTGTTACTCACCGTGAGATCCTTGGCATCATTCTTGAGGATCTTGTCGTACTCAGCGATGGCATTTTGCAGCTTGCCCTGCTGGACATACTTCTCCGCAGCGCTGAGGACCTTTTGTTTATTGAACCCGAAACCGAACGCCATATAGGTACGAACTCCAGCCCCTGGTCTTATCGCGGAAGCTACCAACCATTCCTGGGAAACATCCCCAGGTAATCGTCTACGCCAATCCCAGATGCAGTCGAGATGGCCGGTCGGACAAGGCCAATTGTACGGCTGGACATGGCAAATCGCATGGTTACTAAGGGTTACCAAAAGGGAGTGTACAAGTGGGTTACGAAGGGAACATGTGGCACATAAGCCTGCGACTCAGCCAAGATGGCCTCGTAAGACAAGGATGGGGACTAGCGGATCAGCAATGCACCCCATGAATTCCGGAGTTTCGGGAGAAGAACACGGATCCGATGGGCTGTTTCCAGATAGATTCTGGATGATACACCGGCAATCCGCGGCCATTCCATGGAGTAGGAGTTGCGAGAATGCTGCAGATGGTGAGTCGAGAAAGATCCCAACTTCGGTGGGGCTTGGCACCCCGGAAACGAGAGTGTAGCTTGGAAACCAAGAAATTCTAAACCTAAGACACGAGGAACAACTTCTCAATATGACCTGGATCAGAACTATTCCGGCTTCAGAAGCTGATGAGAAACTGCGCAAGGCCATTGCTGACCAGAGGCTCGTGTATCCCAAGGAATATGCCGATCCGGTGCATCCAGACGAAAGCGGCGGGTCGTCAATCGTGGGATCGCACACGCTAATTCCCGACGCGCTCTATCACGCCTTCAGTACGTTTGGAGTGCTCATGTCGCCCGACCTTCCGCTCAATCGGCGGCAGCACGAGATGATCACCACGGTGGTCTCGGTGACGAACCGGTGCAAGTATTGAATCGAGTCACACGCAGAGTTTCTGCGTAGGGTGACGCTGGACAAAGAGCTGGTCGAGGCGCTTGAAAAGGACTACACGACCGCGCCGATCACATCGCAGGAGCGGGTGATGCTGGACTACGTAGTCAAGGTGACCCGGGATGCAACGAAGGTGTGGAAGGATGACATAGCAGCATTGCGCGCGGCCGGATTCGATGACCGCGGCATTCTGCAGATTACTCTGATTGCTTCCTGGTTCAACTACATCAATCGGGCGGCGGATGCGCTGGGCGTGGGGAGAGAGTAGCGTTCATACCAGTAGGATCGCCTCCGAGTGGTCCGTCAGCACTAGCGTTATTCATCCCCCAAGGTCGTTTTTATTTGTTCTTCTCGCTCCCAACCTGGTGACGAAGATTGGCCTCGATTTCTGTCCTGCCTGCAGATTTATGGGTCCTTACGCGCCTTCCGCTCGACAATCTGAAAAAATATTCATCGAAAATTAACCTGCCCTCAACACTCCTGAAACATTGCAGTAACCAACTTTTCTTAGACTCCTAATTTACTACACGCCATTTCCTTGCACCGCGCGGTTCGCCGGGTCATCTCCAGTCGCGGTCGACATCCCATCAAGCTGGAGGCTTCAGGAGTATGCGTTCAATTCTTTCCTCTCTCGCGCTTGTGTTCACCATCGCCCTCTTCGTCTCCAGTCCTGCTGTCGCGCAGGTCGGCGGGGTCGCTGGGATCATCAAGGACTCCACAGGGGCGGTTTTGCCGGGGGCGCGGGTGGAGCTACAGAACGGGTCTTCAGCGGTATCGGACGGCCAATGGCAGTTCACGATCACAAATATTGCCCCGGGGACGTACACCGCCACGGTCAACTATGTCGGATTTGCGCCTTCGACCACGACCGTCACGGTGACCGCTGGCCAGACCGCGCGCCTGAATATAGTCCTCGACGTAGCTTCGAAGAACGATGTCGTCATCGTGACCGCGGAGCGCGCGCATGGCGAAGCCGAGGCCATCAACGAAGAAAAAGTCGCGGACAATATTCTTAACGTTCTGCCCTCAGAGGTAATCACCAGCCTTCCCAACGCGAATATCGCCGACGCCGTTGGCCGGCTGCCCGGGGTTACGCTGGAACGCGATGAAGGTGAGGGCAAGTACGTCCAGATTCGCGGCACGGAGCCCCGACTCGCTAACTTGACCCTCGATGGCGTGGAAGTTCCTTCTCCGGAAGGGGGCGTACGCCAGGTGAAGTTGGACGTAATCCCAGCCGATCTGATCGAGTCGGTCCAGATCAACAAAACGCTGCAAGCCAACATGAACGGCGACGCTATCGGGGGATCGGTGAATCTGGTGACCAAAAAGGCTGGGGACCGGCCCACCCTCATTCTCTACGGGCTGGGCGGGATTACCCCCATCGCCAACACGCGCTCGGTCTACGAGTTCGGCGGCACTGTCGGCGATCGCTTCGGCGCGCAAAAACGCTTTGGCGTGATGATCAGCGGATCTTACGACTACAACGGCCGGGGAATCGATGATCTTGAGCCGGCCCTTTGGTAGGTGCTTCAGAATGGCAGACCCTCGTTCCAGATATCACTAGCGTCGCAATCCGCGAGTATCTATATGATCGAAAGCGCTACGGCTTCGGCGGCAGCGCCGATTACAAGCTCCCAATCCTCCAACCTCCATGTGCATACCCTGTACTCCGACTTCAAGGACTACGGCCATCAGTTCGAGTACATCTTGAATATGAACGACACTGGCATCCCAGGCTCTAATGTCCCGCAGTTCACCACGAAGATCCGCAATCCCGACTTCCAAGTCGCGAGCCTGTCGGTCGGCGGCGACCATGCCATTGGCACGTCCTTGGTAAGCTGGCAATTGGCGGTGGGTCGCGCTCGCATGCGGAATCCCATCGGCGGCGGCGAATCGCATACCATCTTCAACTATTTCCCGCCCGGCGGCGTTAACCCGCCCACCAGCAACTGCCAGTATGATCCGAATGCTACGAAGAATCCCTACCTCCCGCAGTTCACGCCAGCCTGCTTCATGAGGCCTATAACCCCCGCGAACATGAAGCTCAACCAGATTCAGCGATCCGACCACGGAAAGACCGCCCAACTCAACCTGGAGGGCACCGTATCGTACGCGAAGAACTACCACATCGGTTCGCACACTAGCACCTTCGAGACCGGATTCTACGTTCGGAACGCTCACAAATTCGACGACTCCTACGAGGTTGACTACACCCCGAACGATGTGACCGCGATACCCGCTTCGCTGTTCGTTACGAACTTCCACAACTCCGGCTATTATGGCGGCCATTATAAATACGGCCCCGGGATCAGCTGGGAAGCGGTCAATGCCTACCTCGCCGCGAACCCGAATCAGTTCACCGTCAGCACGGGCAACTCTCCGAACTCGAACAATTTTGATTTGGTCGAGCGCGTAACTGCTGGCTATGTTATGAACAGCCTCGATTTCAGCCGCTTCCGCGTCGTCGCTGGCGTGCGCTTTGAGGGGACGCAGGATCGCACCCTTAGCTTTGACAACACGGCAGGAACGCTGTCGTTTCCGGGTAAGGGCTCCTACATTGACGTCTTGCCCAGCGCCTCGCTCCGCATGCGCCTCGACCGCCAGAATGATTCCGCTTTGCGATTCGTTTAGCCCGGGGACTCTCTCGTCCGGATCCATCATTCCTGACCACCGCTACCAGCCTGGACAACTCGACAACTCCTGCCACCGTGACAATCGGAAACCCGGCCCTCAAGCCTGAGCATGGGAACAACTTCGACGTCCTCTACGAGCGATATTTAACTCCGCTGGGCTCGATCCAAGCCGGCTTTTTCTACAAGAGGCTGACCGATCCCATCGTGAGTCTGTTATCCGGACCTAGGCCCAGCGCAGGCTGCCCATCCTCAACCTGCTATGTGAATCAGGCCGCGAACTCTGGCAGCGCTCACGTTGCGGGCCTCGAGTTAGCCTTCCAACAACACTTCACCTACCTCCCAGGTTTCCTGAGCGGACTGGGGGTCTCAGCCAACTACAGCTATGCCACTTCTCAGGCGAGGAATGTGAACCCGGGTCTTCGCATCGATAGCCCGGCGCTGCTGCGCCAAGCTCCCCACACCTTTAACATCAGTCCAACGTATGATCGCCGACGCCTTTCTTTAAGGGCCGGCATAGCCTATAACGGCGCCAACATCTTCAGTTACTTTTTTGCCGCCTGCCAAAATGGAGAGCAAGTCCAGCCGAATGGCGTTTGCATTCCGAACGCGACCGATCCCATTCCCGATCCTACTCCCCTCGGCGTCAAAGGGCCCCTCGGCGACGTGTACCTCCGTGTACCTGTACTCGCACTTCCAGGTTGACGCCCAAGGCGGCCTCTACCGGAAAGGGCCTTACCGCCATTGTCTCGGGTCTGAATTTGAACAACGAGGGGTTCGGATTCTACCAGGGCAGTTCCCAGTTTCCGATTCAGCGCGAGTACTACAAGCCGACGTACACATTTGGACTTCGGTGGGAACTGGAACGCGAGAAATGAAGTAGCCGGAAACACAACCTGTGACCTCAAAGATTGCTTGCCTCCTACCTTCGCCAGCCGAGAGGTCGAATCTTGACCGAAGATAAACGCAACAGTGTTGAACCGCAGCGATTAACGCCTCGGATGGTCGGTCGTGCGGAGGCTGTCCCGCTTCTACACGGCCTCAGTGACAGACGCGACTCTTCCGGATAATCGGCTGACCGAACTCCGGAGATCGGTGCTCCTTCTCCCCCAGGGATTGCGAGTAACGTTTCCCGTTTATAAGCGGCTAAACTTGCGTCAGAGGCAAGGCTCAGGCTGGATTTCTCGCCGCCCTCCTATGGCCGAATCGTTAGCAGAATTCTTCTTGGCGAACTTCCGTGCGCACCGCAAAGAACCCGCGTATGGGCAGCGGCGCGGGTACCGGATGGAGTGGTGGTCCTATGGCCAAGTCGTGGATGGGGCTTTTCGCTTCGTCCGGGAATTAGAGGCGCGCGCAATCGGTAAAGGCGACCGCGTCATGCTTTGGGGCGAGAATTGTGCTCAGTGGGTCGCGGTTTTCTTCGCATGCGCGATGCGCGGGGTGATTGTGGTCCCGATGGATCATGGGGCATCCGCCGATTTCGCGAGACGGGTTCTGTGGCGGGTCGAGGGCAAACTGTTGGTTTGCTCAAGACGGCACGCTCACGACCAGGCCAGTGGGATGAGTCCCGCGCCCCCTACTTTGGTTCTGGAGGATTTCGCGCAAGAGCTCGGTCATCATTCTCGATTGCCGGTTCCGAACCCCGCTCTTGGTGGTGGCGACATCCTGCAAATCGTGTTTACGTCAGGCACGACCGCCGACCCCAAGGGAGTGGTGATCACGCACGGCAATGTGCTGGCCAACATCGAGCCCTTCCAGCAACGGACGGGGGCTTACCTCAAGTATGAGCGCTGGGTGCACCCCATTCGGTTCTTGAACTTGTTGCCGCTGAGCCATATCTTCGGACAGTTTCTCGGGATGTTTCTGCCGCCGCTGCTCGGAGGCGCGGTCATTTTCCAGGAGGAGCTCAAGCCATCGGAGATCGTCCGCACCATTCAGCGGGAGCGAATTTCAGTGTTGGTCAGCGTGCCGCGAGTATTGCAGTCGCTGATGGATAAAGTGGAACGCGATCTGGAAGGTGAAGGGAAACTGGATAACTTTCGCGGCCGTTTCCGCTTGGCAGAGGGCAAACATTTTCTGCGCCGGTGGTGGATGTTCCGGCATATCCATGGCCGGTTCGGCTGGAAATTCTGGGCTTTCATTTCGGGCGGCGCGGCGCTTGATGGGAATACTGAAGAGTTCTGGGGACGCCTGGGCTACGCCGTGATCCAGGGATACGGATTGACGGAAACGACTTCGTTGATCAGTGTGAACCATCCTTTCCGGCTGGGTAAGGGATCGATCGGGAAAGTGCTTCCTGGGCGTGAAATCAAGCTGGCTGAGGATGGTGAGATTCTGGTGCGCGGGGCGGGTGTGGCTGCCGGCTACTGGGGTGGACGCGCCCAGCAGACAGTTGGCGACGAGCACGGCTGGTATCGCACCGGCGACATTGGCGCACTGGATGAAGCCGGCAACCTCTATTTCAAGGGGCGCAAGAAAGATGTGATCGTCACTCCGGCCGGGATGAATGTTTATCCCGAGGATCTCGAGGCCGCGATGCGGCGCCAACCAGAAGTGAAGGATTGCGTCGTGGTGGGGATCGAGCGAGAGGGAAATGCCGAGCCCTATGCGGTAGTTATTGCGCGCGAAGACGCTAGTTTGGAAGCGGCAGTCGAGCGCGCAAATCAGTCTTTGGCGGAGTATCAACGGGTGCACAGATGGATGCAGTGGCCGCAAGAAGACTTTCCACGCACCTCCACTCAAAAGCCGCGGCGGAATTTGATTCAGCAGGCAGCCCAGGCTCAGATCTTGCAACCGCCGGTGCAATCAGACAGTACGGGCAGAGCCGAGATTAGTCCGTTGGCCGAGCTCATCGCGGGTATCACAAGACGTAGCGGAGCGCGGGTGAGTGCTGAATCGAATCTCGACTCCGACTTGGGTTTGGGCTCGCTGGATCGCATGGAATTGCTGGGCGCCTTGGAAGATCGCTACCAGGTTGATCTCAGTGAAGCCGGTTTCGGTACCGCACACACGGTGGGGGATTTGGAGCGAATGTTGCGAGCTCAGGCGGCGGAAAGGCTCGTGTATCACTATCCGCGTTGGGCATTGCGCTGGCCGCTGACCTGGCTTCGATGTCTTGCACATTACCTGTTGATGAGGCCCGCCATTGTACTGCTGGGTTGGCCTCGAATCGAAGGGCGCGAGAATTTACGGGGATCGAGCGGGCCTGTTCTGGTGGTCTCAAATCATGTTGCTGGTGTAGACGTGGGATTCATACAGACCGCTCTGCCGGTACGTTTCCGGCATCGGCTGGTTACAGCTGCGGGCGGCGAGGCGCTCGAAGCCCTGCGCACGCCTGCGTCCGATAAAGGATTGCTCGGAAGAATTTACGACCGTATGCAATGGACTCTCGGAGTTTCGCTGCTCAATCTGTTTCCGCTACCACGTCAAGCCGGTTTTCGCCAAAGTTTTGCTTATGCCGGAGAGGCGGTGGATCGCGGCCACAGCGTGCTGGTTTTTCCCGAAGGGCGCCACACGGTGGATGGAAACATAAATCCGTTTCGCGCAGGAATTGGGCTGCTGACGAAGAATCTCGGCATTCCCGTTCTACCCATGCGGATCGATGGGCTGTGGGAAGTCAAACAAGCAGGCAGACGATTTGCCGCGCCTTGGAAAATTCGGGTGCGTATGGGCAGGCCTGTACGCTTCGAGCGGGATATCGATCCCCAGCAAATCGCGCGGCAGCTGCAGAGAGCGGTGGAAGAACTTTAGCAACTGAAGTCGCGAAGTAAGGTCCGTCATCTCCGACACCTCATCGTACTGCCGGAGATGGGGGGGTGCCATCTCCGAACGGCAAACCCGGAGCGCAAACCCGAACCCGATCAATCAATTACTCTTCGTCCAAACAGCGGAGATAATTCTTATGGATTCTCTCGCCCTGGAAAGGCTGGTCTGGTGGATGTCTGGACGAAAAAAACGTTGAAGTCCCTGCTGACGCCGGGAGGCTGGGTGCTGCTCGGCATGGCCATTGTCCTGCACACCGGCGTCGTCAGCATCCCGTTGCCGGTCGTCACCTTCCTTTATTACGGGGCTTTCACAGCCGGACTTCTGCTCGCCTGGAGATTCCATTCCAGCCGCATCTTCTTCGCGCTGCTCGTGCTATTTCTTGCCCAGAGAGCACTCACGTTTTTTCTCGCCGGACAAGTTCCTGAAGCCGGGACGGGCCGCATGGCGCTTGAGAGCATCGGTCTGCTATTACCGGTAAATTTCATTCTTCTCTCGCTGGCGATGGAGCGAGGATTCAGCTGGTCCAGCATTACTGCTCCTGGTCTCCTGCTGTTTGTGGAATCCACGGTGGTTGCCGTCTTGTGTCGGCCCGGCCCGCAAGACCCGGTATCGGTTTCCTCTCATGCATTGCATCACGCAGTCACGACCGTTCCATTGCCGACATCTGCTTGGCTTGCATTTTCTGCGGCGATCATCGTCCTACTCGCGCGCTTCTTACTTTTTCGAAAACCCGCGGAAAGCGCGTTGCTCTGGTCTCTGGCGGCTGCCTTTCTGGCCTTGCACTTCGGAGGCGTGGGAAAGTTATCCCTTGCCTACTACGCAGCCGGCACCCTTATACTCGCGATCTCCATCGTCGAAACCTCGTACCTGCTGGCCTATCACGACGAGTTAACCGGTCTGCCTTCCCGGCGCGCCTTCAACGACACGCTGCAGCGCCTCGAAGCACCCTATTCCATCGCCATGGTCGACATTGATCACTTCAAGCGATTCAATGACACCTACGGACATGACACGGGCGACGAAGTGCTGCGGCTCGTGGCCGCCAGGCTGGCTCGGGTCACTGGTGGTGGACGGGCTTATCGTTGCGGCGGAGAAGAATTTGCTGTCGTGTTTCCCGGCAAGACGACGCCCGAGGTCCTCGACCACCTCGAGCATCTACGGACAATCATCGAACAGTGCACCTTTCGCACACGCATCGCCGACCGGCGCCAAATGTCTCGGGGAACCGACCGACGCAACCCGCCCAGTCGGGGACGGGCTCATACCGGTCACGCCATACGCCGGCTCGCTGCGGGCAGTAACTCCTCGCCTCTCTCTATCACCGTGAGCATTGGTGTTGCCACCTCTGCTCGGGCAATGCCGAACACCGATCAGGTAATTCGGGCTGCCGATAAAGCCTTGTACCGAGCCAAGTCGAATGGCCGGAACCGGGTTGAACCGGCGTCGGTCTCGCGCCGGCCGGCTCGCTCGAAAGCCGCCGACATCGCTTGAAACGAGGAGTACCGAAGAGGTTAAGCAGAAATCGAGTGACATCTCTGCAGCGGAAAAATACCGCGGAAGGAAATCAAATGCTAGATCGGTTCACGCCATCGGCTGAAACGTTTGGCCCGGACCATCAATTCAGGGCGGGATTTGCGATGGTCCGGGCCCGCACGTTTAGCAGCCACCACGGGCTGTGCGGTCAGCCCGCAGGGTTGGGTGGGGTTGCGCGTTTCCGTCCGCTGCCTCCGCACGCGGGGCACTTAACGCGGATAAATGCAATGCCTTCAGACTTACCGTTAATGTCCACCGGCTTCGCAACGTATCCAGTACCGCCGCAGTCTGGGCAGCTCTCCGGATCCATCGCTCCCCTCAGGTGGCTGGATTTTCAACGACCTTTCGCCGAAAGCCGCAACAAATTCGTTCACGTTACGAATTACGAACAAAACTCTGGCCAACCCCGCTAACCGGTATTGCTGAATCGGGCCAGCGCTCAGAGCAAAAACAGCCTAATACTTAGGATTGCCCAACCATGCGACGGCTGAGACCTTCGCACTTCTTAAAACAATCACGCATCAATAGTTTTGTGGAGCACGTGACCCGGACACGGGGAGGATGTAGCAGGTCTCGGCGGCGATGACGTAGCCGGCTATGAGCCGATGACGAATGTTATCGGAGCCCTGTCCTCGTTCGGCAGACAGCGAGTTTACTTCTTGGCCTGCGCCTTCTGCGGTTCAGCGTTGTAGGCCTTCCAGGCCTGGTCGATTACGTAGGCGTGGACAGCGTCGGCCTCTTTGGTAGTCATCTTGGCGTTGGGGAAGGCGAACTTTGGAGGATTGGCGAAGCCGGGCATTCCTTTGTCCCAGTGGGTGCCGGCGAGGACGATGGCGTACCACTGTTTGTGCACTTCGGGGGGGGCGTAGCGGAGATCGGGGACGGCGCCGTTGAGCACCCAGGCGCCACTGCCGTCGATGTCGGGGGAGTGGCAGCCGTCGCAGACGAATTTTCTGTAGATGTGCTTGCCTTCTTGAATGGTTTCGGCGCTGGCGGTTTGTGACGGAGGCTTGGGCACGGGCGGAACGATGTCGGGCGGCGTGGGGAATGGCGTGGTGGCCCCGAGTTTGAAGGCGAGCAGACGGGCCGGACCGCGCTTGGATTCGGGCGTGGCCATGGTCCATGCGGGGGCGAAAAGGCGCGAGCCTGAGCCCCATCCAACGGGGGTGAGCACGTATTGCTCTGCGTTTACGGTGTAGGTGACGGGAACGGAGTCGATGGCAGATCCGGTTTTGATGGACCAGACTTTTGTACCGGTATCGGCGGTGTAGGCGGCGAATTCTCCGGTGCCCTGTCCCTGGAAAACCAAATTTCCGGCGGTGGAGAGCACGCCTCCATTGGTGGCGATGGGTTCTTCTACTGACCATCGAGTGGATTGCGAAACAGGGTCCCATGCGATCAGTCTGCCTTGGGAGCCTTTCATCCATTCGTTGCCGCCGTCGGGATCTGCTTGCATGGGGGATTGACGATCGGTTGCAGGAATGTAGATCAGGCCGCTGAGCGAGCTGTAGCTCATGGGCCACCAGTTGTGAACAGTCCACTGTTTGCCTCCGCCGGCAGAGGCGGGGACTTCGATGGCGCGTCCGGTGTGGAGATCGTAGGTGTTCGCCCAGGATAGTTTGACCAGCGGATTGGCGGAGAGAAGTTTGCCGGTCTTCGCATCGAGGATGTAGAAGAAGCCGTTTTTGGGGACGGTCATGGCGACGTGCCGTTTCTCGCCGTCGATGACGAGGTCGGCCATGACGATGTGATTGTTTTCGGTTTGCTGGCCAGGAGAGCTGGTTTGGAAGTGCCAGGCATATTCTCCCGTGTCGGCCTTGACGGCGATAATGCATCCGGCGAAGAGGCGGTCGCCGGAGGTTTTGATGTTTTCGAACTCGCCGTAGTCGACTCCCGCGCCGGCGGTGCCGAAGATGACCTGATCGGTGACGGGGTCGTAGGTGATGGCGGTCCAGACGTCGCCGCCGCCGATCCTCCAGGAATCTTTTCCTGACCAGGTCTTTGCGGCCATCTCGAGAGCTTTGCTTTCGACGGGCTTGGCGGGATCTCCGGGGACGGTCCAGAAGCGCCAGACTTCTTTGCCAGTGTCGGCATCGTAGGCGGCGAGGGCGCCGCGAACACCGTCGTCGGAGCCGTTGTAGCCCATCAGGATTTTTCCCTTGGCAACGTGCGGCGCGCCGGTGATCCCGGTTTGAGTGGGCTGACAGACGGTGGCCTGCCACGCTGGTTTGCCGGAAGCGGCGTCGATGGCGATGAGGCGGCAGTCTCCGGTGCCGATGTAAACTTTGCCATTCCACACCGCGACGCCCGCGTTGGTACGTGCGGAGTATGAGCCGTTGATGGCTTGATCGAGGCGTATTTTCGGATCGAACATCCAGAGAAGTTTTCCCGAGGCTGCGTCGACGGCGTAGACCTTCGACAGAGGAGCGCTCACGTAGGCGATTCCATCAACGATTATGGGCTCAGAGACGATGCCCATACCGCTGTCGATGTCGAGATACCAGGCCAAGCCTAGGCCGGAAACGTTCTTGGCGCTGATTTGCTTGAGCGGGCTGAAGTGCTGGGCGTCGAAGGTGCGTCCGTTGAGCAGCCAGTTGTTGCCTTCTGTGGCGTCGGAGGCCACTCGCGACTCGGTTACGTCACCTGCTTTGGCAGGGCTGTCGGCTGACGAGCGAAGGGCTAGGATAGCTGCAACAGCGAGACACATCGTGGGGACACATACGAACTGCCAATTTTTCATAACGCCGCACCCATGGGGAAGCTGAATTTTTCGCAAAATACAATTTCCTACACAAAGATTAGAGATAATGCACGGTCGAGCATTATACAGGCCAACTACCAGAGATAAATGACCCGAGGTCGCACTGGCGCAGGGATGGCGGTGGCGAAAAGCCAAGGTCTTTCTCCCGGATTGTAGTTTTTTTTACACATTTTTCACATTTCTGGTCTATTCTTCTCGGAACTTACACAATGAGTTCGCTCCCCTGTCGAGTTTGCGGACCAGACGTGGCCGTGTCGCCAAGAAAATCTGTGCCGAATGAGAATCGTTTTAAGATATGCAACACCCAGAACGTTGAAGTAGCCGCTATTTTCAACAGGAGGTTCCAGTGATGCGCAAATCTCTATACGTGTTCTCTCTAATCACGCTGATGTGCAGCGCTCTGTGGGTCACGCCACTCGACGCGCAGGAGCGTAGTGGTTGGATCACGGGCAGTGTGGCGGATGCAGCCGGTGGAATTTTGCCGGGCGCGCGCGTGGAATTGCAGCCGCAGGGAAGTTCGGCGGTGACGAATGGACAGGGGCAGTTCACGATCAGTGGTGTGGCTCCCGGACAGTACAAGCTCAGTGTCAACTATGTGGGCTTCGCCCCATTTTCGACGGACGTGACGGTGGCTGCGGGACAGACGGCGCGCGTGGATGCGGTACTCCAAGTTGGAGTGCAGAGCGAAGTGGTGACGGTTCGGGGCGACCGCCAGCGTGGCGAGGTCGAAGCCATCAACATTGAGCGGACCGCTGACAACATCATCCAGGTACTGCCGAACGAGGTCATCACCAGCTTACCGAATACGAATATCGCCGACGCCGTGGGGCGGCTGCCCAGTGTGTCCCTGGAGCGTGACGAAGGCGAGGGCAAGTACATCCAGATTCGCGGCACAGAGCCGCGGCTGAGCAATGTGACCGTCAACGGCATTCATCTGCCATCACCGGAAGGCGTGCGCAACGTGAAGCTCGACGCAATTCCTGCCGACCTGGTGGACATGGTGGAGATCAATAAAACGCTCTCCGCCAACCAGGATGCGGATGCCATTGGCGGATCGGTCAACCTTGTGACCAAGACACCGACGGACAAGCCCTATGTAACCGTGCTGGGCATGGGCGGTTACACGCCGATCAGTGGTGGGCGCAAGCAATACCAGTTTGCCGGGACGGCAGGCCAGCGCTTCGGAACCGACAAAAAGTTCGGACTGCTGTTTGGTGGAAGCTACGACTACAACGCTCGCGGGATAGACGACATCGAACCTGCGCCCGGGGTTTTCACTTTGCCTGATGGAAGCACTTTTTTAGGACCGAACACCGAGGATCTTCGCAATTACCACTACGACCGGACTCGTTACGGTTTTGACGGCGAGATTGACTACAAGCTCGCTGATATGTCGTCGGTGTACCTTCGTGGCCTTTTTTCAAAGTTCAAGGATTTTGGCGAGGACTGGATCTATTCGCCGGGAATCAACAATTTTGTTTCGGATCCAAACGCTTGCTCGCCCGGTGGAGGCCCCGTGACTACCTTCAACGGCCCCACCGGTTGCGGTAGCGTCAGCTTCACTGACGTTTACCGCAAGCCCGGACAGCAACTTTTTAGCGTCCAGGCGGGAGCACGGCATGCGGTGCGCAGTACTCTGATTGCCTATGAACTAGCTCTGTCGCAGGCTAATTACACAGGCGGATTCCCCAGGGCTGGATTCTTCCCAACCAGCACCAGCAACCTCAATAATATTGCCTTCGGGGTCGATGTCAAAGATCCCTTCGTTCCCAAGTTCCCAGTTCTCAACGGAGTGAATATCTACGATCCCGGCCAGTACGCGCTGGGCTACGCCAGCACCGAAAAGGACGGCATTTTTGAACGAGACGCGGTGGGAGATATTTCACTGAACAAACAGTACTCTGTCGGGTCGCACTCCAGCTCGATCGAAGTGGGCTTCAAAGGCTGGGACGCCCGGAAAACGCAGGTTTTCGACAGAGAGAACTTCACCACGAACAGCCAGCCCATGACCGGTTTTTTGGGCAACTTCAAGGACAACAACTACTACTTCGGGAACTTTATCTATGGCCCGGTTACAAATTTCGGTAAGGTTCTCGCGGCTTTGCAGCCAGGGGGCACAAGCCCAAACCTCATTTACAACCTCCAGAATGGCTTCGATATCAGCGAACGCATTTGGGCGGGTTACGCAATGAATACGATCAGTCTTGGAAACCTGAGGCTGCAGGCGGGGGTGCGCGTCGAGTCTACAGCGGATTCTCTCCGAGCCAACAATGTGGTTCTGGATGCTGATGGAAACCTCGCCTCGGTTTCGCCGTTGGCGACCGACCACAGCTACATCGATGCATTTCCCAGTGTGCAAGCGCAGTATCGATTCGGTTCCGATACAATTCTGCGCGCTGCCTACGGAATGGGAATTGCACGGCCTAATTTCGGCGACATTGCCCCATTCTTCATCGATGATCCAACCTCGAACCCTGAATTCTCCAAAGGCAATCCCGCCCTCAAGCCGACTCACGCGCAGAACTTTGACGTCCTGGTGGAGCGGTATCTGAAGCCGCTAGGCATCATTCAGGCGGGCTTTTTCTACAAGGCATTAACCGATCCAATCTATGGAGTAACGCTCAACCAAAACTCGCCCAACGCCACCAGCACATTAGTCAACGGCCCCAGCGCGCACATCACGGGTTTTGAGGCGGCGTGGCAACAGCGGCTGTCATTTTTGCCCGGCGGGCTCAATGGCATGGGAGTACGTGCCAATTACAGCTACACCTCTTCACGGGCGACTTTTCCCGCAGACTTCGGCCGCACTGACCACCCCACATTGGTTCGCACAGCGCCGAATAACTGGAACTTCGACGTGACGTATGACAAGAAAGGCGTGTCGGCGCGGATGGGGCTATCGCACAATGACGGCTATATTTGGTCCTATGGCGGCAGCAATGCCAAGGATCCAACCGGCGATACCTACCTCTATCCCCATACCCAGGTAGACGCGCAGGTGAGTTATTGGATTCCTCGCGGTCATGGCCTCCAGGCGATTGTCTCCATGCTCAACCTCAATAACGAAGTCTTTGGCTTCTATCTCGGGGCAGAACGATATCCTATCCAGCGCGAGTATTACAGCCGGACCATCTCCGCCGGCTTGCGCTGGACGCTGCCGACGGAGAGCAAGTAGGCAAGCCCACGAACCATCACTTACGATAGGTCGGATGGAAGTTAATTGCGGGATTCAGCCTAGTCAGGAACTTTAATGCGGGTGTGATGCGCTTCATTTGCCTGGTTTGTGGCCGGGACTATTTCGGCTTGCCTTGCCCAGGATGGCCAGGCTGCGTCGAAGGGGACTTCGGCGCTGCCAATCGCAGTTTCGGCTCGGGATCTTAGTTAGGATTGTGGCGCCGAAGAACGCTGCGTCGAACCAGCCGCCGGCGAAAGAGCTAACCAACAAGCAGGCTAATTCTTCCCCTCTGATGACGCGGTATTGGTCGGCGCAGGCGACATCGCTACTTGCGGCGAGTTGGCGGGAGCGGAAGCGACTGCCGAGTTAATCGGCAGAGTTCCGGGCACGGTGTTCGCAGTCGGAGACCTAGCATATCCCGATGGCTCGGATGAGCAGTTTGCTAACTGCTATGGTCCGACCTGGGCCGATTTAAAGAACGCACTCGTCCGGCTCCGGGGAACCACGAATATCACAGTGGCGGCGCCTCCGGATATGTGCGCTATTTCGGAGCGGCTGCGGGCGATCCGGCGAAGGGATACTAAAGCTGCGATTTGGGCGCGTGGCACATCGTCGTATTAAATAGCGAATGCAAGATGGTGGGGGGATGCGACGCAGCGTCAACGCAGTTGCAATGGTTGAGGCAGGATTTGGCGCAACATCCTGCAACGTGCACGCTGGCATACTTTCATAGGCCGCTGTTCAGTTCTGGTGCGGCGCATGGCAACGATCCGATGATGAAGCCCCTTTGGCAAGCTCTTTAATGACGCGGGAGCAGAGGTAGTGCGGCCATGATCACCATTACGAGCGGTTTGCGCCGCAGGATCCGGAAGGGCGTGCCGACGCTCGGCGCGGCATTCGCGAGTTTGTAGTGGGGACTGGCGGTAAGACTACGCACAGACTTTTGGCGGCACCACAACCCAACAGCGAAGCGCGAAACGCGGACACTTTTGGGGTTCTCAGACTGATTCTGCACGCGCACAGCTACGAGTGGAGTTTTCTTCCTGAAGCTGGAAAGGTTTACGGATTCAGGACATGGCACCTGCCACTGATCGGGGAGATAAGCGTCTAGTCAGGCTTTTTCGGCGTCAGGTCACAGGCCTTCCTCACTTCTGCGAGATCAAGCCCGGTGGGTGAAAACTCCGCGATGCGAGGGCCGTTGCGGGTTCTAAGTTCGACTTTAAAAACTTGGGCGCCGATCAGTTCGCGGGTCGTGCCTTTGTCCATCAAAAGAAAGTGACCGCGGATCCAGTTCCAGCCATGATGGCTGTGGCTGTTGTCGACGCGGACCAGAACCTCCATCTGGGGCTGTCCCCAGAAGCCCGGACGATTAGGCGGACCGAGCCTTACGCCCGGATTGAACTCGCTCTGGCGAAATTCGCCATTCTCGCACAACAGTTCGACCCGGGGCCTATAGTCGGGATCTTCGCGAAAGGAATTGTCGGCGAGGAGCTCGAAGCGGACTCTTTTCGCCGCGGTCATTTTGTCTTCGGATTTGAACTCCACCCATTTCCCGCCGGCGTTAATACCATCATTCTCATCTTCGTACGGGCTCAGGGCGCCACCTTGGGCAAGGGCAGAAACGGCAGCCAGGCAACCGATGATGCAGCAGACGAGAAATGCGGTTCCAGGAGACGGTTTGGATGCGGCAAAGAAGTGCGGTTTCAAGGCTCCTCCGAAAATTGATACGTCCACCATATTGAACCCGACAAGAGGCCGTAAAGTTGCTTGCAATGCTCCACGAAATAGCTCCACCCGGCGGGAACTACGGTCGGGATGGGCCCAATCTGCCCGGCCAGAAAATGCTATTTCGTATTAATTTTCAAGTCGATGTAAACCTGTGAGCGGTCATCGAACTGGCTGACTGACTTGACCTCGCTTTTGTGTCCCTCGTATTGGGCGTAGACCTCGTAATCCACGCTGGTGGTGAGGGCAGGAAAGCGATAGGTGCCGTCGGGGCCCACGATGTAGGTCTTCACGGCGCGAGTGCGATTGTTGGTCAGATAGACGACGCCATTGGGGAGGGGATTATCCTGACGGTCTAGAACTTTTCCGAGGAGCAGGCGACCGACTGGTTTGCTTTTTTGAGCCGAGGCTAATCCGGCGATCGCTCCTACGGCGAACAGCAAAGCACAAACCACTGCGGAGGCCTTCTTCCCGGAGAGTTTTCTGCTGGTGAGAATCTCGCAAGTCATAGTTTTCTTCCTCGCAGACGGAAGGCTTACGAAACCGTCTCAATTCGAAACGCAGCCAATCAATAGTCTACTTGGTTAGATGCAAGCCAATGTCGACCCGCTCGTCATTCTCAACATGGACGGGAATCTCACGAACCAGGTGCAAGGGCTTTCCGTCGGGAGATTTGAAGTCCTTAAGGTCGGCCCAGACCACATAATCCGCCTTGCCCGCGTGGACGCGCTGGGCGAACTCGCCGGTATGATTGGTATAAAGCTCCCACTTCGGCTTTTTGTCCTGAGCGCGGCGAATCTTGACCTTGACGCCGTAAATGGGATGATCGTCAGGACCCCAGACGGTGCCAAAGATGAGCGCGTACGGCTGGTCCGGCTTAAGTTGTGCGGGCGTCGCAGGGATGCCGATGGCAATCCGGGCAGGTGTGAGCAATGCCGGAATGAATAATACGATCAGGAGGAAAAAGCAGAGAGAAGAGAACCGGAGGGGGGACTTAGGAATAGTCACCGTCTTCGCTTTCGTCTTCATCATCATCGTCTTCCTCATAACCCTCGCCAACAGTTTTGAGCTCCAAGGGATTGGTGGTCACGATTTCGAAATCAGTTCCGCATTCGGTACAAGACACAACCTCACCCTCGTCGACTTCTTCTTCATCAATGTTGAGGTTATTTTCGCACTCTGGACAAAGGACCATAATTGCCTCCGCTCCTATTAAGCCCCCCTGATAATATTTAGATTCTCTCTCACCGGAGGTCAAGCGCCGGGGGACCGGATGCTCGATTCTTCCGGCAATCCGGAATCGATGGTTCTCTTATTAGTCTCGCACACGAAACCGAGGTCAGCGTAATGATTCATAAGTTGAAGCGGGGGTTGCTTGTTGCGTTCACAATCTGGGCCGCGGTCTCAGCGCAGGCACGGGGGAGCGCAAGCACCGGGAAGCGCGACGGTACGCCGGCGGATGGGCGGATCGCGGCCGCCCTGGGGCAGGTTTCCGCCGAGCGTATTCAGGCTGATATCGAAAAGCTGGTGAGTTTTCACACCAGAGTCACTCTGTCGGTCCAGGATCAGGCTTCGACTGCGATGGGGCGGGGGATCGGGGCGGCGCGGGAGTGGATCAAGTCCGAATTTGAGCGCTATTCAAGGGAGTGCGGCGGATGCCTGGAGGTTAAAGCCGATTCGTTCAGCCAGGCGCCGGGAGACCGCATCCCGAGGCCTACGGATATCACCAACGTTTACGCCGTGCTGAAGGGAAGGGACTCGGAAAACGCGAAGCGTATTGTGCTGGTCACAGGCCATTATGATTCGCGCAACAGCGACACTCTCGACATCGAGAAAGCTGCGCCCGGGGCCAATGATGATGCCAGCGGGACTGCCGTCAGTCTGGAATGCGCGCGGGTGCTCAGCAAGCTGAAGTTTCCGGCGACCATCATCTTTCTAACGGTGGCGGGAGAAGAGCAAGGGCTGAACGGCAGCCATCACTTCGCGAAGTCGGCGAAGGATCAGGGTTGGAACGTCGAGGCGGTGTTGAACAACGACATTGTGGGCGGTGACAAGAGTGCAGAACAGGACCGCAGGGTGGTGCGCCTATTTTCCGAGGGCTTGCCGGCGGCCGCCTCTGAGCGGGATATTCGGCGCATCCGCGGACTGGGCGGAGAGAACGATTCGGCGTCGCGTCAACTGGCGCGATATATCACGGAAGTGGGGCGCAGCTATGACGTCGGTGTGAAACCGGTGATGATATTTCGCTTGGACCGTTATTTGCGCGGCGGCGACCATTATTCATTCAACCAACAAGGATTCGCGGCGGTACGCTTTACCGAGTGGCGCGAGGATTTCCACCATCAGCATCAGGATGTGCGCAGCGAGAATGGCATTGAATATGGCGATCTGCCGAAGTTTGTCGATTTTGAATACGTAAGGCGCGTAGCGCGGCTGAATGCAGCGACACTGGCATCGCTGGCGTCGGCGCCGGCGCCGCCCGCGAATGTGCGCTTGCAGACAAAAGACTTGGAGAATGATTCCACGCTTACCTGGGACGCCTCCCCAGGTGGCTTGGCGAGGGAATACGAGGTCTTATGGCGGGCGACGACGAGCCCGGAATGGGAGCATGTCCAAAATGTTGGCCAGGCTACGCGCGCAACCTTGAAGATCTCGAAGGATAATGTGATGTTTGCGGTCCGAACGATCGACAAAGACGGGCACCGCAGTTTGCCAGTGGTACCGGTGCCGGAACCTTAGGACGGAGGATCCAGCGCCGCGAAGCTTGCGGCGCACAACCTGATAAAATGGACAGAGTTGTCGTCGGCGGGGTTTGAGGTTATTCCCTGCTGGCGACTAACCCCGACAGTAGCAACTAAATGTATCGCGGACGCACAATGTCGTTGAGCTTTCCGCCGTTCACGCGGTGGGTCAAACGGCTGATCATTATCTGTGCGGCTGTCTATTTCCTCCAAGTGGTGTTTGAAAGACTAGCGCCTCAAATAGAAGGGGCGTTGGAACTCTATCTTGGTTTGGTTCCTGCGGCGGTCGTGCACTATGGATTCATTTGGCAGCTCGTCACCTATTCTTTCCTCCACGGCGGCTTGACCCACCTGTTACTCAATATGCTGACGCTCTGGATGTTCGGATCTCAGGAGGAACAGGACTGGGGTTCGCGCAAGTTTCTCGAGTTCTATTTTTTCTGCGTGATTGGAGCGGCGCTGGTAACTGTGGGCGTCTCCTACACGGGCCTGCCCGGGCTCTCGCCCTTGAACCCAACCATTGGAGCTTCTGGTGGGATATACGGCCTGCTAATCGCCTTTGGAATGCTTTACGGCGACCGCGAGGTCCTCCTGTTTCCGATCCCCTTTTCGATCAAAGCGAAATACCTGGTGGGCATTATTATCTTTGTGGTCGTGGTCGCAACCTTCCAGCCGTCGCAGGGTGGAGTCGCCAACTTTGCTCATCTGGGCGGATTATTCTTCGGGTTCATTTACGTGAAATTTGTGCCGGACCGCGGGCTCCTGTTCGGCCTTTCGGAACGCTACTTCAGCACGCGCAACTGGTACTACCGTTGGAAGCGCAAGCAAGCGGCGAAGAAGTTTGAGGTCTACATGCGCCGGCATGACCGCAAGGTTGAGTTCGATGAGCACGGCAACTACATCCCCCCGGATGAGGCAGACTCGCACAAGACCAATGGCGGGTCGAAGTCGGGCTGGGTGAATTAGAACTGGCCGGCGGAGGCCGCGAGGTTCTTCGAGGCGCCGCGTGCTGCGTCGTGCCGCCCCCGATACGTTGCCAGCAACCTCTCTACGGCAGGAAGTTTTGAAGTTCCGCCAATATCTTCTGGGGTAGGTCTGTCCGCCTTGATTTCCCTTTGAATCCTAAGTCGTGGCCTGTGCCTTCTACGGGTAGCAACTTAGTCTTGGCGGGGATCAGCTTTAGCGCTTGTTCGATTTCTTGCAGCGAGCCGAAGGGATCGCGCGTGCCCTGCACGAAGAGCGCGGGCGTTTGCAAATTGAAGAAGTGTTGCGTGCGCAGCTGTTCGGGTTTTCGCGGCGGGTGCAGCGGATAGGAAAGCAGCAGCAGCCCTGGGGCGAGATCGGGTTCGTCGGCACAGAGCATGCTGGATTGGCGTCCTCCGTAGGAATGGCCCCCGACGAACAGACGACCTAACACGATTGTTTTCAGCGCGGCGACGGCATTTTTCAGGCCTGCGCGATCACGCTTAGCGTCGCCCGGACCGGGTGGTCCGAAGGACCTCGCCTGGCGGTAAGGTAAGTCGCAGCGCAGTACTGTGAAGCCCGCATCCGCAAAGACCTGGGACAGCGCGGTCAGCAGCGGGGATTGGCAGTTCGATCCCGCGCCGTGCGTGACGACGAGACCATCGCCCGAGGGTTTCCCGGGACGGTGGAGAAATCCACGAACGGGTGGATCGGCACTGAGATCGGTGAATGTTTCCGGATTGGAGATGGTGGACATATCGGAGAAGGTTCAGCCCTCAGCCGGGAGAACGCGATTGCTGGCCAGTGCAGCAGTGGCGCCCCGAGCAGTCTTCGCCAGCCGAACATAGGCCAGGATCGCCAGCACGGTAAAGACAACCGCCTGCACCAGATGGATCCAGAACCAGGCATCCGCGCCATTTTCCGCGACCAGCCCGCGGCTCGCGTCACGCGGCCAGACCAAGGTGAAGAAGATCAGCAAGCCGAAGAAATGCACCGGGATATTCGGCACAATCGAATTGGCCAGGTGGGCCGTCGTGCCGAACATTACTCCTACGAGAAAATACACGAGAAGCTTCGGCCATAAGAATCCTTGCGTTGGGCCATGAACCAACGAAAACAAAATCGATGAGATGATGACGGCGGTGGGAGCGGGAAACTGCCTTTCGAGAATTACCTGGCAGTAGCCGCGGAACGCGGGTTCTTCCGTCAACGGGGCAGCCAGGGACGCCATCCCCATCATCAGCACCACGGTTCGCAAGGGATGGTTGGAGAAGTCCGGGACCGCATTTCCCGGCATTTTCACGAGTTGGGACAAAACGATCCAGTACCCAGCCAGGGCGACGAGGGAGAGGCCACCCGCGACTTGCGCCCAAGCCAATACCGAGCCCGGCACCGGGTTGGCCCGCAAACAGAAGCGCCGCGCCGCGGAGGTCCTGCGCGGCCACCACTTGCCGCCGAGATACCGCCACATCAGCCACAACAGAACCGCCATCACCGGGACCGACCACGGGATCCCCGGGGCGCTTGCGAGGTTAACGGTGGCCAGCGTCGCCCAGACGCCGGCGCCGAAAACGGTGATCGCGAAGCCCAAGAGGGCGGACCAAGCCAGCGCGCGCATTGGACTTGAGACCAGCTCCATATGGTTTGCCTCACAATCTCTGCTGATGCTCGAAAGCCCGGCTGACTCAAGTTCTCGGTCGAGCCCACGGTCCGATGCTAAAGCCGTGCTTCCTCCAACCTTTCGTGTACTTTCAGAACTTGGATTTCGTGGCCCAGTTTGGCCCACCAGCGATGCACTTTGGGATCTTCCTGAGCGTTGCGCAGGGCTTCCTCAGACTTCCAATAGCGCAGCAGCACGTATTGCTGATGGCTTGAGTCGCGGAAAAGGAAGTCGCGACTGTAGCCGGAGGTTTCAAGAACGGACTTGAGTTCGCGCAGCGTAGCGAGAGCTTCCTGCTCTTCGCCAGGCAAGAGCTCGAAGATGGCGATGGAGAGAATTTCCTGCGACATGGCTAAAGCCGAATCTTGCGTATCCGCGATAAAACGGGCTGCGGCGCAATACAGCTTGCATAATGAACGCGGCGGCCAAGGCTAAAGCCCCGCGTAATTCTATACTTTACGCGGCGCTGAAACGCCGTTCTTCCAGGGCACGGTTCAGGTTTGTGCGTCTTCCGCAGGCTGCAAAGTCGCTCTCCCCAAGACTGCAGGAGATCCGCAAGCCACGCCAGTTTAACGTTTTCGTGAAGGCGTGTGCGAAGATTTCTTGCGGCTTGGGGAAGTAACTGGTTGCGGTGTGGCCGGAGCGGCGGAAGCTTCCTCGGCAGTGACTGTGTGCAAGCGAAGGAAGTTCGTGGATCCCGAAGCTTGCCGAGTGCCAGCGACAACTCCCAACACGTCGCCGGACTTAAGCAGGCCGTGGCGCAGAAGGTCGCGTTCTGCCAGGTTGACCATCTGCTCGGCAGACAGCGCCTGGTGGCAGCGCATGGGCTGGACTCCCCAGAAAAGGTGGGTGCGGCGGGCCACGGACTCAACACGGGTAAACGCGTAAATGACCGCCGGAGGACGGTATTTGGAAATCATGCGCGCGGTGTTGCCGCTCTCGGTAAAGACGGCGATGGCGCCCATGGGAAGGTCTTCGGCAGCGTGGGCAATGGATTCGCAGATGGTTTCGGCGATGGAAAGACCACGACGGTCGCGGCGTCGGGGCTGCGTGAACTCGGCCATATTGCTTTCCGCTTCGATGACAATGCGTGACATGATGGCCACCGCCTCCCGCGGATAGCGGCCGCTGGCGGTTTCGGCGGATAACATCAGGGCGTCGGTTCCATCGAAGACGGCGTTGGCTACGTCGCTGGCTTCGGCACGTGTGGGGCGTGGGTTCTCAATCATCGACTCGAGCATTTGCGTGGCCGTGATCACCGGTTTGCGCCAGGCGGCAGCACGGCGGATGACATGCTTCTGAATCACCGGAACTTTTTCCGGCGGAACTTCCACGCCCAGATCACCGCGCGCCACCATGACGCCGTCCGCGACTTCAAGGATTTCCTCGAGATGGTCAATGGCCTGCGGTTTTTCAAGCTTTGCGATCACAGGAACGTCGCTGGCGTGGCGCGTGATTATTTGTTTTCCCATTCGCACGTCTGATGCGGACCGCACGAACGAAAGTGCGACCACGTCTACTCCGTGTTTCAGCCCGAACTCGAGATCTTTGCGGTCTTTTTCGGTCAGCGCCGGGATAGAGAGTGCGGCACCGGGCAGGTTGATGCCCTGGTGTTCACCCAGAAGTCCGCCGTTTACAACCTCGCAGACTACGTCTTTGCCGCGAACGCTGCGGACCCGCAACTCTATCAGTCCGTCGGAAAGCAAGATTCGATCGCCGGGTTCAACTTCGTACGCCAAACCGGTGAAGGTGGTGGAAATGCGGGTCGCAGTGCCGGCGATGTCGCGCGGTGTGATCATCACGACCGACCCCGTTTTCATTAACACGGGCTCGTGACCCTCCAGGCGGCCGGTGCGGATCTTAGGGCCTTGCAGGTCCTGAAGTATGCAGATCGTGCGACTTTCTTTTTCTGCCGCGCGGCGTAGACGCTCGATATTGCGGGCATGGTCTTCGTGAGATCCGTGGGAAAAATTCAGGCGGGCGACGTCCATGCCGAGGCGCAGCAGGTCGCGCATGGTGGCCTCAGAGTGGCAGGCGGGGCCGATAGTGCAGATGATTTTGGCGCGGCGTCCCACGGAAGCGGGGTTGCGTGATGGGGTATCGGACGGCAACTGTGGCTTTGACTTGTTCAATAGCTTCCCAATCAAGGCTTGGAGTTTAAGATTGAAAGGACCGATTCCAACAACTTCGCGACCAGGGACGGATTACTCTTCAGATCTGAACATCGGCAACCTCCGCCCAATCTTGAACAGAATATGGACAACTAAAGATGCCCAGCAGGGCGAAAGCCCGCATTTTAACGGGCACCTTACGCGGCGCTGAAGCGCCGCTCCTCACCGGTATTGCCACAGTATTTGCC
>Ga0070707_100000602_pt1 | contig 36146 bp, 29 predicted proteins | sample KBSK5502metaG_FD_65468 | JGI IMG/M metagenome (GOLD analysis project Ga0070707, IMG submission 65468) | Corn, switchgrass and miscanthus rhizosphere microbial communities from Kellogg Biological Station, Michigan, USA - KBS K5-50-2 metaG | ecosystem: Host-associated > Plants > Roots >... | reverse complement strand
GAAGCCCGCGGTGGCCTTGACCAGGTCGCCCGGCTGCAGATTCGAAATGGCCGCCTGCAGCTGGGACGCGCTACTCACGCTGACCGTCCGGGCCGGCGCGAACGACGGCCGCGTCTGCGTGTAGGAAACTGCCTTCCGGTAGGTCTCGCCGCCGCTCGACGCGGGGCCATTGCCGCCGCGGACCAAGAGGCGAGCGAGCTGGAAGAGGTGCAACCGCTGCCATGCCCACGGCGGGATCTGGCGCGGTGCCGGGCTCGGTCGGAATTGGGCTTGACGGCCATGCCCCTTGGCGTATCCCTCACCTAGGCGCCACTCGACCCAGCGCCAGTACCAATGAGGAAGTGGCTTAGGCCCGAGCCGCTTCTCTTTACGAATCGTGGCGGACTGTGCGGAGCGGGCCGATGACTGCTTGGCGAGGGCGGACGAACCCACACCGGCGAACACGAGCGCGAACAAGAAGAAGACCGCAGCCTGCTTCCGCATGGCCTCGTTGTCGGCAGACGGCCGTGGACGCTTGAGCAGCTGCCCGTCTCGCCGGCTCAGAGAATGGGGTTACCCGCCTCTAATGCGCGGCTGGTATGGATGGTCCATGCGGAGCTCTGCTGGTCGAGTCGCGGTCGTGGGAGCGGTGATAGTCGCCGCGGCGCTCGCTGTGGTAGTCGGTCGTTCGCGTTCGGAGACCTTGGTGCGCGACTCGGGTCGTTCGCCTGCGCGGCTGATCGCCGCACTCAAACAAGACGAAGCACTTCGAATACGTGGTCGCCGCCGGCGCGCTATACGTGTATTCGATCGACCACGCGAACCGGCTCGTCCAGGTGGGCCGCGGCTAAGACGGACCCCGGGGTTGGTGGCGGTGACCAGAGGTCAGATCGCGGTCGTTCTCGTGGCTGTCGTTGTCGCAGCTGGTGCGGGCTACGGGATCGACCAAGCACTCACCACGAACACCTCGCCATACGACCAGGCGATCTCCTACACGAAGACGCGTGCCCCCTTCAGTCCGGCCCGGACCATCGATGTGAGGAGCGCGTCTCAGTTGAGATCAGCAATCACGAGTCTGCGCTCTGGAGATCTTGTCAGGGCGACCGCAGACTTCACCGTCTCCAACTCGTCAGCCGACACGCTGGTCATCAAGAACCGCCTCAGCGCTCCGGCGGTTATCGATCTCACAGGGCATACGGTCAAGTTCGTCTACTCGGGCGACAAGGATTACTCCGCCGTTCTGCTTGACAACCCCGAGAACATCCGCATCTACGGAGGCGACCTATCGACCTCCGACAGCGGTGGAGACTGCCTCAGGAGCAACGGCGGCCAGCACATCACGTGGTGGTACTTCACCGCCCACGATTGCGGTGGCACCGGGGCGGCCTTGTTTGGGGGTCAGGCGCCCACCGAGCATGACGACTTCAACGGAACCATCTGGAGAGTCGGCCAAAACCATGCCTGGGACCCGCATGTCGAGAAGGGGACGGGTCTTCATTGCGTCAACCTGGACGACAACAACATCTACCCCTTCCAGCACAACCGCTTTGCCTTCTACTGCCACGACATCTCGAGCGGCGCTGCAATCGAATACGGCGCCGCGCACCGTGCCACTCCGAAGCCTGTCAGGAACACCATCTACCTGCTCGCAGTCAATCTGACCGAGGTTGCAAAGGCCCAGACCGGCGGCAACGGCATCCAGTTCTGGGGTGTCGACGGCCAAGCGGCGGAAATCGAGTTCATCGAGGTGGACAACGCCAAGGGATACGCGTTCTGGGACGGCGGCATGAACGCCGGGACGAGCCTCAAGGGCGTCACCGTCGTTGACGGCCGGGCCTCGAACACGAACCAAAACCCGCGCTACGCGGGCCAGAACCCGTGGTCGGATCGACTCGGCGAGGTCTACCAGACCGTCCTGCCTGCGCCAGAGAGCGACCGCCCCTGACCGCTTGTGTGGATGTCCGGCCCTGGCTCAGATCCTGCTCTGGCCGTGTCAGCGGCGCCACGGCCGGAGCGGTCGGGCAGCCGCTGCGCGCTCTACGATGCGCGGCCGTGGACACCACTCTGACGGTGCTCTCGGTGGTCGGTGCGCGCCCCAACTTCATGAAGACCGCGCCAGTTGTCGCCGAACTCAACCGGCGTCCCGACGAGTTCACCTCGATCCTCGTCCACACCGGGCAGCACTACGACGAGGCGATGTCTCAGATCTTCGTGGAAGAACTGGGTATTGGCGCACCCGATCACACGCTCGGGGTCGGGTCCGGGTCGCAGGCCCAGCAGACGGCGCGGGTTATGGAGCGGCTCGAGCAGGTGCTGCTCAAAGTTGCCCCGGACGTCGTGCTCGTGCCGGGCGACGTCAACTCGACCCTCGGCGCCAGCCTCGTGGCCTCGAAGCTCGAGATCCCGATCGGGCACATCGAAGCGGGGCTCCGCAGTTTCGACCGCTCGATGCCGGAGGAGATCAACCGCGTCGTCACGGACACCCTCTCCGAGCTGCTGTTCATCCACTCGCCCGAAGCCGTCGACAACCTCACGCGCGAGGGAATCGCCGCCGACAAGATCCACATGGTCGGCAACACGATGATCGACACGCTCGTGGCGATGTTGCCGCGCATAGAGGCCCTCGACATGCCTGGTCGGATGGAACTCGAGCGCGGCAGCTACGTCGTCGTCACACTGCACCGGCCGGCCCTCGTCGATGGGCCTTTGCTCGCCGATGCCATGCTCGCACTTGAGGAAGTGGCCACCAAGTACACGGTCATATTCCCGGTTCATCCGCGCACCCGTGCCCGACTTCCAGACAGGCCTCGTGTCGATCGCTCCGTTCGCCTGCTCGACCCGATGGGGTATCTCGAATTCATGAGCCTCGTACTCGGCGCCGCCGGCGTCGTAACGGACTCCGGAGGCATTCAAGAAGAGACGACTTTCCTTGGCATCCCGTGCTTTACGCTTCGCGCCAATACCGAGCGCCCGATCACCTGCGGCCTCGGAACGAACAAGCTCCTCGGGCTCGAGCCCGAGCGAATAACGGAGGTGCCGGCTCTCATCGCCGGCGCGCGGGCTCGGTCGAGCACTGTGCCCGATCTGTGGGACGGAGCGGCCGCCGGTCGGATCGTTGACGTGCTCTCACGCCTGCGGGCACGGTAGGCGCGTGCCCGCAGGCAGCCGATGCGTTTCGAGGTCGATCTTCGCTTCGATGCTATGCGCGGGCCGAGAGCGCGGATCCCGAAAGCCTACGTCTGACCTGAACACGATCGCCGTCGAGGCTCGTTGCCCAGGGGCGCCTATGGCAGCTCCTGCGCAGAGCCTGCTCATCTAGACGCCACATCCTCGAACACGGTGCCACTGCGACTATCCCAGCGGACCTTGCCATAGGCCGGATTGAGGTTCGTCCGCGACGCCCGCCCGTAGACCACCTTGTCCGTAGCAAGCGACTGATCGGCATACATTCCGCCCGCGTAGTAGGGAGCGCCGGAGAGGTGTTGAGCCGCGATGTACTTGAACGTATTGCTCGCGACGTTCTCACCCCAGACCTGGGCACAGCTTCCGCCCTGTGCGTTCGGTGCGACGATCGTCAGGTTCTGGCACCAGAGGTAGATCTTGTTGCCACGTGCCCCATCGGTCGCGACGGCACCGCCCATCTCCAGCCCAGAGCCGGCCCGGCTGTTGTGTACGTGGAAGGCAAGGCGGCTCTCGTTCACGCCGTAGTGGGAATCAGCGACATTGATCCCGTGAAGCCCAGTGCCCTTCACCGTGTGCGGGTCCCATTTGAGGTTGTGTCCCCAGTCGGAGACGTCCCCTTTGAAGTCGAGGTGATCGCTGGCCTTCTCGATCCCGGTCAGGAATATGCCGGCGCCTCCGACTTCGTGAACCTTGAATCCCCACCAGGAGACATAGCTGGAGTCGTCGACGATGATGCCGGTGCCGGCCATCCCGCCGGAGGCCGAATCAGAGACGTCTCCTCCATAGAAGCGGAGGTGGCTGTCATCGTTGAGCCAGACAGGAGGCAAGTCTTCAGCGTCTGAGACGCCCACGAACCTCGTACCCGAGTCGAAGTGGACCTCGGCCCAGTCCGACAGTTGCTTGTGCACGAGGGCGACCTCGCCTCTGAAGGTCACGTCATGGACGACGATCTCCTCGTGCGGACGGAGCTGGCGCCATGCCCGCTGGAATCCTGCAGCCGTGTTGACGGTGATCGTCCGACTCGGTCGGAAGGCCGGTCGCGTGAAGTGGGTTGCTTTCCGCCAGGCCCGGGCTGGCCAACCTCCACGCCGCGGGTGAGCCGAACGATGTTCGAGCGTCCTCGCAGAATGCGCCGCCGCCGCTGAGCGCAATCCCGCCGCCACAAACAGCACGAGCATCAGTGGCAGCAGCACCAAGACTGCGTAGGTCAACCGAGCAGTGATACGACGGTCTGTAGCCCTCAAGACGGCCTCCCACGTCGAAGAAACCGCTCCACGGGTACGGCAAGGGGAGAACGACACCGTTCTTACGACCTACACCGCCTGCCCCCGAGTTCTCTGCAGCCCGTTTCCTGGCGGTTCGGATGGACTAGTTGCGGAACCCTACCGAGAGGCCCGGCGGTCGCGTCAAGCAACTGCGCCCGCCGCTCCACGGCATTCAGGTCCGTCTGCGGCGACGGAACCGGGCCGTATGCCATTTGTGCCTTGAGCGTTCGAGATTCGTAGCAGCGGTTGTTCTTCCTTGCGGACCATAGGAACTGCGAGCCGCATTTCCGGCAGCTATCGCCTGGCGTGAGGTAGCGCGTCACGGCGTGTCGCAACCGCTCGAATATTCGGTCCGACTCTCCGCCGCCTAGGCCGGGTCATTGACAGGGATCGACTGCTGGAAAGCGAACGTGATAGGCGCGGGCAGCTGTGTCTGCGGCCGCCGCCGCAGGCGGCAACCGGTTTGCGACGCAGCTTCCTGCGGGGAACGGCCCGTTATACCCCTTCGACGGGCCGTTCCCTTGCCTGACGGCGGACCAGGACGGTGCAGTCAGGTCATGGGTTCGTAGTGCCGCCTTTGCGAGCCGGGGCGTACCAGCTGGGAGGCGCGAAATCAGCCCGAAGTCAGGACGCCGTGCCGCTCCGGCGGATTCGATCTATGCGTCCGCGGGCAAGGGAGCGTGGTGCAACCCTCGTTGCGTACACGGCTTCGCTGGCGGCTGCAAGAGCTCCGGGATCTGGACGACTCCAAGGCGATCGCCGGTTTGCTCCTGGTCCTCGTGCTCACCTTCGGCGGGTTTTTCGTCGCTCGTACGGTTGCGCGGGCGTCTGCCGATCCGCGGGCGGCTACCCGGATCGTGACTCTGCGCCAGAAGGTACGAGCGGGCGGACATGGACGGGTCGTAACGCATGAGCGTCTCCGCAAGCTCTATTCGCAGGCGCAGATCGTGATGCGCACGGAGACGATCCAAACGCCCGGGGGCGTCCGCGTTGTCACTCATCCGGTCGTTCGCGCCCGGGTGGTCTACCGCAAAGACTTGGTCACACGACCTGGTGAGACGCTTACGGTCACCCGTCAGGTGACCGACTCGCGAGTCATCACGCGGCAGGTGACGATGGTGGCGACAACGACTGTCGTCTCGACCAAGACCGACACGCTGCCCATCACCATCGTTGTAACCGCGCCCTGACCGCACAACCGGCCCTTGGGAGGGACGAAGCGTCGCCGGTGGCGTACATTTCGCTCTGGCGTCCGGAAATGCGGCTAAGCGAGGCGACGGTTCAGAATTGGGCCAGAAACGGAATACCGGGAGCGACACCGCGCGGGCAGGTCGTGTCGCGTCCGCCGAGCCGACGCTGGACGAGCTTGCCCAGAAGTTGTCGGAACTGCGACAGCACCTCGAACAGGTACTTACGGGCCTGAACCGTGCTACCGCGGGTGGCCGTATCGGCGACTCTCGAGCCGGCGAGAGCAGCCTGCGGTGCCGCGCCTGCAGTCGAACCGGGTCGACCCAGCAGGTCGGCTGGACACTACGTCTCTGTGGAGATGACGAGCTTCATCCGTTCTGCCCCGACTGCGACCGCCAGGAGGTCGACGGCAGAAACGGGGCGGAGGTCAGACCGATCCCGCAGAGCGTGCAACATCTACCCGCACTGGGAGAGGTAACCGGATGATGACCGCTGCCCGCCTACCGCTCTAAGGTGCGGTCGCGGCGACGAGGTCGTCGCGACCGGGCATCTGAGCCAGGATCGGCAGTGACCCGTCCAGGGGCTCGCGTATGTTAGAAATAGCGCGCGCCGGACAGGTCGGCGGCACGAGTAAAACCGAGGAAGGGGAAAGGCTGCGGCTGTCTCTTGACCTCGTTTTTCATTGCGTTCGGCGTCTACCTCGGAGTCCTTGCAGGCTTCTTGGGGTGGTGGGCTCGCTTCCCTCGCTAGCAGTCATCACCGCGTCATGCGGACGTTTCGCCCTCGGGCAAGGCAGTTCCGGCAACGTGTGACTTAGTTCGGCGAGCGGGCGAGTACGTTCGTAGCGCGCGATGTTTCTCGCCCGGTTGATCTGTCAAGAACGTCTCGGACAGTCGCCGTGGGCGCACTGCAATCGGGAGGACGTCACTCTCTGTGCGGGTAGCGGGCCTTCCGGTCAGAACGTCGAGGCTGAGTACGTTGGTGGGGTCGTGATACTGAGAACGAAGGAGGACGTAGCAAGGGATCGCCTGCCCGGCGTCTTCTTGGCTGCGGCCGTCGTGTTCGTGCTGGTGACATGGGCCGCAACGCTCGTCTACTTCGGAGTTCGCTTTCTTTAGAGCTACACGGGCTGCCGCGAGTGAGTCCTAATCGCCCGGAACCACGAACCGTGCGCTGCCGACGATGCGGTACTGCGCCAATCTCCGTGGCCCAAAGCCGGCCCAGACGTACCACCGATACCGCCCAGGCGACAGCGAGAATCGCTGCCCCGACCACTTCCAGGTCGTCTGCAGGCCGACCTGGCGCATCGTCGGCCAGGCGGCGTAGATGCGCTTCGAGCCGCGGAAGAGCTGCACGTTGTAGTAGGCGGCGCCGCCGATCCGTCGCCAGCGGAGGATCGGGTTGGCCGCCGCGACCGGCAGGTAGCGAGTCTTCCGCAGGGCCAGGATCTTCACCTGACTGATGACAGGAACGACCTTGGAGGCGTTCCCGGCCTGGTCGAACGACTGCACTGAGTAGACGTACTGGGTACTGGGATGGATGTTCCTGTCCGTAAACCCGGCCGCGGCGCCGTCGAAGACGGTGCTGTGGTGCTTTCGGCCACGGACGGCGCGGCGGACGACGATACGGTCGGAGGTGCTCGATGATTCCCAACTCAGTACGTCGGCGGCGGCAGTGCTCTGTTCGGCGACCTTGCGCAGCATCGGTGGAGTTGCGTCGTAGGCCAGGTGGATCGGGCTGCCGGTGCTGTTGCCTGCTCGGTCGCTGCAGCCTCCATTGACTGTGGCGGCTCCGCTGTCCGGGCCCCGGTATGTCGCCGTGGTGCAAGACGCGATGCCGGAGGTGGCGTCGCTTCCGCTCCAGCGGATTGTGACTGGGTGGTTGTACCAGCCGTGGAAGTCCGCCTGGCGCGAGGTGTGTGCGGTAACGCCGGCGGGAGGCGTAGCGTCGATCTTGATGACGCGCGTGACTGCCGTGGCGCGGCCGTCGGCGTTCTGAGCCCAGCAACTCAGCGTAGTGCCGGCCGTCGGCCCAAGCACCGTGACTGCTGCCACGCAGTTGCTGGAGGTGGCATCCGACGACACCGACCAGTGGACGACCACGTTGTCGCCGTGGGTGCTTCCGCGGTACCAGCCGTTCGTGCCCGAGACCCCGTCGATCGAGTAACTGATAGTCGGCGTGGACGCGGCCGCGGTTGTGGCGAACAGGAGAACCAGGGCGAGCCCAAGTGCGGCGGCTGTAGCGGAACGGGTCACCGCTACGGCGCCTTCAGTGGGCTCGGACCCGAACCGCCCGGCGGTGCTCGAAGTGGGGAAGGCCCTGTGCTATTTGAAGCTGCGGCGGTTGTGCTCGCTGTCGGCGCCGTGGGTGCCGCGGACTGCACGGTGTTCGAAACGAGCGTCATCCGCTGCGCGACCCTTGGCTTGTCGGGGTGGACGGTTCGCGCCTGGGCCTGCTCGACATGTTTCGCCTCGTGCGGGCTGTTTTGCGTCGGCGCTGTTCGCGACCTACCAGTAAGTGGCAGATGCAAGAACCCTTGCAAGATTTGATCGGTTGACCGGGACGCGGTGGACCCGGCCGCGTTGTTCTCTCCATTCGGCCCAACGTTGCGCATTACAAGCACCGCAGAAACGGCTACGGCCACCAGGGCGACCCCGGCGAGTACGCCGCGGGCCGGCCGCGAGAATCGAGCGATCGGCAGCGCACCTGTCGCGGTCGACGCCGGGCGCGAACGATGAGAGCCGCTCAGCCTGAGCCCGCTCCTCCGTCTTGGGACCAACGCTTCCGCGACGCCAGCACGGGGATGCGGACCACTGAGTGCGACACGTCCTTGAGAGACGAGTTGCCGCCCCGCGCCCACAAGATCCGCAACAGCTGATCGGCAGGCACGATCCGCGCGGAGGAGGCGCTCGTACCACGACCTTCGCTCTCGCCGCCACGCCGCCACCAGACCGGCAAGCGCCGATCCACTGGTCGACCAGGCCCGGATCAGGCGCATCCGAAGGGCGAGCCGCTGCCGCCGTCCTGCCGCAACCAGAACCATGACCGACGGCGCGCATTTCCGAGCAACGCGGATGAGGCCCACTCGCAAGACAGGACGCTGACGCCGCCTCTCCGCCACGAGACCGTCGACCATCATCCCGAAGGTCCGCAGGACGCGGACCAGGTGCGCACCCAAGACGAGCCGCTTCCGCCGCAGTTCCGCCAGAAGACGGACAAGCCGCGATCCGCACCCTCGCCGAAGGTGTACGAAGCGTGCGTACAGCAGAACGCCCTGGCGCCGTCCTGCCGCCACAAGACCCGTGAGCGCCGACGCGGAAGCCCGAGTAAAGCGGACTACGGCTACTCGAAACACCGACCAGTAGCGCCGCCCCTCCGCCACTACATCGGTAGCCCCGGATCCGAATGTCCGCAGGGCGTGGGCCAGGCGTGCGAAAGACAACCCGCCTCCCCGCCGAAGCTCCGCCACCAAAGCGGCCCCAAACGATCTGCAGGCCCAGCACCCGTGGACGAGACGCGCGAGCCACAACGACTCCTGCCGTCGCAACGCGGCCAGCCCGGCCGCAACCGCCGCCTTACAGATGTGAAGTTCCCTGACGAGACGCCGGCGCCAGAACAATCGCTGCTGCCGAAACCCGTCACTTACACGCGCAAAGGCCGACTCGCATCTCCGGTAGGCGAAACTGAGATCCCGCGGCGGGCGTCTGGCTCGACCGTGCACGCGGCGTCGCAGCTTGGCCGGTCTGATCGCGCGCGCCACGTGCGGGTTCGCCCGGGCGACTCTCTCGACGTCTCCCGCACTCTGAGCTGCCATGTCGAGGCCCCTCGGGGAAACGGCGTTCCTCCCGACGCGAGTCGGGCTGCCGCGCTGATAGGAGCGCTTGCGGCCGTCGACGCGCCCGAGACCAGCGTCGATCAGGAGCAGGTAGAGCTTGAGCGCGAAGAGCGGGTGGCGAAGCAGCAGGCGTCGGACGCGACGGCGGAACTGATCCGTAGCCGGCTCACCTCGGCCGGGGACACCGTCGTGCTCTGCGCGCAGCCGTAGAAGCAGCTCCCGTTTCAGGAGTTCGTCTTCGACCCGGCGTTGCTGCCAGCGCTCTGTCATCGGCTTGCGATGCCGCAGATTGCTACGAGGAGATTACCGAATGTGTGACCCGCGAAACTCACGGGCCTGGCTGGAAGATGGCCAGTTCCCCGGACTATGTCAGCGACGGCGGGCCGCTGCCTTGGCGAGCGCTTTCCGTTCGCGCGCTTCCTTCTTCTCGAGAGCGGCCATCTGCCGCGCAGCCTGCTTGGCCGCCAATTTGTTCGCCTTCACGAGCTCCTTGCGAGCCCGAGCCTCTTCTCTCGGATCCGGTACGTCATTGACCTTGGCGGTCGCCTCGACCACTCGCGAGGCGCCATTCGTAACAGTCGTGGCCGGGGGGCGCTGAAGAGTCTCCTCGGCCGCGGACGCGTCAGCTCCCGGCCTCGTCGTGGCAGGTTCGGTAAGACGCGCCTTCGCCTGGCGTCGATTTGTCTTTGTACCAGCGCGCTCCTGCTCGACGGCCTTCGGCCGCGCTTGCTGCCGGACAGCCGGTGCGGAGGCCTCTTCACGGGCGCCTGCGGCGTCGTTCTCCGCCGCAGCCTGCGCCAAACCCTCGGCTGCCTCAACGTCCACCATGTACTGCTGCACGAGCGCCAGGCGGCCATCCGAAAGACCGGCTTTCGGCTGTAGCGCCGATCCGTTTCCACGGTGCGTAGAGGGCCGCAATTTCCCGAACACGGGCGTGAATGGTACGCCGGAAACCACTCCACGGGAAGTAGGAAATGGGCGGGCTTACCGACAGGAACGGGGTCTTCCAGACGATTGGCTAGGGCGATCGCGACGTCACCGCCGACTATGAGTAACAGGCGCTCCTGCGACGGGTGCGCCGGCTCGTCAGAGGAGGAAGGGTGGCGTCCACGGCAAGGGGTGATGTGACGAAGGAACGTCTCCCTGGCTTTGTTTTGGCCCTCCTCGTGGTGCTCGTGCTGATGGCCTGGGGAGGGACGCTCCTCTACCTCGGGTTCCACTTCCTCTAGGCGAGCCCAGGGAAGGCCTTAGGGCTTTCCAACCGAGGGGCATGATGCAGGGGCAGGCGATGCGCGGTCGAAGGCTGGCCGCGGTGCGCCTTGGAAACCCCAAGGTTTGACGGCTGCAGGGTCGACGTCGGTGCACCTGTCCACCACTCGGGTTCGGCGAGAGAGCTCGGGCGGGCGTGCTCCTAGTCTCGAGGAGGTAGGCGATGCGGGATGGTTGGTGTCTTCGCGGCGGCTGGACCACGGTGATCGCGGACGACTCCGCGGGCGTCCGTGACGAATCTCCAAGCCGCCCAACCGATGGCGATCCAGCTTGCGAGCAGTGACCATCCGAGTAGCGCTTGCATAATCGGTACAACGCATCGGCAGCCTCCACGGTTTCCCTTAGTGCCTGACGGCGACATGAAGACAGCGACCGAAACCACCTCAACACTCAGCAGGGCTGGGCAGCTGCAGCGAGATCGGAGAACAGCTTCAGCCGCACGTCATGAAAGGGTGAAGAAGTGACGACTCCTCGCTCCCGCTGGCCGGTTTTCCTCACGAAGCGGTCGAACCGCCTCGCTATCTGGCTCGTCCTGATCGTCGTGATGCTCGGCTTCAACTTCTGGATCGTTCACCGCGCCACCGAGGTCACCCGGATTCGTGTCCCGTACAGCCCCTTCTTCTTGGACCAGATGAAGGTCGGCAACGTGGCGTCCATCCGGTCGACGGGCACCGCGATTCAGGGCGAGTTCAACAAGGCAACGAAGCCTGCTGGAACGTCCACTGCCTCCGTCCACTTCGCGACCGAGATCCCTGCGTTTGCCAATACGAATCAGCTGTCACAGCTGCTCCAGGAGCATCACGTCGTCGTGAATGCACAACCGCTCGACACCGGCGTCGTGTGGTGGAAGAGCCTCGTCTACGGTTTCGGTCCGACGATCTTGTTCCTGTTGCTCTTGTTCTGGCTGTTCCGCCGGATGAGCACCTCCCGGATGGTCGGCGCGTTCGGCCGGTCTCGTGCTCGGCGCTATGAACCGGGGGCCGAGACCATCACCTTCGCCGCGGTTGCGGGCATCGACGAGGCGAAGCAAGAGTTGAGCGAGATCGTCGACTTCCTGCGCGACCCTGAAAAGTACCGCCGGCTCGGGGGACGCATCCCGCGCGGTGTCCTTCTTAGCGGTCCCCCCGGGACTGGGAAGACCCTCCTCGCCCGAGCCGTCGCCGGAGAAGCTGGAGCGCCATTTTTCTCGATGTCGGCCTCGGAGTTTGTCGAAGCGATCGTCGGCGTCGGCGCGTCGCGCGTGCGTGACCTGTTTCGGGAGGCCAAGAAGGAGTCACCGGCCATCGTCTTCATCGACGAGTTGGATGCGGTCGGCCGCGCGCGAAGCAGTGCCGGCGGCGGCTTCGGCGGCAGCGACGAGCGTGAGCAGACCCTCAATCAGATCTTGACTGAGATGGACGGCTTCGACCCGTCCACGAACGTGATCGTTGTCGGCGCGACGAATCGGATCGACGTGCTCGACCAGGCACTGCTGCGGCCCGGGCGGTTCGATCGACGTGTGGCCGTCCAGGCGCCCGACCGGGAGGGGAGACGTCTGATTCTCGAAGTGCATACGCGCGACGTTCCGCTCGCGTCGGACGTCGACCTCGGGCGGATCGCTTCAACGACTCCGGGAATGGTCGGGGCCGACCTCTCGAATCTCGTCAACGAGGCAGCGCTCCTCGCCGCCCGTTTGAGCCATAGCGAGGTAGCCTCGTCCGACTTTGCCCAGGCGCTCGAGAAGATCCTGCTCGGCTCGGAGCGGAAGATCATGATGACGGGGGCCGATCGACGTAGAACCGCCTACCACGAGGCGGGACACGCGCTCGTCGCCATGCTCACTCCCGGCGCCGACCCGGTGCGGAAGATCACCATCGTCCCACGCGGGCAGGCGCTCGGCGTCACGCTCTCGTCACCCGATTTTGATCGTTTCAACTACTCGCGTCAGGAGCTCGAGGCGTTGATTCGCATGATGATGGGTGGCCGGGCGGCCGAGCAGGTCGTCCTCGGCGATGAGACGACCGGGGCGGAGAGCGACATCGACCAGATCACACGTGTGGTGCGGCACATGGTCGGGCGCTGGGGCATGAGCGACGCGATCGGGATGGTCGCGGTGCTGCCGCGTGACGACGCGAATCCGTGGGGTGACCACACGTCGCCGGGGACGCTCGAGCTGCTCGACGCCGAGGTCCGCAACACGATCGACCGGGCCTACACAGAGGTCACGGCGCTGCTCGAGCAAGAGCGGCCGAGGCTCGACGCCCTCGCGGACGCGCTGCTGGAGCACGAAACCCTTGACCAGATCGACGCGTACCGCATCGTCGATCTGGCTGAGCCCGAAGTAATCGCCTTCGACTGAATCGCTGTCAGGCAGTTCGGCGGCCGTTGGAGCGGAAGACCCGGGTTTCGTCGTCATACCGAACCCGGATCCATCCCAGCTCATGGTTCGTCTCTAGCAGTCTCGAAACTCTGTCGGTGATCGCCGTTGCCTCGGTGACATCCCGGGCAACTATCCGGATCACGCCAAGGCCGCGCCAGGACTTCGGACGATCCCCGGTGCCGAGATGCCCGGCTACGACTTCCGCCGCACCCCTGTTGCGCGCTTCGATCGTGACCCGAACTGCCATAGCCACAAACTAGAAGGCAGGTTCCCCGACGACGTTGGTCGAACGGCTGGGCATAGCTGGTCGAAGGGCGGCATCCCGCCTCGGGCCAGGTGCGTACCGTCCGCAGATGGCTGTCAGCGATGTCGCCACCTTGGAACCTCGAGCCCCTGAGTCGATAGATCAGGCACCCGCCCGCCGGCTCGGCTGGGTAATCGCAGCTGGGGCTTATGCCGCCGTCTCGCTCGTTTACCTCACCCTGTCGAACTTCGGGGTGGGCGGGCTCGGGGTGGCATGGTCGCTGGCGCAGCTCTTGCTCGTTTTCCTTGCGTGCTTCGACTTCGTCACGCATCGGATCCCGAATGTCGTGACGCTGCCCGCGATGGCCGTCGTGCTCGTACTGCGGGGTGTATTCGCGCCGGAAACCTTGCCAGAGGCTCTCATCGCCGGTGCTGCAGGGTTTGCAGGCTTCTTCCTCCTCGTGATTGTCACACGCGGCGGCTTCGGGATGGGCGACGTCAAGCTCGTGGCCCTGCTCGGCCTGCTGCTCGGCGCGGCGCTGCTGCCGGCACTTTTCGTCGGTATCGTGGCTGGAGGAATCGCGTCGGCGATCGTGGTTGTGGCGAGGCCTGGAGGCCGCAAGCACGCGATCGCGTACGGCCCGTACCTGTGCTTCGGGGCCGCGCTCGCGATCCTCGCGTTCAGTCCGCCTCCACTCGTCTGAGACGCGGCTGCTGCACCGAGCCGAACGGCTCATCTCACCCCGACCTTGGTCAGTGGGGGATCGAGGCTCATGGGGCCTGAATTAGCCAGAAGAGGGCGCGTGGAGAGCCATGCGTCTGAGTTCGACAGGAGGTACGAAATGTACGAGCGGTTTTCGCTCTTCCTGGGCCGGGCGCTCGTTTCGCGGCCGCGGCTCTACGACGTCAAGCGCGAAGAGGGTCAGGGCATCACGGAATACGGCATGGCCGTTGCGTTCGTCGTGGTCGCCCTCGTGGGCATCCTCGCGCTGCTCAAGGGTCACATCCAGACCTTCATCAACAAGGTCGGGGACGACATCGAGAACCTGCCGGGGAACCTCTAAACCGACAGATTCTCGGTATTCGAGCCGAAGGGCTGATCCGACCCCCACCTTGGTCAGTGGGGGTCGGAGAGCCTTAGGGGCTGAATTAAGGCACAGGGGCGCGTGGAGACCCACGCGTCTGAGTTCGAGACGGAGGTACCAAATGTACGAGCGGTTTTCGCTCTTCCTGGGCCGGGCGCTCGTTTCGCGGCCGCGGCTCAGCGAGCTCAAGCGCGAAGAGGGTCAGGGCATCACGGAGTACGGCATGGCCGTTGCGTTCGTCGTGGTCGCCCTCGTGGGCATCCTCGCGCTGCTCAAGGGTCACATCCAGACCTTCATCAACAAGGTCGGCGATGACATCGAGAAGCTGCCGGGGAACCTCTAAGCCGGCAGAGGCAGGAACTCGCGGCGAGGAACATGATGCTGGACCTCACCGCGGCTAGACGACAGGGGCCCGGTCGGCTTGAGTGTCGCCGGGCCCTCTGATATCCCTATGGACACGAACCGGTTTCATCTGTTGAGGGCTCTGCGGCGGGGTCGCGGCGAACGCGGCCAGGCGATCATCGAGACGGCCATGGTCCTGCCGCTGCTCGTCATCCTCGTGCTCATCTTCGTGGCCTGCGGGAAGGCGGTCTTCTACTACATCGACCTCACGCATGCCGCGAACGAGGGCGCGCGCGAGGCAGCCGTCAACCTCCCGAACGCCACGACGCCGCTCCCGGGCGGAGATACGAGCCTCAAGACCTACATCTGCAAGCAGTTCGGCACGGGTAGCGAGCTCTACAAGGGAAGCGGAACCGTTTCATCCGCAAAAGTCACGATCAGCTACCCGGACGCAGGAAAGCGTGCTGTCGGAGAGCCGGTCAACATCGACGTGTCGACTAATTACAGCTGGTTCCCGTTCATGAACCTCGGCACCTTCACGATCCACGGCTCCGCGACGATGCGGGTCGAGCAGGACACGAGCGCGAATACGAGCCTCAACCCGGGGTCGGCGACCTGCACATGAGAGCGCTGGTTCCCAGACTGCGGGAGGAGCGCGGGAGCGCTCTCGTCATCGCGGGGGTCATTGGTCTTGCCTGCGTGCTTCTCGGCGCGGCAGTGGTCGAAGTGGGGCAGTGGCTCGCGCACCGCCGGCACGTGCAGGTGCGCGCCGACGCCGCCGCGCTCTCGGGCGGTCAGATGCTCGCCGAATGCTTCAACCTCGGCATCAACGGAGTCACGGAACAGTCCGTCGATCAAGACGTCGAAAACGCGGCGAAGGATTACGGCGGTCTTACTTCAACCAAGAATCTCCAGACCTCCGACCAAGGAGCGGGCGAGCAGAGCCTGATGACTTTTCAGGGCAACAAATACCCTGATCAGGCCGGCGTGACGCGCGATCTCCAGAACGAATGCTACAAGGCGGACGGTACGCCCAATTTGATGTTGGACGTGAAGATGGCGGAGACCGGTATTCCGAGGTTCTTCAGCTTCTCACCACTCGAGACGGTGCACGGATGGGCACGGGTACAGCTGCAACAGATTCAATCGCTCATCCCTACTCTGCCCTTCGCGATTCCGGACGTGCGAGTGAGGGTCGCGGTCACTTTTGTCAACAACGCGACGGGCGCCGCTCTGCCCAACTGTCCCAACGGCTGCGTCTTCCAGCTGACCGGGCCAACGCAGTCGAACGGGCTCAACGTATTCGGCACGAACGCCACGATTCCGCAGGCTGCGTGGCCGGCCGCGAACTCGCTCGTCGGCATGCGGGTCGCCATCGGCAACGTCCCCGGGTCGTGCGCAGCAGGCGTCAATCCCACGACCTACACGTGCTTCGACGACAACACCAACGACGGCCTGGTCGCGCTGCGATCGTACGCAGCGACCGCAGGCACGCAGGCGAATCCCGTTCTGCAGAAGGTCACGCCCACCACGTGCTCGGGCACCCCGTTCTTCTCCGATTTTCAGGCCACGGCAGGCAACTGCAGTGCCGGCGTCATTGCCACAATCAACTGGGGCAACTCGGGGCCGCCCCCAAACGTGAACGTCCGGGCCACGGTGAACGGACCCGGCCTCGGGAACAACGGCGGCAACCTGACTCTGATGCCGGACGGAAACCCCAACGAGTGGTCCTCCACCAACTCTGTATCGCTCTCCACTCTGCAAGGTCCCTACACGGTCAAGATGAGTTGGTGTGCGCCCCCCACCAACTGCAGCAACAACAACAACTTCACGCCGTTCATTGCCGGCAATCCCTCCGTTCAGCAGATCTTCAGCGGCAGCGATAGCCCGATCCTCGCGGCCTCGGTGCTTGGTCCGGGCCCGGACAGCTCGTACTCGTTCCCGCAAAACCAGGCCATCAACCTTACGGTGGCGGTCGGTCTTTCGAACGGCGTTCACCTCCCGACCCGCTGCTCGAACGGCACCTCGGGTGGGAGCTACAGCTGCGCCACGGATCCACCGGTACTCCTGCGGAACCCGATCGCGAATGGCGGCAATGACAGCCTCACCTTGGCCATCTCCTGCGGCCATTCGACCCTGAGAGATGACATCACGCTTGGCTGTACGCAGCCGTACTCGATCAACGTCCCGGACATCTGTCCCGACCCCGCAAATCCGAACCCGCCTGACTGTGCGGACACGCGAAACGGTGGGTCGGTAGGTCAGCTGACGCAGGGGATGAATGATCGCTTCGCACCGGGCGGCGTTTGCGACGCGAACAACTATCCGAACTACCAGCCGGGGGCACTCGACCCGCGGGCCGTCACCCTGATCGTCACGGACTGGAACGCGTTTAATGGCAGCGGAAATACGACGGTACCCGTGGTCACGTTCGCCACCTTCTATGTCACCGGGTGGTCCGGCGCTCCAAACAGTTGCACCAGCGGCGCCAACCCCCTCAACGAACCCAATCCGCCCCTACCTCAGCAGGGTGGCAATGCATTCGTCTGGGGCCACTACATCGCCGACGTCAATCTCGGCGCCATTCCCAACGGCACCGCCTGTGTTGGGCCTGGTCAAACCCTGGGGGTCACCCCCTGTGCCATCGCGCTAACGCGTTAACGGAAGGAGAGAAAGTCAATGGAAACTGCACAAAGGCTGGTCTCGACGAGAAGGGGAACGATTCTTCTCTCCGTGATCGCGGCCGCGGTGGCGGGTGGCCTGATCCTGGTCTACGTCAACCGGTACAGAGACAGCGTCCAACAAGGCGCCACTCCGGTGACCGTTCTCGTCGCCAAGGTGAATATCAACAAGGGGACGGCCGGAGATCTGATCGCCACCTCGGGGCTCTACTCCACGACGACGCTCCACCAGAGCCAGATACTCGAGGGTGCGTTCAGCGATACCTCGAGCCTCACCGGCAAGGTTGCCACGACGGCCATTCCCCAGGGAGCACAGCTCACTTCGGCTGACTTCGCAGCTGCGTCTACGAACCTCGCGTCGAGCGTGGCCGGCTTTGAGCGCATCATCTCCCTTCCGTTCAACTCGGCGCAGGGGCTCAGCGGCGCACTCCAGGTCGGCGATCATGTCGATGTCTATGGAGGCTTCAACGTCTCGTCCGTCGGCCCGAATGGGCTCGCGGCCGGTGGTGGCAGCCGACCTGTCGTGCGGCGCATCCTCACGAACGTGCCGGTCGTGGCGATCGGCGGCAGCACGACGGGCGCCTTCGCATCCTCGGCCACGAATCTCTCGTTCAAGGTGACGGACCAGCAAGCGGCAGATCTCGCCTTCGCATCACAGAACGGAACGCTGTGGCTGGGCCTCGAGCCGTCGGCGGGTCTCAAGAGTTCGCGACCGAGCGTCGTCACCATGGAGACGCTTCTCCTCGGGGTTCCGCCGTCCACGGTGCTCCGCTCGCTCGGAGGAAGGCATTGAGCCTGACCGGAATTCGGTTCCTCGTCCTGCTCGGGGACGGCGTAGACAGCGCGGCCATCCGGGCCGCGCTGCCGCCCACCGCTCCTGTGCACACCGCGGGGTTGCGTGACGCTGCTCTTCGGATGCCGGTGATCCTCGAGGAGGCAGCGCCGGACGTCGTCCTCGTCGCCTCGGACGACTTCAACTCGATGATCGGGGTCATTCGCGACATGTCGAGTCGGGCGCCGAACGTCCCCATCGCGGTGCTCTACGGCGGGAGCCCCGACAACGGCTTCGTCGGAGCCGCCTTCGAGGCAGGTGCGGAAGACGTGATCGTGCTGCCTCAGCCGCCCCAGGACCTCGCCTTCGCGATCGAGAAAGCGATCGCCCGCCGCCGTGGACCGAGCCAGGGAGCGCTCGCACCGATGATTGCGATCCTCGGCCCGAAGGGAGGCACCGGAAAGACCCTCGCCGCGTGCAACCTCGCGGTTGCCCTGGCGAATCTCGGTCAGCGTCCTGTGATCGTCGACATCGATCTCCAATTCGGTGATGTTGGGCTCGCCCTGGGGCTGCGGCCCACCAAGACGATCTACGACCTCGCTGTCGCGGCCGGCGATCTCGACGCCGACAAGGTCGAGAGCTTCGTCACCCAGCACCCGTCCGGAGCCGCCGCACTACTGGCTCCGACCCGCCCCGATCATGCGGCGGCGGTCACCATCTCCTTCCTCCGCAAGGTGTTCGAGCTCCTGCGCAGTCAGTACGACTTCGTGATCGTCGACACGCCGCCGGCCTTCTCGCCTGAGGTGATCGCCGCGGTCGACAGCGCGTCGCACCTGTGCCTCGTCGGGATGCTCGACGTGCTCTCGCTCAAGGACACGAAGATCGGCGTCGAGACGCTGGCCCGCATGGGCTACGACCCGGCCGAGCTGACCGTCGTGCTGAACCGAGCCGACACCAGTGTTGGCATCGCGCACAGTGACGTCGAGCTGCTGCTCGGCCGTGCTCCGGACGTGTTGGTGCCGAGCGACCGGGCAATTCCGAAGGCCATCACCGCGGGCAAGACGATCGTCGAGGAGGAACCCAAGTCGGGCGCCGGGCAGGCGTTCTCGGATCTAGCGGAGCACTACCTCAAGGAGGCTGAGACAGCACAGGCTGCTGCAGCTTCGACCACCCCCGAGCAGCAGGCGGGCACGACCGGACGCCGGTTCGCTCTGAGAAGGAGATAACGATGGAGCTCCACGAGCGGCTCTCCGATAGCAACGGCCCCGGCCCGGCCCGGGCCGGCGTTCGCGATCCCTTTGCCGAGATCAAGAACCGCATCCACCTCCGCCTGATCAGCGAGCTCGGTCCCGAGCTGGCCGACGTGGCCGACCGCGCCGAAGTCCGGTCGCGCGTCAGTGCGCAGATCGTCGTCGAGCTGCAACAGGAGCCGGGGCTGTCGAGGGCCGATCGGGATCAGATCGCCCGCGACATTGCGGACGACGTGTTCGGCTACGGCCCTCTCGAGCGGCTCTTGTCCGACCGCACCATCTCCGAAGTGATGGTCAACGGACATGACCAGATCTGGATCGAGCGTGACGGTCTTCTCGCGAAGACGGAACTTCAATTCGCGGACGAGGCCCAGCTCCGCAGGATCATCACGAAGATGGTCGGCCAGGTCGGCCGGCGGATCGACGAGTCGTCCCCGCTCGTGGACGCTCGCCTGCCCGACGGCTCGCGCGTCAACGCGATCATTCCGCCGCTTTCTCTCTCGGGGCCGCTCCTCACGGTGCGGCGCTTCGATCAGGAGCGGTTCGATCTCGCCGAGCTGATTCGCATCGACACGCTCAGCCAGGATTCGGCCGACTTCCTCTGCGCCTGCATTCAGGGCGACCTGAACATCCTCATCTCGGGCGGTACCGGTACGGGTAAGACGACGATGCTCAACGCATTGTCCGCCGCCGTGCCGGGCGGCGACCGGATCGTGACGATCGAGGATGCGGCCGAGTTGCAGCTCAAGCAGGAGCACGTCGTGCGGCTCGAGTCGCGGCCCAAGAACATCGAGGGCGAGGGCGAAATATCGATCCGGGACCTCGTCCGGAACGCGCTGCGCATGCGGCCGGATCGGATCATCGTCGGCGAGGTTCGTGGCGCCGAGGCGCTCGACATGCTGCAGGCGATGAACACCGGCCACGAGGGCTCGCTCTCGACGATCCATGCCAACTCCGCGCGCGACGCGCTCAACCGTCTCGAGACCATGGTGCTGATGGCCGGGTTCGAGCTTCCGGTACGGGCCATCCGCCACCATGTGTCGTCGGCACTCGATCTGATCCTGCAGATCGAGCGTCTCGACGACGGCACGCGGCACATCACTCTCATCACCGAAGTGCAGCGGATGGAGGGTGACACGATCACCCTCCAGAACCTGTTCGAGTTCCACGTCGACGAGGTCACGCCCGAACGTAAGGTCATCGGGAGTCTCCGCCCGACGGGTCTCAGGCCTACCTTCCTACCCAAGTTCGAGCGCCACGGGCTCACGTTGCCGGAGGGCCTCTTCGGCACCCCGGAGACCGCCATGTTCGGCGCGCAAGGTGCGGCTGGGTATGGGGAGGGCGAGTGGGCCAGCGGAGGCGTTCGCCAATGAGCCTCCGCGTTCTTCGGGCCGGTGTCGCAGTCGCTGCCGTCGCAGTGGCTGCCGGACAGATCGCAGCGAGCGCAGTCGCCGCGCCTGTTCGGCCCGCGCTCAGCGTGACGCCGGTCCAGCGCGTCCCGTTCCCGAACCGCGGCTATGTGATCGACCTGTCTCAAAGCGCCGCGCTCCAACCGAGTGCGGTTCACGTCACCGAGAACCGGAAGCCTGTCCGGGACCTCTCAGTCACACCTCTCGCCGGCAGCGGCCTCGGCTTCGGAGCAGTGCTCGCGCTTGACGCGAGCGACAGCATGACCGGTAACCCGTATAGGAATGCGATCACGGCGGCACGAAAGTTCGTCATCAACCGCGGGAACGGTGAGGAGATCGGGCTGGTCGCCTTCAACGGGAAGGTCCTCGCGGTTCAGAAACCAACGGTCGAGATGACCCAGGTCCGCCGGGCTCTCGGCAACCCCCCGCAACTCGCACAGGGAACTCGCATTTACGACGCCATCGAGAAAGCTCTGACCCAGATCGCCAAGGCGAAGCTTTCGACGGCGTCGATCGTGCTTCTGACCGACGGGAGCGACGTCGGTAGCAAGACGAGCGTGAAGCAAGCACTAGCGCGCGCAAAGCAACAGAACGTGCGCATCTTCACGGTGGGGCTGAAGTCGCCCTCCTTCGATCCCGGTCTCCTGCGGTACATCGCGCACCAGACCGGCGGCGTGTACACGCCGGCGACCTCGCCCACTCAGTTGGCAAAGATCTACGCCTCGCTGAGCAACCGGCTCGCGCGCGAGTACTTGCTCGAGTACCACTCGGACGCCACGCCGAAGTCCCAGGTGAACGTGCAGATCCGGGCCCGAGGGTTCACCCCCTACGCAGCTAGCTATACGGCACCAACTCCCTCAGGGCTGGCTCCGTACCACGAGTCGTTCGCGACGCGCTTCCTGCAGTCGGGCTTCTCGCTGTTTCTCGTTGCGCTGGTGGTCGCAGGGATCATCGTCTACGTCCTCCAGAATCTGCTGAGGAGACCCGAGTCCGACCTCGTGGAGCGGGTGTCGGCGTTTTCCGGCGAGGGCGGTGCGGCTGCCGTAGCTGCCGGATCAACGCGACGGAGCGGTGAAAAGAGCCGCGAATGGCATGCGCGGCGGCGAGCTGCTGCGGAAAGTGCTCGAGGAGCACTCGGGAATCTCGAGCGGACGCTGGAGATCGCCGACATCCAGATGTCGGCTCAGTGGGTCGTCGTCCTGACGATTCTCGCCACGATCGCGATCGTGATCATCCTCGCGTTGATCAGCCCGATCATCGCCCTGCTCGGTCTGCTGACCCCTTTCTTCGCGCGGGCGCTCGTCCGGCGGAAGCTGAAGAAGGTCCGCGGCGACTTCGCCGATCAGCTTCCCTCGAACCTGCAGGTGCTCGCGTCGGCGCTGCGCTCTGGCTACAGCTTCACCGCCGCTCTCACGTCCGTCGTCGAGCAGGCGCAGGAACCGTCGCAGCGCGAGCTACGCCGTGTCATCTCCGACGACCAGCTGGGTGTACCGATGGATGAGGCTCTGCGCCGTGTCGCGAAGCGGATGGACAGTCGCGACCTCGAGCAGGTTGCTCTCGTGGCCGAGCTCCAGATGACCACCGGCGGCAACGTGGCCGAGGTGCTCGACGTCGTCGTCCTGACGATCCGTGACCGCCAGGACGTGCGCCGCCTGATCAAGACCCTGACCGCCCAGGGGCGGATGGCAAGGTGGATCCTGATCGGGTTGCCGATCGTCGCGGGCTTCTTCTTCTACCTCTACGAACCCGACGTCGTCGGGCCGTTCTACTCGAAGGCCATCGGCCAGGTCTTTCTCGTCTTCGCGGCAATTCTGGTCGCCATCGGCTCGTTCGTCATCCAGAAGATCATCGAGATCGAGGTCTAAGGGGGCACTGTGATTCTCTTGCTGATACTCGGAGTGATCGTCGCTGGTGTCGCAGTCGCGCTCGCCGTTCGCGCGCTGGTCGGCGCCAGATTTCGTCCCCAGCTCGTGACGCAAGTCTCGGCCTACGGCTTCGATGCGCAAGCGCCGGCAGCGAAACCGCAGCGCCAGCATCTCGACGACCTGGTCAGGCGCCTCGCGACCTGGCTCGGCGAGAAGTTCGAGGCGCAGCTGAACGAGGAGCGCCGCCGCCGCGCCCGCGTCCTGCTCAACTCGGCGGGCTTCTACCGCACCAGCGTCACGCGGTATGTGGGATACCGCGTCCTCTGTGTTGTCGGGCTCCCGCTGGCGTTCTTCCTGCTCTTCGCGCTGACCGGCTCGCTGAGCGGCGGGGTCGTCGTCGTAATGCTCGCGCTGATTGCAGTCGGCTGGGTCGCGCCGAGCTTCTACCTGCAGCGGCGGGCCGGCGAACGTATTCGCAAGACCGACTACGAAATCCCGGAACTCGTCGATCTCCTCGTAACGACGGTGGAGGCAGGCGTCGGATTCGTGGCCGCGCTGCAGCTCGCCGCTCGCCGCGTACGGGAGCCGCTTGCCCAGGAGTTGCGGCTCGCGTTGCGGGAACACGGGATGGGACTGACTCTCGACGAATCGCTGAACAATCTCTCGGAGCGTTCAGCGAGCACGAATCTGCGCATGTTCGTGCAGGCGATCCTCCAGGGCGAGACGCTCGGCGTCTCGATCGGGAAGATCCTGCGCGACCTCGCAGTCGACATGCGGAAGCGCCGCCGGCAGATGGCGGAGGAAACTGCGCAGAAGGCGCCGATCAAGCTGCTCTTCCCGCTTTGCTTCCTGATCCTGCCCGCGATGTTCATCGTGATTCTCGCGCCGACCATGTACTCCATCGCCCACCAGCTGGGCTGAACCGATCGTCTGGCTACAGAGGGCGGCGCTCGACATCGGAACGATCCGAGCCTGTGCGCCGTAGGTCAGAGAGCGACATCGCCTGAACGGGCTTGAAGGAGCAGCCTTCCGTTTGACGTACTCGGATGTATGGGGCCTACAGCCGGCGGATACATCCCACCGGGTCTTGCGCAGCCGAGGCAGCGCATCCGGAGGCGTGTTGAGAGGGCCGACACCAAAGAGCGTCGCTCTGGGTTGGACCGCCGGCTCGGGGCAGAACGCCGCCAGGCGGCTCCAGGCAACCCAAGGGAGCAGATCAATCTGCGGCTATTCGGCGAACGACGGGTTGGAGTCTCCGACCGCCGCGGCGGCTTCGACCGGCGCAGCGGTATTGACCGGCGTCTCTCCGCCGGTGCGACACCCAACTTGTAGCGCGCCGCGCATGGCCGCCTGTAGCGCCAGCTTGCGGACGACGAGACTAAGTGGAGGTGTCCCTCGTGGAGCGACGGTCACCGCCGCTACGCCGGTCGGAGACTCCAACCCGTCGTTCGCCGAATAGCCGCAGATTGATCTTCTCCGATGGGCTTCCCGGAGGAAGGTGGCGCCGGTTCGATCCCATCCGGCGATCGAAAGTGGAGCGCCGCTCGCGGTCGGGAGCCTCGTCTCCGGTTGCCGCGGGAAGATTGAGAACCGCCGGTCGGAACGCACGAAGTGCCTCCGTACACTCGTCGAGCACTTTCGCTCTTTGCTGCAAAACCCTTGCCTGGCGCTTGTCGCGGTCGTCCTCAGGCGCGAGGTCCGCCTCGAGCCGGGCCGCGATGACCATCACCGCGTGCCCGGCGAGTCCGGCGAGTGACGCGAGAAGGTTGCGTAGTTCCGCTTCGTCCTCGCCCAGTTCGTCCAGGATCGCATCGACGTCGGCAGTCAGGTCCCCGTTGACGCTGTCCGTGTAGGCACGCACGAGCTCGGTTGACCACGAGAGTGCCCGCCCCGTGTAATTGGCTGCCATGCGGCGTAGAGGTTACGCCGTCAGGCCGACTGAACGGCCGCCTCGAGCGCGTCCGCAACGGACCCGGTGTCCAACAGGAGCCGGTGCGACAACACGGGCGGCACCATGGCGCGAACGTCATCCTGCGTCACCGCGTTCCGGCCGGCAAGGCGTGCTGCCGCCTTGGAGGCGCTCATGAGGTGGATCGTTGCGCGCGGGCTCGCGCCGAGCTCGACGCCCGGGAGCTCACGGGTGTGCCGGACGATTCGTGTGAGATACCGCGCCACGTCGGGCGGAACCGACGTCTCGTCGATCCGCTGCTGCACGGCAAGGAAGCGCTTCTCGCCGAGTAGAGGCGTGACTTCGCCCAGCAGATCGGGGGAGACGCCCTGGTGGGGCAGATCGAGCATCTCCACTTCCTGCGCCTCTGTCGGGTAGTTGAGCTCGACCTTGAACAGGAAGCGATCGAGCTGCGACTCGGGCAGCGGATAGACGCCCTCCTGCTCGTACGGATTCTGGGTCGCAACGACGAAGAACGGCACGTCGAGCCAGTACGCCCGCCCCGCGAGCGTCACACGCCGCTCCTGCATCGCCTCGAGAAGCGCCGCCTGCGTTCGAGGCGGAGTGCGGTTGATCTCGTCTGCAAGAAGGACGTTCGTGAAAACTGCGCCGCGCTCGAAGTGAGCTTCGCCGTGACGCATCGTCATGTGCCCGAGAATGTCCGTCGGAGTCGTGTCCGGCGTGAACTGGACGCGGTTGAAATGAACGCCGAGTATCCGACCGATCGCAGCGCTCAGGAGCGTCTTCGCCGTGCCCGGCGGCCCCTCGATAAGAACGTGGCCGCGGCACAGAGCGGCGATGAGCAGGAGCTCGATCTGGCGCTCGTTGCCGACCACCGCCTTTGAGATCTCGGACAAGGCGAGGTCGCGTAGCTCCCCGAGCGAGTCGAGATCAACCCGCGACTCCCTCCCAAGTAGCTCAGTCACGGTTGAACCGTAGGCTGTACCTGGCTCTGGGACGCCGAACCTCGGGGTGGGTTGCGCTCGCCGTTCGTCCTGGACGCTTTTTCAGCTGCGGCGACGCGGCAAGGAGACGACGAGGACGTCGCCGTCGTTGTAGGCAACGTGACCCTCGCGTCGCAGCGTTGCGTAGACAGCCGGCTCGTCCGTCTTGTCGACGAGGAAGATTCGGTACCGACGGCTGATCTCGGGTAAGAGCGCAGGTGTCACTCGAGAGAGCGCGATCGTCTTGAACTGTTGCGAAGTGAAGAGCTCTGCCCGTGCGTCGTACGCGATCCGTCCCGCCAGCTGCGGCTGCTTCCAGAGCAGCCAGTCGCCCCACCGGGCGCTTGCGAAAATCCGCTCGGAGGGGTGGGCGGCCGCGAGTTGTGCGACCGCCCGAGCCGCGGGATTCGGGAATGCGCTCGTGAACCACGAGCGTCCGTTGGCGAGGATCGCCCCGGCGACCAGAGCGAGGAGGATGCCTGCGATCGCGCAGACCTGATTGAGCGGCTTCGGGATTGGACGCGCGCTCCTCTTGGAAACGCGGTCGAGAGCGGGTGGGAAGAGTGCGACAGCTCCCAGACCCAGCCAGACCCAGTTCCTGACGGCCAGTAGTGCGAAGGCAACGAGCACGAGTCCGGCGAGCTTCTCGAATCTGCTGAAGCCCGAGCCGGGCCGGGCGAGCAGCCAGAAGAACCCGAACGCGAGCACGAAGAGAGGAAGCGAGGCGAGCGAGAGTGACGTCGGCTGCCACTGTCCCAGGTATTGGCCGAACTTCGGGTTGAACACCGTCGTCGCGTAGTAGTGCGGAACCTCGCGCGGGAACGGCGTCACCAGCAGACACAGCCAGGGAAGCAACGTCGCCGCCAGCGCTGTGGCCCTCGGATGTCGCCGTGCGCGGAAGTCGTCAAAGAGGTCGCTTGCGCCACGAAGCGCGAGGAGACCGGCACCCAGGACGACCGACCCATGGAGATTCGACCAGAGGCACAGGATCGCGAAGGCCAATACGAGCCGGGGCCACGTCAAAGGTTTTCGTGAAGCCGCTATCGCGAGCAGGGCGATGAACAGCGGATACACAAAGGACTGTGTGCGGAGCTGAAGCGAGCTCACGAGGATCGGCAAGAGTGCGATCGCCGTGACCCAGGCCACGGACCTCGTGCCTGCTCCCCGCGCCCTGGCGAGAGCGACTGCGGCCGCGAGCGAGGCGACGAGCAGAAGGACGTGGATGAAGACCGCAAGCCTGAGCCCACCCGCACGCTCGAGCTCGTAGATCGCAATCTGCGCGAGCCACTGTTGGTCAACCCAGCGACGGCCGTGCGCGAACACCGTCAGCGTGTCGTGGTTGGGAATTCCGTGCGCTGCAATGAGTCGGCCCACCACCAGCGCGAGCCAGCTGTCCACCGATACGACCACTCGGCCGAATGCGGCCAGCGCCGCCGCGTAGAGGCCGACGATCAAGACGAGCATGCCGTTGCGGCCCGCTCGCTCGCCGACAGCGCCGGCGAGTCGTGCGATCCCCCGGGGAGCGTTCAGGCCTGCGCCTTCGAGCGGGAGTTCCGACTCCACAAGCCCCAATCTAGGCTCGCTTCGGGAAAGCATCCTCAGACGATGCGGCCGCCTCACACCCGACCTTTGTGGGGCTTTATTCCCCCTACTCCTGGGTCTAAGATGCCTCTTATGAGCGCTCTCGCGACTCGCCAACCATCTCGGCCGCAAGCGCGTCCGCCGCGGCGTAACGCGGCATCCGGGTCCAAGAGCGTCCAGGTCTTGGTTCTGGTCCTTCTGATCTTTCTTTGCCTGGCCTTGGCGGGCATTGCGTGGTATCGCGTTGCGCATACGCTCACTACGGCGCGGCCGGTGAAAGTACCGACGATCCATCCGGTCTCGGGCATCATCTGGGGTGGACGCGTCTTCAGCTCGAGGCAGCAGATGGCGAATTGGCTGCACGACCGAGGGGCCTCGTACGCGAGATGGGAGGAGCGCAATCCCGATCTCGCTCGCATTCTCAACACGCGGTAGCCACCCGCACGACGAGTTGGCACAGGACTAACGGCCGACGACGCCGTCCGCAGCTCCGACCAAGCTACAAGCGTGGATCCGCTCAAAGGTGCAGAGATGCTCTCGAGCCGGCTCGGCGTGAGCGCGAAAGACAGTACCGCGTCAACTGCGGCCGTACGCGTGCCTCCGCAGGCGTTGCCGCTCTTCCATTGGCTCGGTGTCGAGCCTTCGGACTCTCCTATAGAGCGCGGTGCGCCCAGCGAGGAGCCCTCCGAGGGACGCCGTCGGTTCTTCGGCCGCAGGCCGTAAGACCTGGACGAGGTGCTAACGGCCCTTGAGGCGCCGACTGCGCATCGTCCACCACAGTCCGCCCAAAACGACCAGAAGTATGAGGATGAGGATCCAGCCTGCTGCGTTCAACGTCGCGCCCCTTTCTGACCAATCGCCATGCGAGCCGTCGGAGTATTACCCGTGTCGAGCGCTTTTTCCACTGAACCTAAGTGGGGAAGCGATCACCGCTTACGCCAGCCCGAAGCGGCAACTTCCCTGTACGCCTCTGGCGCTCAGCCTCCTTCCTGACGACCGTCCGAAGGGTTAGCCCTACCTAGTCGAAGGGGCGCAGATGAAAAAGGGGTGCCCGAATACGCTGCGAGTGTGGCGATCCCCCGCAGCGAACCGGCTCCCGGCGAGCGGCTCGAGCTGAGAGGCATGGAAGTAGCACCCGTCCCGACAGCGGCTTCGAGGCGACGCCTGCTTTCGGTCGTGGTTCCGCTGCTCAACGAAGAGGCGACGCTCGAGCGCTTGTACGAGGAGCTCGAAGAAGGCATCGCACCGACCGGACTCGAGTGGGAGGTCGTCTTCGTCGACGACGGTTCGACGGACGGCTCCTATCGCGAGCTCGTTCGGCTCCACGCGGCGCACCTCAACATCCGCGTCGTGCGCCTGCGGAGGAACTTCGGCAAGGCGGCCGCGCTCGCGGCGGGGATCGAGGTCGCAGCCGGCGACGTCATCGTCACGATGGACGCAGACTTGCAGGACGACCCGGCCGAGATCCCGAGCCTGCTCGCGAAGCTCGATGACGGCTTCGACGTCGTCTCGGGCTGGAAGTGCGACCGCCACGACCCGTTGGTCAGGCGATTCGTCTCGCGGATCTACAACGTGGCGACGCGGTTCGCGACAGGGGTCAAGCTCCACGACATGAACTGCGGGCTGAAGGTGTACCGGGCAGAGGTCTTCGACCACGTCAGGCTGTACGGCGAGCGCCATCGCTTCGTCCCGGTCCTTGCGCACCACCTCGGCTTCAGCGTCACCGAGCTGCCGGTCAATCATCGCCCGAGGGCGAACGGCCACTCGAGGTTCGGGATCGAGCGCTACCTGAGGGCGCCGTTCGACCTCCTCACCATCGTCTTCATGGGCCGCTACCGCCACAGGCCCCTCCACCTGTTCGGAGGAGTCGGCTTCATCGCGTCCCTCGTCGGAGTCGCGATCCTCGCGTATCTCACCGTCCTCAAGGCGCAAGGCCAGGGAATCGGCGCACGACCGCTGCTCCTGCTCGGCGTGCTGCTCGTCGTCGTCGGAGTCCAGTTCCTCTCGCTCGGGCTGATCGGCGAGATGCTGACGAGCCACCACGAGGACAAGCTTCAGTCGACGCGAAGTGAAAGCGCGCACGTTCGCGACGTGCTGCGCTGAGTGCCAGGCAAAACGCGGGGTGATCGGTAGGTGAGCGAGACGGCGCTGACTCGCCAAGGAACGTCACGCTCGACAAACACGGCAGCGCGCCTCCGAGGTCGCCTGCGCATTGATGCCTGGGACAGGGACGCGGCGCTCCGCGTCGTGTGTCTGGGAGCTGCCGCTTACGCGCTGCTGTTCGTCTTCGCCGCGGTCATGCACTACGTCGAGTACAAGACGGGCCGGTTCGACCTCGGGGACATGGTGCAGGCGATCTGGAGCACGATGCACGGGCACTTCCTCGAGTCCACGACTCTGCAGGGGCGTCAGGCCAGCCGGCTCGGCGCTCACGTCGATCCGTTCCTGTTGCTGTTCGTGCCCCTGTTCTGGATCTCGTCGAGCCCTTTGATCCTGCCGGTGGTGCAGGCGCTCGGGGTGGCGAGCGGGGCTTTGCCGGTGTTCTGGCTCGGTCGCAAGCATCTCGGCTCTTCGCGCGCCGCGGCGCAGTTCGCGTTCGCGTACCTGCTCTACCCGGCAACGCAGTTCAACGCGTTCACGAACGCGGACGGATTCCATGCCGTCTCGATGGCTGTACCGCTCATCCTCTTCGCCGTCTGGTTCCTCGACGAGGACCGACTCGTGGCGTTCTCGATCGTTGCGGTACTCGCTGCCTCCACGAAGGAGGAGATCCCGCTTGCGGTCGGCTGTCTCGGAATCTGGTACGCCGTCCGGAAAGGCCACAAGTTGTTCGGGTTCACGGTCTTCGCGGTGGGACTGGGATTGACGCTCTTCAACTTCCTCTGGGTCATCCCGCACTTCTCGCCAACCGGAGTCGAACCGTTCGCGGGCCGGTACCGCGCGGTCGGCGGCACGCCTACGGGAATCGTCCACAAGTTCTTCACCCACCCGACGGCCTTCGTTGACGCGGTAGCGACCGGCCACAAGGCGACGTTCCTCGCGCTGCTGTTCATCCCGGTCCTCTGCCTCTGTCTCCTGGAGCCGCTGCTCTTCCTCGGCGCCGTCCCCGACCTGGCGATCAATCTGCTGTCGAGCAAGAGCGAGCAGACGATGCTCAACTACCAGTACGCCGCCGGGATCGTGCCGTTCGTCTTCGCGGCGAGCATCTTCGGCGCAGCCCGCTTCAAGCGGCAGGCAGGACGCATCTCGCTCTGGGTGCTGGCTCTGGTGGCCTGCACCGCGATCTACAGCCCGATACTCGTCCTGATCAGCGATGTGCCCGCGCTCGGATCGCCCGTGACAGCGGCGCAGTCCCACGCACTCGGCCTGATCCCGAAGGGGGCACCCGTGTCCGCCTCGAACCTGCTCGGCGGATATCTCTCGGAGCGGCGCTACATCTCGACGTTCCCGTACGTCGCGCGCGCCCGCTGGATCATCGTCGACTCGAACGACCAGAGCTATGGCACCAAGGCGCAAGCTCGCTCATCGGGGATCTACCTGGACTTCGAGCGCACCCTGCGGAATTACGAGTCGGACAAAAAGTGGCGGATCGTCTATTCCTCGCACGGGGTGACCGTGTTGCACAAGCGGTCGACGACAACCGGCTGAGCGACTCTGCTTCGGTAGGTCAGTTGCCGTGGGGACGCCGTCGAGCGACGAGGATGTAGCCCAAGGCGCCGCGCTCGCGCCCGACGAAGAGCCTGTCGACTCGGAGCAGTGCGGCAAGGACCGGACTTCCAGCCCGAACGGGTTTGCTCAAGGCTGGTCCTTGTCGAGCGACGACCCGCTCGAAGACCGTGCGATGGTAGAGCGCTGACATCGGAAAGCCCCATGCCTTGCACGTTACGATTTCAAATCCTGCTTCTTGTACGCGGTTTTCGAGTTGCTCCCGGGTGTACCGGCGGAAGTGTCCGGCCCACTCATCGCTCCGTGAGAACCACGCCGGATTTCGCGGCACCGTGACGCCGAGCACTCCGCCCGAACGCAGTACCCGTGCGGCTTCTCCTAGAGCCGCGCTGTCATTCTCAACGTGCTCCAAGACCTCCGCGAGAATCACCGCGTCGAAAGAGTTGGCTGCGAACGGTAGGGATGTTGCGTCGGCGCGCTCGACTGCTCCCGAAACTCGCGACCGGAGGACGTCGAGAGCCTCCTCCGTAACATCCGTGCTCGTGACCTCGAATCCGCGAGCTGCCAACCGATTTGTGAACGTCCCCGACCCGGCGCCGGCATCGAGTACCGCCGGTCCGGGGCTGGCGGCCAAAAACGCCTCGAGCAAGAGCTGTTCGCGAAGCTCGTGGCGTGGGCCCTGAAAGTCCGGCTCGGTTCCCCACTGGTGAACGTCTCGGTCCACTTGGGCGAAGCTAACCCGAAGGTCGGCTGACTGTGCGGGTTGCCTATTTCGGTACTTGGGAGCGCGGCTATCCGCGCAACGACCAGGTCGTCGCCGCCCTCGAGTCAGCCGACGTTGATGTCGAGCTTGTACATGAGGAGATGTGGTCCGGAACACACAAGTTCGGCTTGAGCCCTGCAGTCCTTCCACGGCTGGCACGCGCTGAGGTTCGGCTCGCACGCGCATCTGTGCCGGAGGACGTCGACGCCCTGGTTGTCGGTTATCCCGGTCAGTTCGACGTCTGGAGCGCGAAACGCCATCAGAGGCCGGTGGTGTTCAACGCGATGGTGTCTCTCTACGACACATTCGTCGAAGATCGCGAGCGGTTCCGCGACGGATCGCTCCCAGCGAGAGTTCTACGCCAGCTGGATCGTTCCGCTTTTCGCGCCTCTGATCTCGTGGTGGCGGACACTCAAGCGAACGCGGACTTCATGCGAGAGCTTGCGGGAATCGGCGAGGTGGCGGTTTGCTATTTGGGTGCCGAGGAGCGGCTCTTCCAGCCCGCCTGGCAGCGCACTGACAACTTCTTCGTTCTCTACGTCGGAAAGCCCGCGCCGTTGCATGGTCTCGAGTTGATCCTCGAGGCTGCTCGGCGGCTGCCGGACGTCCCGTTTCGCGTGGTCGGCACTGGTCAGGTGACCCACTTGCTCGACGGGAGGCCGGCAAACGTCGAGCACGTTCCGTGGGTCGAATACGAACGTGTTCCTAACGAGTACGCCCGTGCCGGATGCGCGATGGGCATCTTCGGTACGAGCGGAAAGGCTGAGCGGGTCATCCCTCACAAGACCTTTCAGGCCCTTGCCGTCGGGACGCCTTTGATCACTGCTGACACCGTGGCTGCCCGCGAGTTGCTGGTCGACCGCCGGGACTCTCTCCTCGTCGAGCGGAGCGCAGAAGCTCTCGCCGCGGCCATCCTCGCTCTTCGCGACGATCCGGAGCTCGCAACGCAGATCGGTAGAGGCGGTCGGGCGACCTTCGAGCGCGAGGCGAGTGAAGCTGTGCTCGGCGCCCAGTGGCGCCAGGTCCTAGAGCGCGCCATTGAGCTCCGACAGTCGAGCCGCCGCTAAGCCGGGTCCGCGGCGTCGAGCGGTGGCTGGTCGCGCCGCTTCACCGCTCCCGCGACCGCGGCCAGTAGGACGTCCACGAGTATCAAGATCAGTCGTGACGCGGCGGCGACAACGAGTGCGTTGGCGGCTCCGATCCGGCCGCCCAGCAAGGCAACGAGCACCGCTTCACGGACGCCGAGACCTCCCGGCGCGTAGATCGCCACGAGGCCCGCAAGCCAGGCAACGGCGAATGCGCCCATGTAGTAGGCCAGGTCATGCGCGGGCACCGCCACGAGCCCCCGTGCGCAGAGCCAGAAGCTCATTCCGAGCAGCAGCCACACGGGCAGGAAGAGCAGCGTCGCTCGGATCGTCGCGACGGTGGCTCGACGGTCGCGGGCGATTGTCTCGCCGGGGACGAGCGCGATTGCAACTCCGGCGAGGATCAGCGCGCCCCACCATCCGAGGAGGAACCCCGCCATTGCGCCTGCGGCAATCGCCGAGGCAGCAAACTCGATCGGCAGGGACAGCCCGACGGCACGGCCGGGGATCCCGTAGGTGCGCGAGACGGCTGCCCGACCGGCGTACTGCCACACCGACCCGGGGATGTACTTGCCGAGCTGTGCCTGGAAGAAGATCCCCGCCCAGCGCAGATGCGTCCGGACGCCGAGCCCGCGGAGGATGGCGAGCCAGATCAGTCCGGCTCCGACCGTCGCGATCGCCGCCAGGGCGAACGAACCCACGAGAGCGCCCCAGTCGATCTTGGCAAGCTCAATGTGGCTTCCGTGCCAGAGTGAGCGCACGCGCAGAACTACGAAGACGAGTGCCACGACGAGAAGGAGCTGTGCGACAACCCGCACTCTCCTCGTCGTCGCGCGTTCGGCGAATGTCGCGCCAAGGCGGTAGAGGCGCTCCCGCGACACCATGATCAACAGTAAAGCCGACTCTTCAGATATCCGAGCACCGGGCATAGGATCGGCGGATCGACGACGAGGAAAAGCGACTCCTCGGCCGGAAGGTCTGGTTCAAGCCTCGGACCTTCGGCTATGGCTGGAGTCCCGCAAGTTGGGAGGGCTGGACCGTGACCCTCGTCTGGATGCTGCTCTCCGGCGCCGGCGTCGTTTGGCTGATCCCGCACGACCCCGCGTGGATCGTGCCCTGGGTGTTCGCGTGGATCGTCGGCTTGCTCCTCGTCATCCTCGCCACAGACTGAAGCATCAGCTCTGGGGCTCCTCTCGACTCCATTCAATGGGGCTGGACCCACTAGCCCTTCGGCAAGAGCCTGCATGCGTTTTGCCCGCGACGATGACATTCATGAGTGCTGATGCAGGCCGTAAGGGATCCCGGAAGCGCAGACGCGCACTGCGGCTATGCCGTGTGCTCACGTCCGGAGGCGCGGTCGCGTGCGAGCGCTGCGAGATCGCCGACCGGCCGCTCGCGCGCATGCGCGGGTTGCTCGGGCGCGACAGCCTCGAGACCGGCGGCGGGATGCTCCTCACCCCTGAGCCGTCGGTGCACATGGCCTTCATGCGCTTCGCGATCGATGTCGTCTTCGTTGACCGCGACCACAAGGTCGTAGGTGTCAGGCATGAGCTCCGTCCCTGGCGGGCCGCCGGAGCCCGAGGGGCATACGCCACCCTCGAGCTGCCTGCGGGAGCCGCGGCCGCAGCCGGTATCGAGGAGGGAGACGTGCTCGTCCTCGAAGATCTGGAGACCTGAGACCCGACACCGAGCGGGCGGCGCACAGTCGCTCCTTACAGCTCGACCTCGACCTCGGTGCCTTCGCCCTGCCGCGAGCGGATCCGCAACCGGCCGCCGAAGGCTTCAGCACGGTCGCGCATTGTGATGAGACCGAAGCCGCGACCGTTTCGCGTCTCGGCGTCGAAGCCGACGCCGTCGTCGGCCACGCGGAGCCTGATGCCCCCGGCGGCCCGCTCGAGACCGACGTGCAGGCGCTCGGCGCCGCTATGGCGCGCCGCATTTGTGACGGCCTCGGAGGCGATGCGTACGACCGCCTCGCGCTTACGCGCAGGAAGCTTGATGCCGCTCACCAGCTCCAGGTCGACCGCCGCTCCGTAACGCTCCGCGGCTTCGCGCGCCGCGCGGGCCAACGTCAGCTCCAAGGGTTCGTCGGTCGGCTGTGAAAGCGCTCCTACCACCTGCCGCGACTCCTTCTCGGCTCGCCTGACCCCGTCCATGATCCGATCGACGAGTTCGGGGTCAGCGTCCCTCCAGCGGAGCTTTTGCACGTTCCGCCCGATGAACGCAATCTCCTGTGCGAGTCCATCGTGTACGTCGCGAGCGACCTGCCGCCGCTCCTCGAGTGCTGCCGCGGCTACGGCGCTCGCCCAGTAGGAAGTGATCTCGCGGGCAGTTCCGATCAGCAGGACGAGGAAGAGGCCGAGGCGGAAGACGTCGCCCGTGTACACCCACGTCGGGTGAAGCGGCGGATAGAGGAAGTACGTGAGGCGAGCGGCTGCAGAGAGAACGCACGCAACAGCGAGCCAGCCGCTGAGCTCGTCACCCGTGATGCGATGGCGGCGCGTGAAACCGTAGGCGGCAAGGATGTACAAGAGCGCGAGGGAGAGCTGCGTCGCAAGAAAGAACGGATGCCCGACGACCTCCGGACGAGAGCCGTTTGCGGGGATCGACAGGCTGGCCGGGAGCGGCAGGCGCGGCTCGTATTCGATGATCAGCACAGCGCCGGCAGTCGCGAGAGCGAACGAGCTGATGTAGACCACGAGCGGCCAGCGGGCACCGCCCGCGATCCGCCGGCGCGGGAGCAGCGCTGCGAGGCAGATCAGGACGGCGGCGATCGTGCCCGTGAAGAGCAAACTCCAGACCGAGGCGCGGTTCGACTCGAAATCCGAGATCGGCGGAATCGCGGAGTAGATGAGGTTGGAGAACGCGAGGAGCGAGAGACCGGCGGAAAGGATCAGCTCGTCGAGGAACCCGAATCGCCGGAAGCGACCCAGCACCAGGAACGCGGCAGCAAACGCCGTGATAGACGCCGTCGTCTCGAGGGCGACGTGGAGTGAGGGGCCGCGATATCCGAACTCGAGCTGCGCGACGAGAGCGATTGTCACGATCGCTCCGGCGCAAGCCAGCGCGCCTCCGATGACGAGGTCCCGCAATCGCAGCACAACACATACTTGACGCGGTCCTCTGTTACCAAGAACCGGCCTTCGGCTGGTTTCCGACAGCCTCTTCGGCTAAGACTCAATCAGCCGCGGGCTCGGAGGAATCTCCGTCGCGGCCTCCTTAGGGCAGTTCACCGGCCGGGCTCGAGCAATTGTGTGTCATCCCTTGGCTCGTCAGCGCCGGAAAGGGGCAGCACAGCAAGTCAAGCCCTCGCCCCTTGAGTCACCTGCGACTCCTTGTAGATTCCCATGCGACCGATCCGACAAAGCGAGAGGAGCTCTTCCATGGTGACCAGACTCACGATTGCGGCGACGGTGGCCACTGTCCTTTGCGCC
>Ga0070707_100000599_pt1 | contig 36185 bp, 38 predicted proteins | sample KBSK5502metaG_FD_65468 | JGI IMG/M metagenome (GOLD analysis project Ga0070707, IMG submission 65468) | Corn, switchgrass and miscanthus rhizosphere microbial communities from Kellogg Biological Station, Michigan, USA - KBS K5-50-2 metaG | ecosystem: Host-associated > Plants > Roots >... | reverse complement strand
GGCGAACTATCTCGACTACCTTCGAGGTCAAGCCGCCCAAGGCGCCAAATTCTCGAACATATCGACGATCACGGTGGGTGGTCGCCCGGCCACGTTAATGACGGCCACGACGTCCAGCGGCATGGACGGCTCCCTCGGTTGTCCCTTCCTCGGTGCGGACCGGGGCGAGGGATGCCATGGACTTCAACCGGATCTGAGTCTTCGGATCGCTGTCATCGACATGGGCCACGGTACGACCCTCCTGGCGTGGGCCCGCACTGGCATCGATGCTCCAGACGAGGCGTTCGTCTCGATGTTCGAGCGGATGCTCGCGAGCGTCCAGTTCAAGTAGGGCCAGCGCCGAGACAGTCCTCGATTCAACGCATCTGTCCGTCGTGGCGCGCACGCCGGGGCTGCCCCGAAGCCGCGGGTCCCTGAGGTCCTCTCGCGGCTGACGACGGGAGCCATAGGGGCGCCCACCCGCTAGCCGCGAAACCGCGAACACTCGACTCTCGTGGTCGAGAGCGAGGCGATCGACATGATCCTCCGGTCGCGCGCCGGACGTCGGCGCCCCCGGTCGCCGCCGCTTGGACTGACCGCGCTCCGACGTAGACGCGCTCGGGATCCACCGCGACGATCGGAGCCGGGGGGCCGTAGAAAACGAGCGACGCCTACGGGCAGGTAAAGCCGAATCGCTCGAAGTCCACGACAACCTTGTCCTCGGGACTCGGGCCAGGTGCACCGAGATCGAGTGATGTCATGTGCGCGACCAAATGGAACGTCGCGACGCCGATCTTCTGTCCCGATGCCGTGTAGATCCATTCCGGCGTGTCGCTGCTCGCGAGGATGAACGTCGTTACGGGTCCATACTGGATGAACGAGACATGCCCGACGCTCGAACCTAGGATGTACGACCCCGCGCCGTACACCGACGTGGCCGGTAGGTCGAGGCGGTAGATCACCGTAACCGTCGAGTGAACCGCGATCCCGCTCGCCGTCTCGGTAAGTTGGCCGGTCCCCTGTTCAGTCCCGCTGATAAATCCCTCCTCGCCGCTCGCGATTCCGCAAGTACCGTCCTCGGCGCCAACCGGTCCACTGAATTGGGTGGGCGGACCCCCGAACGACTGGACGGTCGCCGCCGCCTGTGCGACCCCTCCGAGCAGAAGCGAAGCGCCGACAGCCAGAGACAGAGCGCTGCCGACAACAGTGCGTCGAGGCTTGGCGTCGACATGCCGTCCCATCAGAACCCCCTTGGGCGTTCTGAACCTCGAACCTGCCGTGCGAAGAAACATGGTGGGCTCCCTCCTTGGCGCGAACTGGCCGCGTGACGGCTCGGTTTTCAGGGCTGAGCCAGGCACCAAGTCGGTTCGTCATGGCGACTTTCCGGCGTTCGCCCTCCATTCGGACGGCGATGCACCAGTACAGCGACGAGGCCCTCGAAAGGTTTACTCGGAGTAGCGGAATGGTTTCCGCGGTCGGCCGACGGGTCTCCGGCGGAACCGGCCGTGCTGCGGCCTTCGACAGTCTTCGGGAGTCCCGATCGATGCCTAACCAGGACGAGGGTGTAGGTAAGCCTTTTGCTCCCGTCAGCGCTGTGATTCTCTTGCGGCGGCTGAGGGATCGGTGCGCCCGACTAGATGGTTCACCACCAGGAGATGGCGTTTGGCAATTCCGGCGAGCTCTGTGCGGACGAGAGGGACTCGGCTGGGGTTGCCGGGTCGGCCCGGGGTTGCGACGACGCGCGCACCGAGCCCGCGCACAATCGGCGGCGTGACCGAGGTGGACATCGAGTACACGGCGTTCTTTCGCGACGAGTTTCCGAGCGTCCTCCGAACGATCACGCTCATGCTTCGCGACCAGCCGCGTGCCGAGGAGATCACCCAGGATGCCTTTATCCAGCTGCTCCTGGGCTGGCACAAGATCTCGCGCTATGAACGACCTGGGGCATGGGTCCGGCGCGTTGCCGTTCGACTCGCGATGCGCTCGATCCGACGAGATCGGCTGTGGGCCAGCGTTCGCGAAGGTCTGCTCCCTTCCGCACCGGCACGGTCGTCACGGTTCGATGTCGATGGCGCGATCCGTCGGCTACCCGCCTCACAGCGGGCCGCCATCGTCCTCCACTACTACGAAGATCGACCGTTGGCGGAGGTGGCCATGATCCTGGGCTGTGCCGAGCCGACGGCTCGCGTGCACCTCCACCACGGGCGCAACCGGATGCGCGAGCTCCTGGGCGAGGACGACGATGTCGCTTGATCGGCGCCTGCGAGACGAGCTCCGGCGCGAGGCCGCGGCGATCGAGCCCGACGTCGAGCGCCATCTTGGCGCCGTCGAAGCTCGCGCCCTGCGGCGGGGCGGGATCGGGGCATCGACGCTGCTCCTCGCGGCCGCGATCGTGGTCGCCGCGATCATCCTGCGTGTCCCGGACCCTCGCCTCGGTGGTGAGGCCGGCAGCTCGGGACCGCCCACCCCCGTCGCTTCGAGCTCGGCGTCACCCTCGCCGTCAGCTGCTGCGGCCTACCCCGAGATCGCCGGGATGTACGTCGCGACGCTCGAGAACGCCAACACGGCGGTCAAACGCGATGGGGTGGCTGGCACTTGGACGATGCGGCTTGAGCCCGATGGCGTCATCTTCCTGTCACCGCCCGCGTCCTTCGTTCCAGGGGCGAGCGGCCTGTCCGGGATCGCCTTCTCACTGGTCGGCGATCGCTTCCGAACAAACCTCTTCTACAACGACTACTGCAATTCGATCGGGACGTATGCGTGGAGCCGTGCGGCCAACACGCTGACGTTCACGCAGGTGGACGACACCTGCTCGATCCGCCGGACCCTGCTCGCAACGACGCCGTGGGTGATCAGCCCGTAAACGTTCGGCCACAGCCCGGACTGTTGGATTGCGTCACACGACCTCTGATGTCGCGAGGACCAGGAGGGAGTCCGATGTCGACCCCACCACGCGAGAGCCGAGCCCTGAGTGCCATCGCCGCGCTGGCGATTGCCCTCGCCGCCTGTTCGCCTGCGCCCGCCACCTCGATCGCGCCGCCCGCGAGCCTCGTGCCGACGACGGTCGCGTCAGCGCCAGCGGCGACGGCTTCGGCCGCGGCCGCCCTGATCCCGGACGGATCGTACGCAACACGGCCGATGGATGTCGCCGCGGTCAAAGCGTTGATCAATGCCGACACGAAGCTCACGACTGCCGACAAGGCTGACATCATCAACAACGCCTTCGAGCTCGGCTCGCACAAGACCTTCACCGTCACGCTCGAATTCCACGACGGGCAGTACACGGAGCACCAAGGGTTCGACGGGACCGTGGGGGAGGTCGGGTCGCGCGCCACCTTTGCGTTCCCCGACGACCACACCCTGGTCATCGAGGAAGCCTGCTGTGGGATCTCGACGTTTGACGTCACGCCTCGTCAGGACGGCTTCTCACTCAGGATCAGGAGCGGAGATTTGGTCCCGACAGAGAAAGACACGATCATCGGGCACATCCTCTTCGAGTCGAGTCCGTTCACCCTGGTGCCGTGACGTGTCTCGGCTATCGCGGCTCGGCGCCCTATCTGCCTCCGCCGCTCTCGTCATCGGTGCATGTCAATCGTCGCTCCCTTCGCCGACCGCGATCGCCTCGCGCTCGGCCAGAGCGACCGACGCCACGGGGACCGTGTTCCGTCCGAGCTTCTCGGAGACAACCTGCCCCGACGACGTAGCGAACCAGGTGGTCACGCCCGTGACCTGCGGCTTCTTGACGGTCCTCGAGGACCGCTCCAAGGCGGATGGTCGAACGGTCCAACTGTTCGTCGCCCGATTCGACCCTCCCGGCGGGACCACGACCGCGGACCCCGTGATCAGCTTGGGCGCCCTTGCCATCCAGGACGATTACGGGGGAATGTCTCCGGCCGGCCAACGGACGCACCGGGTGGGGTATCTGCTCGATCCCCGTGGGATCGGCCACTCCAAGCCATTACTCGACTGCCCGGAGGTGCCGGCGGTCGGACCGGCCCTCGCCGGTTTCCGGCTCGGCGATCCGGCCCGTCGAACGATGCTCCTTGGTGCGGTCGCCGCCTGTCGTGACCGACTGGTCGGTCAGGGGATCGACCTCGCGGCTTACGATCTGGCCGCCAACGCGAGCGACATCGAGGATCTTCGAACCGCGCTTGGGATCACGAGCTGGAACATCAACACGAACGGCAGCGCCAATCGAATCGCCTTCGAGCTCGCGCGCCGGTTCCCGGGCGGTCTTCGCTCCCTGATCATCGATTCGCCGAGCCTGCCGACCCCGGACTTCTTGACGATCGGCCCGGCGGCCCTCGACCTCGCCGTCGCGAGGATCGTCGCCTCGTGCGCCGGACAGCCGGCCTGCGAGCGCGGCTTCCCCGACCTCGACACGATGGTCCGGGACGCGGTGACGCGACTCGACGCGACGCCACTGACCTTCGACGTCACGGGTACGGTCAAGGCAATCCAGCTTGGCCGCCCGATCCGGGTCGTCGTCGACGGCGCGGCACTCCTCCGCTGGATCCGCTGGAGCCTCGGCTCGGGGGGTGGCTCGGGATCCGCCGCCATCCCGGCGACCGTCCGATCGGTGCTCGATGGCAAGCTGGGCGCGACCGATGATGTCGTGATCGGTCTCGCCTCGGATGCAGGCGACTGCCTCGGTCTGCTCGCCATCTGCGAGCAGCCAACGTTTGGCGCGTTGTACTCGATCATCTGCCGGGACGTGGCGGGCCAGATCGACCAGCCACGCCTTCAGGCGTCGCTCGACGGCCGAGCCGCCTACGGCGACGTCTTTTCTCCGAGCCCGCTCCTGACGCCGTGTGCCGCGTGGGGTGTCGCACCCGAACCGGCAGCGAGTGCCGGCTCACCGACCAATGGCGTGCCTACGCTGGTCCTTCGGGGTGCCCTCGACCCGTACAGTGCCCCGCCGATCGACGTCACCAATGCATTCGGCGGAGCGCAGAACGTCTTCGTCGTCGAGATCCCGAACCAGTCATACAACGCGCTTGGATACACCGAATGTCCGCGCGCCATTCGGAACGCCTGGGTGGATGCTCCAAATGCGCCGCCAGCAGACACGACCTGCTTGGCAAGGATCCCACCGATCGACTTTCGCCTCTGACTCCACGGGCACCTCGGCTTCGAGGGCTCAACGTGCCGGCGGACCGTCGGTCCCGGGGCGTCCCCCGGACGTCATGTCCACCTCGTCACGGGACCAATTGCCCGCTTTACGTGGCCTCTATCGGGTCTACGGTAGTCACGCCGGGGGGATACCGCGACATCGCGGTTGCCGCACCGAGGACGGCCTACGACGACCAGGCTCGTCCCGCCACTGCCGACGGCAGGAGGATCCCCGTGACAAAACGATCCCGCCTTGGCCTTGCCATCGGAGGCTTGGCTGCTATCGCCCTCGCAGGACCGACACTGGCCTTCACCGGGGCGACGAACGGGAGTTTCGAGACCGGCACCTACGTCGACGGTGGATTCGGCTTCGAACAGCTGAACGCCGGCGATACCAGCATCACGGGCTGGACCGTGGACGCAGGAAGCGTCGACTGGATTGGCGCCTATTGGCCGGCTCAGGACGGGTCGATGAGCATCGACATGAGCGGCGCCGACGCAGGGACGATCAGCCAGACGCTCGCGACGACGATCGGCAACAACTACACCGTCTCGTTCTTTCTCTCAGGCAACCCGGTCGGGGCTCCGACGGTCAAGACGCTCGACGTCAGCGCGACGGGCGCAGCCGCAGCCAGTTACACCTACGACGTGACCGGGAACGATCTCACCAACATGAACTGGACGGCGAAGACCTACACGTTCCTGGCGACGAGCGCCAGCACGACACTCAGCTTCGTCAGCACGACGGCGGGCGCGTCCGGCCCAGCCATCGACAACGTCGTCATCACCGAAACCGTCCCCACGAAATCCGACTGCAAGGACGGCGGCTGGCAGGCGATGATCGACAACGCCGGCAACCATTTCAAGAACCAGGGCGACTGCGTCAGCTACTTCGCGACCGGAGGCAAGAACCTGGGCGCGCTACCGCCAGTCGTCACCGCGAACACCAACGCCACGACCACGAGCGACGCAGCGACGTCGCAGGTGAAGCACTCAACCAAGGAGCACCATCAGGCCACCGTCCGGCATGTGAGCGTCCAATCGGGCGCAAAGGACAAGACCAAGAATCACGCAGGTCATGGTCACGGATCGCAATCACACCATTCGAAATAGCCGTCTAACCGCTTGGACATCGGCCCCTTCGGATCGACCGAAGGGGCCGATTTTCATCGGCCGCGACACGTTGTTGTGATGTGGCCGCGCTAGACTGCTGATCCCTCGGCGATGCGAGATCCGGCGTCCGGCCCTGGGACCCGATCGCACCGCCCATGCGGAAGGAGGCCTCCGTGCGGCGCGTCGCAGCGGTCGTGATCCTGTCCATCCTCATGCCACTCGCTCTCGCGGCGCCTGCCGCGGCAGCGAAACCAGACCGGGAATTCCTGCCCGCACCAGAGTTCATCGACTTCGCGGCCGGTGAGCTCTGCGCGTTCCCGGTCCGGATCAACGTGTTGATCAACAAGGAATATGGCACGACGTTCTTCGATGAATCCGGTCTGCCGACCCGGACCCTCGTCAGCGGCCGCCTTGTCCTCGGGCTCGTGAACCTCGCCACGTCGAAGTCGGTCGTCGTCAACGCAAGCGGCCCCGGGCTGGTCGTGTACGAGGGAGACAACATCCGGGTGACGCTCAGGGGCCGATCGCTGATCTTCCTGCCGACCGACCACCTCCTGTACCTCAACACGGGACAGGTCGTCGAGTTCGGGAATGGCACGATCCAGCCGGTCGTTCTGCCAGTCATCAGCCAGATCGGCCGGCGCGTCGACTACTGCCCGATCCTGGCCTAGAACGCAAGGCACGCGCGGAGTGGACCGACCCCCCTTGGAGGGACCCACTCCGCAGCGAGTGCCTGAACGGGAGTCTGGTGTGTCTCGGGACCGCGGTCATGACGGGCCGTCATCTCGCGACGCCGCCTCCGGCTGCTAACCCAGCGGCTCCCCTGCTTCATTAGAGTCGCCCCAGCCGGCGTTCGAGAACGTCGGGATGAATCGGTATCCAACCCCGGGGACAGTGGCGATGAATCGGGGGCGCCGATAGTCGTTCTGGAGCTTGATCCGCAGACTTCGGATGTGGCGATCCACGATGTTGCTCTCTGCGACGAAGTCGGTCCCCCAGATGGCGTCCAGGATCTCGTCCCTGGTGAGGACACGCCCGCTCCGACTGGCAAGGAGGTACAAAAGGCTCTGCTCGATCCCGCTCAGATGGATTACCGACGTTCCAGCTCGGACCTGACGATTGACGATATCGATCTCGATCTCGCCGATGGTGATCGTCGGGACGATCGGTCGATCCGATCCTGATGCGCGCCGGGCGAGCACCATGCATCGGGCGAGGAGCTCCTCGGGCGAGAACGGCACGGTCAGGATGTCGTCGACGCCGAGGTCGAACGCCTTGAGCTTTGTCTGGAGATCGCCCCGCCTGGTCAGGCCCAGCACGGGCATCACCGTGCCGGCAAGCGCATTCCAATCGTCAAGACGTTCCAGCAGCGGTGCACTGCCATCGTGGTCCATGTCGACGACGCCGATGTGCGGGCGCCACTGATCCAGGATCGCCTCGGCTTCCGCGAGGTCACGAGCGGCCCTGACGACGAACAATCCATGGTTGAGGGTCAACTCGATCAGATCGACGAGCAGCGCCCGATCGTGAAGGACCAGAGCTCGACGCGGACTTCCGCCCGATGCCTCCACGCGAACCCGCGGTCGATGGGAGCGCGCCGACAGAGCCACGCCCCATTCTAGGCCGCCGATCGCGCGCTCAGGCCGCCTCGCGCATCCGCTCGAGGCCGTCGAGGATCAGGTCGAGGCCGTACTCGAACTCGTCGCCGTAGTCATAGCCGGGCCTCAGCGCGTGCTCGGTGATGAATTCGACAAGATTGGGGTACTGGTTGACCCGGAACGGCTCGAGCATCGTCTCGGCGACCTCGGCGACTTTCTCGCCGCTCTCGAAGGGCAGGTTCATCTTCGTCAGCGCGAATCCGTAGATGTAGCTGTCCAGGGCCGAGTAGGCGTGGGCTGCCATCTCGACGCTGAATCCGGCCGCCCGCAGCCGGCCGAGCACCGCGTCGTGATGTCGCAGGTTCGCCGGTCCCGGACTCCTGCGCGACTCCATGAGACCGATCGCCCAACGGTGGCGCGTCAGGGCGTCGCGCACGGCGATCGCCCTGCGGCGCATGGCGGCCTTCCAGTCTCCGCCACCTGGCGGCACGCCGATCTCGGTGAACACGACGTCGACCATCGCGTCGATCAGATCCTCCTTGTTGGCCACATGCCGGTACAGCGCCATCGGCGCGACGTCGAGCATCTCGGCGAGCTTGCGCATCGAGAGTGCTTCGAGGCCACCCGCATCGGCGTGGGCGATCGCCGCCCGGAGCACACGCTCCCGGCTGAGGCGACCGCGAGGCTCGACGCTCGAAACAGTGGGTGTGGCCACCGCTGCGACTCCTTCACCTGCGACGCGGGTTCGCGTCCGAACTCGAGGGTTGACAGCGTACATCGTACGCAGTAGCGTACACCATACACCGAGAAGCGTACGAGGTACGCAAACGAACGGTGCGATGACGCAAGGGGCGACAAGGATGCAGGCAATCGTTCAAGACAGATATGGCTCGACGGGGGTCCTGGCAATCAAGGACGTCGACAAGCCCGAGATCGCCGACGGCGAGGTCCTCGTCCGCGTTCGCGCGGCGTCGATCCACGTCGGCGACTGGATCCTGATGACCGGGTCGCCATTCGTGATGCGCATGGCGACCGGATTGCGACGGCCGAAGAACCGCGTGCCGGGTACGGATGTCGCCGGGACGGTCGAGGCGGTCGGGAAAGACGTGAATGGACTTCGACCGGGCGATGAGGTGTTCGGGTGGTGCACGGGCGCCTTCGCCGAGTACGCGTGTGCACCTGAGGACCAGTTCGTCAAGAAGCCGGCCAACCTGACGTTCGAGCAAGCGGCCGCTGTCGGCGTGTCTGCGTCGACCGCACTGCAACTGCTTCGAGACGACGCCAAGGTGAAGCCGGGACAGAAGGTCCTGATCAATGGTGCGTCGGGCGGCGTCGGCACGTTCGCCGTGCAGATCGCCAAGGCGCTTGGGGCCGAGGTGACCGGCGTCACCAGCACGAAGAACGTCGAGATGGTCCGATCCATCGGCGCCGACCACGTCATCGACTACACCCACGAGGACTTCACCACGGGCGAGCGGCGCTACGACGTGATCATCGACAACGTCGGCAACCACTCGATGGCCCGGACGCGCCGGGCGCTGACGCGGCTCGGAACGCTGATCTCGAACGGCGGCGGGCACGCCGACGGCAAGCTGGGTCGGACGGTTCGGACCATGCTCGAGTCGATGGTCGTCCGCCAGCAGGCCGGCCCATCGGTCAAGACGCAGAACCGCGACGACCTCGTCGCGTTGAAGGGCTTCGTCGAAGCCGGGGCCGTGACCCCGGTCATCGACCGGACCTATCCGCTGATCCAGACGCCCGAGGCGATCGGCCACGTCGCAGCCGGGCACGCAGCGGGCACGGTCGTCATCACCATCTGATCGCAGCCACCCGACGACAACACGTCACCAACAGATCGAAAGGAACCAACCATGTCCAAGGCAACAATCACACGACTCTTCATCGGCAGCCTGATCGGCTTCGCCGCAGGCGCCGTTCTTGCCATCACGGCCGTCGGGCTGGCCTTCGCAAACAACGTGTTCGTGACCAGCGGTTCCGACGTCGTCGGAGTCCGGGGTGGCGCGCTTGCCTGGTCCCTCCTCGGGCTCGGCCTGGCCGGCGGTCTCGCGATCATCGGCGGGATGATCAGCGGCCTCGTGGCGTGGATCGGCGCCCTCCTGAATACCTGGCAGCTCGAGAGCAAGACATGGTTCGCGGTGTTGCTCCTCACCGGAATCTTCAACTTCGGGTTCATCGCGATGATCGCGTACGTCATTGCCGGGCCGGATGGCCGGGTGTCAGTCGCACCACGCGTCGCGCCAGCGCCGGCCGCAGCCTGAGCGTCCCCAGGGCTCGGCGATGGAGGAGCCTCATCAACCAATGCCGGCACGGAAGGGCCCCGCAGTCGCTGCGGGGCCCGACCACGAGGAGCGCACGATGGCCTCAATCCATTCAATGACCGGGAAGACCGTGTTGATCACCGGCGGTACCGGCGGCATCGGCAAGGCGGCCGCGATCGGCCTTGCCGCCCTGGGAGCTCGGGTCGCCATCACCGGCAGGGACCTCCGACGCGCCGAAGCCGCTGTAGTCGACGTCCGTCGCGCGACGAGCAATCCAGAGGTTCGGGCCTTTGCTGCCGACCTGTCGTCGCAGGTTGAGGTGCGACGCCTGGCGGCCGAGGTCCTCGAGGCATATCCACGCCTGGACGTCCTCGTCAACAACGTGGGCGGCTTCTGGGCCACCCGCCACGTCACCGCCGACGGCCTCGAGCGGACGTTCGCGCTGAACCACCTGGCGGCGTTCCTCATGACCGACCTGCTCCTGGATCGACTGAAGGCGAGCGCTCCGGCGCGCGTCGTCATCGTGTCGTCCGGCGCCCAGTCGATGGGGACGATCGACTTCGCGAATCTCCAGGGTCAGGGGAAATACTCGGGCCAGAAGGCGTACAACCAGTCCAAGCTGGCCAGCGTGATGTTCACATACGAGCTGGCCCGACGATTGCGCGGCACGGGCGTGACGGCCAATGTGCTCCACCCCGGCGTCGTCAGCACGGGGTTCGGGGCCGAGGATCCATCGCGGATCTTCAGGTTCCTCGTCCCATTCGCCAGGCCGTTCATGAAGACCGCGCAGGAAGGCGCAGCGACGTCGGTCTACCTGGCATCATCGCCCGACGTGGACGGCGTGACCGGGAAATACTTCGCCAACGGCAAGGTCGCGACATCGAGCCAGGCGTCCCATGACGCCGCCGCCGGTGATCGACTGTGGCAAGTGAGCGCCAGCCTCGTGGGGGCGCCGAGGAGAACCGCCGGATGACGGCCGAGTTGACCACGGCGATCCTGCTGATCGCGGTCCCGCTCGCGTTCAACCTGGCGTTCTTCGAGCTCGGTCGGGCGTTCGACTACCCGAACATCCTGAGGAAGGAACCGGACGAGATCCTGCGTCGCTTCGCGGCCGGCGGATCGGGGCTGATCCTCCGCTGGGAAGCCCTGCTCATCAGTGCGCTCCTCATGCTGCCCCTGGCCGCGATGCTCGCCGTTGTCCTCGGCGCATCGCCTGTGCTGTCCGTCCTCTCCGTCGTCGTCGGAGGCGTCGCGGCCGTGGCGCAGGGCCTCGGCCTCGTGCGCTGGCCATTCGCGGTCCCGGAGCTCGCCCGTCGCTACGTCGCGGCTCCTGACGGGCCGGACGGTGACGCCACCCGTCGGACGGTCGAGGTCGTGTTCGCGACCCTCCATCGCCTGCTCGGCGTCGGAATCGGGGAGCACCTCGGCTACCTGTTCACCGGCCTGTGGACGGTTCTCGTCGCCGCATCGATCCTGTCGACCGCAGTCCTTCCGGTCTGGCTTGGCATCCTCGGCCTGCCGGTCGCGATCGGGCTGCTCATCGGGACCCTCGAGTTCGTCGGGCCGCACGAGCCCGGTGGCTGGCCGCCGGCGGGCACGATCGTGCCGATCGCCTACATCGCGTGGTCGATCTGGCTCATCGCGCTCGGGCTCTTCCTCCTCATCTAGATGGCCGCGGTCGTCGGCTACCTCGTCGTTGCGGCCGTCGCGATCGGCGCCGCCCTGCTCGTCGCCGGTCCCCGCCACGTGGTTAGGCGCGATCCGACGTTCGAGCTGGAGGATGTGTCGGCTCGCCAGGTCCCGATCCTCGGAGCGCTCGCGGCATTCGCCGTGACAGGGGTGGTCTTCCTCGTCACCCAGGCGCGGAACGTTCCGGACGCCAACAACACGTCCTTCGCGACGGTGATGATCATGTTCGTCGTCGCCTACATGGGGTACTTCTCGTCGAGCGTCCTGTTCGCGAACGTGTCCCATCGCGCGGAGGACGGGACGTTCGATCTCGCTGCGGCTCAGTACGCCGGGGCCTCGATCAGCCTGTTCTCCGTGTTCCTCGGGTGGTTCGCCCTCAAGCCCCTGTTCGAGACCTTCGGCCTGACGCGGGCGGCCGAGGTCACCGGCTGGCTGCTGGTCGGGGCCGTCGTCGTTGGCTACGGCCTGCTGGCCACCGCGCTGTACCGGAGTGGGTACGCCTCGGCACGGCTCGTGGTGCTCCTCGCCGTGTTCGCCGTCGGCGGAGCCGCTGTGTACGCGGTCATCGCTGTGATTGCCCCGAACCTGCGGTCAGCCGAGGCAACCCTGTACCTGACCGTCGCAGCCTACGCTGCCGGAGTTCCGGCCTACGGCGCGATGACGATCCTCCCGATCGCGGCGCATCGCGCGCGGCTCGCCCCGATCCTGAGGGACCGGTGGCATCTGGCGATCATTGCCTACGCGCAGGGCGTGACGGTGCTCATCGCGTTCCTGCTCCTGGCTGTCCTGGGATTGGCCTGACTCCGAGACGCATTGAACAAGCCTCGGAGGAGGCGTAGATTCGACCGCGGACAGCTGTCCGGCGCTTGAGGAGGGAGGGTGCCATGGAGCCCCGATCCTTGTACGACAGGCTCGGAGGCAAGGGGGCCATCATCGCGGTCATCGACGACTTCGTGGCCCGCTGCGCAGCCGACGGCCGCATCAACGCCAAGTTCGCGCGAACGGACGTGCCCCGGCTCAAGGCAATGCTCGTCGAGCAGGTCTCGGCGGCGACAGGCGGTCCCGTCACGTACACCGGCCGCGGCATGCGCGAGACCCACGACGGCATGGGCGTGACGGCCGGCGAGTTCGATGCGCTCGTCGGCGACCTCGTCGCGACCCTGAACCGGTTCTCCGTCCCGGCGGCGGAGCGGCAGGAGCTGCTGGGCATCCTCGGGCCGTTGCGCGGCGACATCGTCGAGGTCGAATCTCCGGCCACCGGCACGCCGCTGCCGGACACGTACCAGGCGGCAAAGCCGCTCGCGGCCGTCTGACCCCCGCGAGGACGCCCGCCAAGGATCCCTCGAGGGAGGACCCCGCCGAGCTCTCGGAGCCGACGACGCGCCTTTCCTCGACCGCTCGGGTCGAGGCATTCAGCGACGGCGTGATGGCGATCGCCATCACGCTGCTCGTGCTCGACCTGAAGGTTCCCGACGCAACCCAGGTCGACGGTGGCGACCTCCTCGGCGGGCTGGCGGCCCGCTGGCCGTCGTACCTCGCCTATCTGGCGGCGTTCCTGACGATCGGGATCATCTGGCTGAACCACCGCGCCTTCGTCGATCGGGTCCGCCGCTTCGACGGACCGATGCACTGGTTCAATCTGCTCCTCCTGCTCGGTGTGGCGACGCTGCCGTTCCCGACGTCGCTGCTCGCCGCGTATCTCGCCGACGGCGGGCCCGCTGCGTCGACGGCCGCCGTCATCTACGGGCTGCTGTCGGTCGCCACCGCGCTGCCGTGGTCGTTCATGTGGCGCCACCTCGTCCGGCACCCGGAGCTGCTCGAGCCACCGTACGACGTCGCCTACGCCAGGCGTGAGCTGCGTCGAGGCTCGATCGGTCCGGTGGTCTACGCCTTCGCCGTGCCGGTTGCCTTCGTTGCGCCGCTCATTGCGCTGATCTTCTACATCGCGATCGCGGTCCTGTACGCGGTCACGAACCAGGGGTCGATCGCAGAGACCACTTCGCCCGACGTCGGCTAGGCTGGATCGACCGCCGCCCGTCGCGGCGCGTCTCCCGTCCGTGGTGGAGAGACCGAATGCCGAACCTCGTCGACCTCGCCGACATCACGCCGATCCAGGTCTGGCACAACGTCGTCGCCCGTCGTGTCCAGGGCGAGAAGCTCACCCTCGCGATCGTCCAGCTCGCGCCGAACGCGGTCGTCCCGGAGCACCGCCATGCGAACGAGCAATGCGGCCTCGTGATCGAGGGCGAGGTGCGGTTCAGGATCGGCGACGAGGAGCGACTCCTTGGTCCCGGCGGGACGTGGCGGATCATCGGCGACACGCCGCACGAGGTCGTGACCGGTCCGGAAGGCGCCGTTGTCATCGACGCCTTCGCCCCGGCCCGGACGGACTGGGACGACCGACCGACTGTCGGGACGGCCGACGAGCCAGCCGAGCTGGTCTGGCCACGGGGCCGGTAGGGGCGGTGCGCCGTGGCAACCCGGGCACGCCACAGGCGGGACGTGGCGGGAACCCCGGTCGTGCAAGGATCGTCGCTCGGGCCATGAAGACCGCCGTCGCCCGCCTCCTCTTCGCGTTCTCCATCGCCGCCTCGATTGCCGCGTGCGCAAGCGGGGCCGCGCCGGGCGCCACCCAGCCCGCTGCGAGTCAACCCGCCCCAAGCCCAGCCGACGCGGTGGACAGCCCGGCGGCGGCCGCCGCCCGTGTCCTCGCCGCCGATGCCCGCTTCGCCGGGCTGCGGCCGCGGGACCCGAACATCATCGGCCAGTGCTGCTTCTATCAGGTCGAGCCGTCGGGGTCCGGTTACAGGGTCACGATCGAGGTCGGCTGGGGCGACTGCCAGGCCGGCTGCATCGACCGGCATCGATGGGTGTTCGACGTCAGCTTCGGCGGCGACGTCAGCCTCCGGACCGAGAGCGGGGCGCCGATCCCGCCGGGCGTCCTCGGCGAGAGTGGTGGCTCCGGCGGCGGGCCGCAGAGCGGCGTCGGCGTCTCGGGAATCGCGACGGCCGGCCCGACCTGTCCGGTCGTCAGCGACAACGATCCGTCATGTGAGGCGCGGCCGGTCGCCGGCGCGATGGTCCACATCGTGGCCGCCGACGGGACGGAGGTCGCCACGCTCACGACCAATGCCCAGGGCCGGTTCTCGGCGGACCTCGAGCCGGGCGCCTACCGGCTGGTCGCGGACGATGCCGCGGGGTTGATGCATCGCCCGGACCCCGTTGCGATCACGGTCACGACCGGCGTCGTCACCGTGCAGCTGTCGTACGACACCGGCATTCGCTGACCGGACATGACTCGGCCGCGGCTCACGCCGCGGCCGATGGCCATTCCGGTTCCGACAGGCCGGCTGAGTGCCCGGCCCCCCGGCTAATTGATCAGCTTGACCGTGTAGTTACCGAAGTGCCCGCCGGACGGGGCCGTATCCACGATCAGGAAGTTGTTCGCGTTGATCGGAGATACGAAGTAGCCGCTGATGGACTTGGTCGAGCCGCCAACGGATCCAGTGACATGGAACATCGCCCAGCCGACCATGAGCCCGTTGTCGTCGACGATCGGGACCGGGAACTCCCCGCCGATGCCGTACAGGGCCAGATCCGAATACAGGGTTGTATGCGAGCCCGCGTTGAGTGGCGAGATCTTGTCGTTCAGAGTCGTCTCGGTCGACAGTCCGCCGTGGATGATGAGATCGTCGACAACGCTCGAGTCGGCGTTGCACTGGTCGCAGTACATCGTCCAGTTGAACGTCGACGAGGTCTGGGGGACGTCCTGCGACCCGACCGGTGGCTCGGTGTACGTGGCCTCGTTACCGACCCCGGCGCCGTTCTCGTCGAACGCCCTCTGGTTGAAGATGATCGGCATCGCGCCGGTCACGCCGTTCGGCCAGCCCGCCTTCGTCGTCGCGGTCGTCGTGATCTGCCACGTCGACATCCCGAGCAGCCCGGCGAAGTTGTTCGCGTGCGGCCCGCTGAGGTTCACTTGAAATGTCCGTCCGGCGCCGCCGGCGGCATTCGTGAACATGGTGACCGACACTCCACCAGATCCGTCGGTGTAGCCATTGGCCGCCGCCGTGCTGATGGCAGCAGCTTGAGCACCTGAGACTCCGCCACCCATGCCGTAGGCGTAGGCGGCCGCCATCGCCGCGCTGTCGGCGACGTTCTGCTGGTTCCGGCGTTGGACGAAGGCCGCTCCTCCGTCGAGAACCAGACCGGTCATCGCCACGATCGCCGTGAGGGCAAGGGCGAAGATGACCAGGACCTGGCCGCCTTCGCGGCGCGGGGACGAAACAAGACGGCGCATGGCGGGGTACCTCAAGGAACCTGAACGTGGGCCGTCGACTGGAGGGTCGACGGAGCGACCATGGAAAGAACTGGCGTGAGCACGCTGAACGGAACGCTGACGGTGACTCGGACGTACAGCGCGCCTTCGCTCGTGGCCGAGCAATCCTGGGTCCCGGTGACGACAACGTCGCTGACGGTGGTGCATGCGAACGTCACGGAGCTCGCCGCATCTCCGAGCCCTGGGATGAGGCCTTTCTGCGTCGCGATCACCGCCAGGGTCTCCGGGCTGTTGCCGAGCGTGCAATTCGACGTATCGCACGGATGGACGGCCGTGGCACGGGCGATCTCCCGAGCGGCCTCGGAGACACCGTTGTTCATGTAGATGCCGCGGCCCAGGTCGAAGATCGAGAGGAGGATCAGGACGAACGGGATCAAGGCGAGTGAGAACTCGACCAGCGCCTGACCGCGGCGTTCCCTTCGATGGCCCTTGGATCGGCGGAATATCGTCATCTCACTTCACCTGGATCTGCTGCCCGCCGCTCGTATTCGAGCCGGCCGCGTTCGTGACCTTCAAGGTGACCGTGTAGAAACCCGACTTGTCCGGGTTCTTCGCAACATACGTATGGGGCCCAGGGATCTTGCCGAGCGAGGTCGTGCCGTCGCCCCAGTTCCATTCCCAGCTCGTGATGCCGCAACTGATCGACGTCGACGTATCGGTCACGTTGACCGTGACCGGCGACTGGTGGTTCGCCGGACTCGACGTTGCCGTGAAGCCGGCGCTCGGAAGCGTGCAGGTCACCGGCGTAGGGGTTGGCGTGGGGGTCGGCGTGGCCGTCGACGTCGGGGTGGGCGTAGGCGTCGGGGTCGGCGTTGGTGTTGCTGTCGGCGCCGGACTCGTCCCTGGGGCCGGCAACGTCTCCCGATTCGCAGTGGCCGACCCGGAGAACGTGACGTCCTGGTTCCCGCCGAAGAAGACGGCCATCAGGGGCGTCAGCAGGCGGAAATGCCCGGTGACCCGGACCGTGACGGTATTGCCGATGCCTGTCGAGCAGTCGACGGGGTTGCAGCTGACGCTGACATCTGTCGGAGCGACAGAGACCCCGCCGCTCGACTCCAGGGTGATTCGGCAGTAGATCACGTTGGTCTTGCCATCGGCCGGGCAGGGCTTCGTCGAGTCGAAGTCCGTGGGTGTCACGGCCGCCTGGAAGACGCCCTCGCGAGCCGCGTTTTGGACGGCAACCTGCGCGGCGGCGATCCGGCCGAGGTCAAGGACTGCTGCGAAGAACAGCATGAAGACCGGCAGGATCAGCGCGAGCTCGACCAGGCTCTGGCCGCGCGTCCGTGTCTTGAAGTGGCGGCGGAGCGCGGCGCCCGGGCTGCGCAGGATCGAGGACATTCGGAACCCCAGTGCGGTTGGAGGTCACCGGGAAGGTTCGGTGGCTGTCCTTTCACGATCCCTTGAATTGGTGCGCGGCTGCATAGCCCGAGCGGTCCTCGCTGGACCGCCGATGGTCCTGTGCGAGTGCGCACCGGGGCGTCGGCGCGCACCGGGGCGTCGGCGCGACAGTTGTGGGTCGGGGCACAGAAATCGAAGAGCCGCGCCATTGCTGGCGCGGCTCCTGAACCCCGAGCCCGCGGGCTACTTGATGAGCTGGACTCCGAGCTGGTTCGTGGTGGACGGCGTGACGGGCCCGAGGTTGATCGCGCCCGGTCCCGGCAGGGCCACGACCCACCAGCCCTTGAAGCAACCGTTCGAACCGTTGCCGGTGACGTACGGGCTGCCCGGGGGCTGATCGCATTGCTTCTGGTCGTTGCCGGCGATGTAGAAGTAGTCGATCTTGAAGCTCGCGAACTGCGGGATGTGATACCACGTGTTGGTCCCGACGCCGATCTGGCCGGGCGGGCAGTCGCCCTTGGCAACGCCGGATGGCTTGACCTTGCAGGTCCCGTCGAAGAGAGGGATCTGGACGGTGTCGAGGTGGTAGGCGTTGAGGGCGTCCTCGATCGTCTGACCGCCCTTGCCGACCCCGCCGGCGAACGTCTGGACCCACGTCTCGAACGGCAGCCCGGTGATGCACGGATTGATGACCGTGTCCTTGAATGAGTTCGAGCAGTTGCCGGTCGTCGTGGCGCCGATCGCGGTCGAGAAATCGATCCAGCCGACCGATCCCGCCGAGCCGCCGCCCAGGTCGCCGTTCTGGTTCTTGCAGATCGGGACGATCGCCTCGTTGAGAGCGGTCGTGTCAGCGTCGCCGAGGTACGGCCAGTCGCCGACTCCGGGAACGAGCTTGCCGGTTCCGTCGCAAGTATCGACCTGGACCGGCACGGTGATCGGGAACAGGCCACAGCCCTGACCCGGCGTGCAGAGGATCGTGATCGTCCCGGTCACCGACGTCGCCTGGGTCGTCGACGTGAAGTTCGCGATCCCCACGGCTCGAGCGAAGTACGTGTCGAACTGGCGCGAACCGACCGCCCGGACGCCCTGCGCCCCGGTTGGGAACCCCGACCCGACCGCCCCCAGGACGTCGCCCTTGAAGTCGGTGTACTCGACCGTGCCGATCGTCACGCTGTTGTTCGCCGCCGCTCCGTAGACGGCCTTGCAGACCTCGAGGTCCCACGCATTGGGCGGGGTCGTCGGGCAGGTGCCGGTCGCGCCGGTGTTGGAGCTGCCGCCCATCAGGTATTCGGCGATGACGACCGTGCCGGCCTCCGACACCGCGTCGATGCCGTTCTGGGTCGCGCGCTGCTGAGCGAGGGCATTGCCGCCGTCGACGACGAACGCGACCCCCGCGATGAGCGCGACCAGACCGCCGGCGAAGATGGCCAGGACCTGACCGCGCAGGCGCCTCCGCGAGGACGTTCGGAAGAGGTTCACGGTTGGCTCCTCAGCAGTTCGCCAGCGGCGCCGGCGGTGGGTTGGAACAGACGCGCTCGATCGGGACCTTGCTCGTCGACGAGAGGGTGACGGGTCCGATGATCTGGCCGATGATCGGCGTGAGCGGCTGGTAATGGCCCGTCACGGTCACGACCGCGAGGCAGCCGATCGACAGGACGGTGCAGTCGGCGGTGTCCGAGGGCGTCCGATACGAGATCGCCACGTCGGCGTTCTGGACGTCCAGGTTGATGCCGGAAAAGATCGCGCAACCGGTCGGCCACGCCGTCGCCGATGTCGTGTCGCACGTCGTCGTCCCGACGGTCGACTGGTTGACGATCGCAACGCGAGCCGCATTCCGGGCGGAGCTCGCGATCGTGTTGTAGGTGAAGATCAGCCGGCCGGCGTCGATGATCCCGAAGATGATCAGCAGGAACACCGGCAGGATCAGGGCGAACTCGACCAGGGCCTGACCGCGTCGTCGGCTGCCTCGTCGAAGCACCATCTAGGTGTAGTCCACGATGATGTTGTCGCCGCACTTGTAGGGTTGGCCGCCCTGCTTCGTCGGGGTCACGAACGTGCCGCCGGCGATCGTCTGGCTGACGATCGTGTGGCTCCCGTTCGGCGGGTTGATGCTCCCGTTGCCGTTGTTGCCCGATGCGCGATAGCGGATCGAGCCGGTGAAGTGGGCCGACGACCAGGTCGCGCCCGCGGCGCTGGTCAGGGTATTGGCGAAGTTCGGGACCACGCAGCCGACGGTGATGTAGTTGCTCCGGATCGAGGGCGTCGCGCCCGATGGAGCCGTGATGGTCAGCGTCACTGTGAAGATCCCGAGCGACGAGTACTGGTTCTGCGGCGCCGTCGCCGTCGACGGTGCCGAACCGTCACCGAAGTCCCACGAGAACGCCGTGCCGGTCGTCGATGTGTTGGTGAAGTTGACGGTCAGCGGGAGGCTCCCGAAGATCGCCGCGCCGCCGGAGCCTCCGCCTGAGGTGTAGTTCGGCGGGTTTGCAACCGGCGTCCCGTAGAAGTCTGCGACAGGCGGCGGCGCGGAGACCGCGCCCACGGTCACGCTCCGGCTGCGGATGGACATCCCGATCGTGTTCGTGACCTTCAGGCTCACGACATAGGTCGTATCGACCGACGGGTTGTACTGGTGCTGCAGGGGTGTCGGACTGAACTCGTGGGCGCTGCCGTCTCCCCAGTCCCACTCCCAGGTCTGCGCGTTCGCCGAGCTGTCGATGACGTTGACTGTGACGGGTGCCGTGCCCGTGACATCGCCGGAACCATTGATCGTTCCACCGGTGACGCCGGAGAAGGTGAAGTCGGCGACGGGCGAACCGGGCGGCGGGATGGTCGTCGACCCGCCGATATTGGCAATCGCGCCCGTCCGGATGGGGAACTGGGCCGACGTCGTGATCGGGAGCGCTCCGCCGAAGAATCGATTCAAGAGCGGCGTGACCAGCGAGAAGTCGCAGGTCATCGTCGCCACGCTCATGTTGCCGAGCGCGGTCCCGTTCGGATACGTCGGGATCGGCGGGTTGTGCCCGGTGCCGTCGGTTCGCAGCGTGCAGTTCAAGCCGGCGGTCTCTCGCGACACGACCGAGTCATACGTCGCCGTGTTCGGCGTCCCGGTGAAGGACTTGGGATCCGTCGCACCGTAGTTGGCGGCGATCCGGGTGACGTTCGTCAGCGTCACGTAGCTCATGAACAGTCGACCGAAGTCGATCACGATCAGGAGACACAGGATCAGGACCGGCAGGATGAGCGCGAATTCGGCGACGCCCTGACCACGCGAGCGGGGCCGGGCGAGACGCCATGGCCAGCCCCTGCGGCGGTTCGATGGCGACGCGGTCGCGCTCCTTGGCATGCGCTCTCCCCGGGATGTGTTCATGGGCAGGACGGGTACTCCAGGACCAAAGTACCAGGGCATCTTGGGCAGGTGACCTTACAGGCCACCTTGCGTCCGGTGCGTCGTCGCGCCGACAGACGGGCCGGTCATCCCGACAGCCGTACGAATAGGCGATGGTCTCCTGCGGTCGTCGGGACGATGCTCCGTGGCATGAAGAAGCGTGCCCTCGCTGCCGTTCTCTGGTTCTATGCCATCTGGTACGCCGGGGCGATGATCGCCCAGGTCCTTGGCCTCTCGCCGGCGCTGGGGCCGATCCTCGGCACGGCTGCGGCCGCGATCATCGCGGGCGATCCGCGCGGGATCATCTGGACGAAGACCTCGACGAAGTCGAAGCCGTCGACGAAGTCGGCGACGCCTGGACCGGCGGTCCAGACCCCGATCTGACACGGCGATCCGGCCCAGGCCGGACGCAACGACTGACTGCAAGGCCGGCCCACGTGGCCGGCCTTCACGTCTGCTGGTCAACCGTCGTGGATCCCAGGTCCGCATCGGCGGGCGGCTCGCCCGGCAGGTAGATGCTGAAGGCGGCTCCTCGGTCGGCTGCCGTCGGCTCCAGGACCAGGTCGCCGCCCATCGCGAGGCACAGCTCGCGCGAGACGTACAGCCCGAGCCCACTGCCGTCGTCGGCGGTCCGATCCGATCCTCGTTCGAAGCGCCGGAAGAGCCGGCCTCGATCGGCCTCCGTGACCCCCCGGCCGTGATCGGCGATCGTCAGCCGCAGCCGACTCGGGCCGGGCCCTGTCTCGGGCGCGATCTCGACGTCGATCGCAGAGCCCTCGCCGTACTTCACGGCGTTGTCGAGGAGCGCCCACAGGACCTGGTCGAGCTGGTCGACGTCAGCGACCGCCAGCCAGCCAGCGGACTGGTCGTCGATCGCGAACGTCACGCCGTCCGCGGCGAGCGCCTCCCAGGCGCGCCGGACCGGGTGGGCCAGGGCGACGACCTCGCTCCGCGGGCGGAGCGCCCCCGACTCCAGCCTCGTGACGGTCAGCAGCTGGCGGACCATCCGGGACAACCGGTCGGTCTGCTCGACGATGATCCCGAATCGATGGTCGTCGCGGTCACGGCCCAGCTGATCGGCCGTCGCGCGGATGCTGGTGAGCGGGGTCTGGAGGTTGTGGCTGACGCCCCGCAGGAAGTCGTCCTTCGCCGCGTCGAGCTCGACCAGCTGGGCGTTCTGGGATTCGACCTGGGCGAACAGCTGCGCGTTCCGGATCGCGACGGCGATCTCGCTCGCGTACAGCTCGAGCAGGTCCTGGTCGGCCCGATCCCACTGCCGCGTCGCCGGAAGGTGACCGACGATCACGCCGAGCCGATCGGTGCCGACGCGAAGCACGGCGCGGACCGGCAGCGACTCGCCGGGGATCCGCTCCTCAGCGGGCACGGTAGCCGGGTCGACGAGGCGGACCTCGGCGTCGATCAGTCCGAAGGCGGTCCGGGCGTCGCCGGCGGCGCGGCCGGCGATGAACTCCGGGCTGTCTCTCGGTGAGCCGCTCTCGAGGGCCACGAGGATTCGCCCCAGCTCGCGGTTCCGCCGCTCGAGATCGCTCGCGAGCCGGTTGTGCGACTCAGCCAGGCGAGCCAGCTCATCCTCGCCCGGGACGACGATCGGCGTCGACAGGTCGCCGGCCGACGTCCGCTCGACGGCCGCCGCGATCGCCCGCAAGGGCGCGGTCAGATCGGCCGCCAGCAGATAGGCGAGGAGAACGGCGATCATCGCCGCGAACACCAGGACGAGCAGCAGAATCCGGCCGACCGTCGCGTCGTCGACCGCGCGGCCCAACAGGAAGACGACCGCGCCGAACACGGCAAGCGGGGAGATCGCGGCTGCGATCAGCCCCATCATCAGCCGTGTCCGGAACGACAGCCCCAGGCCGAGCGAGCCGCGCGGGACGGCCGGACCGATGCTCGGTCGTCGCTCTTCCGGGCCGATGTCGGGGAAGACGAGGCCCTCGTCGCCCGGCCGGTCGCCGCGGAAGGCACCGGCGCGATCAGGCATCGGACCGCCGCGCCGGCTCGGGGCCGACCAGGCTTGCGCCCTGCAGCCCGATCAACCGATAGCCGATCCCGCGCACCGTCTGGAGGTGGACCGGCCGGTTCGCGTCGAGCTCGACCTTCTGACGGAGGCGGCGCATCGTGACCCAGACGTACGACGGATCGGCGTCCTCGGTCTCGGCCCAGCCCCGGGCCAGGAGCGTCTCGGTCGTCACGGTCTGGCCGAGGTTCGCGGCAAGGGCATAGAGGAGGCGCGACTCCGTCGGCGTCAGCTGGACGGTCTCGCCACGGACCGTCGCCTCGCGACGATGGAGGTCGAGCGTCAAATCCGGGCCGAGGACGAGGCTCTGGCGCGGGACCTTGTCGCCGAGCCGCCGCAGGACCCGGTTGATCCGGGCCCGCAGCTCCGGGTAGTGGTAGGGCTTGGTCACGTAGTCCTCGGCGACCTCCTCGAGGAGGTCGGCCTTGGAGTCGCCGGCGTCGATCGCCGACAGGACGATGATCGGCAGGTCGGCGCGACCCTTGATCTCGCGAGCCAGGGACAGGCCATCCATCCGCGGCATCATCATGTCGATGACAAGGAGGTCCGGCCAGCCGGTCCGGAGCCTGCGGAGGGCCTCGTCGCCGTCGCGGGCGGTCTGGATGTCGAAGCCGTCCGCCCGGAGCTGATCCGCGAGCAGGACGAGCAGGTTTGGGTCGTCATCGACGATGAGGATCCGGGGCGGTGCCTCGCGTCCGCCCGGCCCGCCGCTCAGCATCCGCCGCCGCTCAGCATTCGCCGAGCATAGCCGACGGTCTCTGGCTCGATTCCTCAGTCCGGCTTCGGCCGCGCCCGCGATCGAGCTCACTGATCGCTCCGTCAGTCAACGTGCGTGGCACCCAGTGCGAGACTGCCGCCGAGCGGCGTTCTGGTCTCGCTGTCACGAACGAATCCATGCGGGTCGATCAACAGCGTCGATCAGGTCTGCGCACGGAGGGAGTAGGTCGGGGCAGCCGAGCCAGGAACCCGATGTAGTCAGCGTGCGACGCGGGAGTTCGTCGACCATCGATGCGCGTCGGGCGGAGCCAGCGCCGCGTGCGACTCAGCGGATCGATCATCGCCAGGCCGCGGGCTCGGGTCATCGGCTCCGTCGAGCCATCCATGGTCGCTTGCATCGCTCTCGCTCGAACGGGGAAAGCCTGATCGAGCGAACGTCTGTTGTCGCCCATCGCCGCATCGTTCGCGTCGGTCGCCAGCAGAAGGAGCCAGGACGCGACGCGCCGGGGTCGCCAACCGAGCCTCCTCGCCGCCCCCAAAGCCTCCCGCTCGTACCAGCCGAGCGACCGTTGAACGGATCCAAGGTCCCGCAGCTCGGTCTTGATCTCGATGACCAGCGTGTCGCCGGTCGTTGGGTTCCAGACGAGGAGGTCGATCCAGCCTCGAGACCGATCACCTCCGACCTCGACCTCGGTGGCGACCTGCCATCCCGACCGTTCCAGCCTGCTGGCAACGTACGTGGAGCAGCGCGCATGGGCGGGTTCACGTTGAAGCTGGCGATCGCCCAGGAATGGTCGCGCTGCGTCAACGATCAGGCGAGCGCCCATCGCCTCGAGCAGCCGACTCGCGGTCGCAAACGTCAAGGTGCGAAGGCGACCATTTTCGATCGCCGAGACGAGTGACTGGGAAACACCGGCGCGCGGTGCGAGTTCTCGCTGGCTCCAGCCAATGGCGAGGCGCAGCTCGTGGACGATGCCGCCGAGCCGAATCAGGATGTGTCGATCCGCCACGGCGAAGGTCTAACGGACGAGGCTTATCTGCGGGTTACCGCGTCGGATCAACGACGTTGATCGGCATGGGCTCGACCGAGCGCGGCACGCCGCGGGCAAGTGCCCGAAGCGATTGGAATCGATGATGCGGCGAGCGGGTTCGGTGCCGAATCGATCAACCATGCCGATCGGCCGCATGGACGCGCAATGGCGTCGCCGCGCTACTGGGCCTTCGGGTCGACGAAGCGGCAGCGGTCGCGGATCGGGCAGAGCTCGTGCTTCGGGTCCCGCGCGTGGCAGATGGCCCGGCCGTGGTGGATCAGCAGGACGTGGGTCTCGTACGAGCGTTCGGGCGTGTTCGCCAGCATCGCCAGGAAGTGGTCGTGGGCCAGGTCGGCGGGCGCCTTCGCCGGCAGCAGTCCGATCCGCTTCGAGACGCGCTCGACGTGGCGGTCGACCGGCATCAGCGGCTGGTCGAAGGAGAAGAGCAGCAGCACCGAGGCGGTCTTCTTGCCGATCCCCGGGATCGAGGTCAGCCAGTCGCGCGCCGCCAGCGGCGCCATCTCGCCGAGGAACTCCAGCGAGTGGTCGCCGCGCTCTTCGCGGATCTTCCGCAACGTCGCCTGGATCCGCGGCGCCTTCTGGGTATGCAGGCCGGCCGGCCGGATGACCGCCATGAGCCCCTCGACGGGCGCCGCCTCGACCGCCGCCCAGTCCGGCGGCGGCCCGTCCGGCAGCCCGTCGCCGCCCCAGCCGACACCCGGCTCGTGATGCTCCGGGGCGAGGCCCGAGGGATAGGCGGCTCGTAGGGCCACAAAGGCCTGCTCGGCGTTCACGTCGGCGGTGCTCTGGGTGAGGATCGTGAGGACCAGCTCGGAGGTCGGATCGAGGCGGCGCTGCCAGACCTGCCGCCCGTACAACTCCGACAGGCGGTCCAGCGTGTCCTCGAGCAGGCGTGGTCGATAGCGCGCGAGCCGGCGCGCCCAGGCGATCGACGGGTTCGGCTTCGCCCGCCTGCGCTTCTTCGCTTTGGCTCTGGGCGGGGTCGCTGTCGGGCGAGGCACGGGGGTCGACCGGGAGGGACTCACGATCGAGATGATGCGCCAACGCGATCGGCGATCGACACAAGACCCGCGAGCCGCTCGCCGCAGCGCTCGACGGGAGCCGTGCCGGCGGCCATCGCCTCATCCACCGACTGGGGTCGCTCGGCGACGGGCACGGCCACCGCACCGACCGCGGCCAGCGCTTCGATCCCGGCCTGCGTCACGCCGCCACCGACCGCGATGCACGGCACCCGCGCGTCGATCGCGCGTCGGGCGACGCCGAGGGCCGTCTTCCCGAACGCGGTCTGCTCGTCGATCCGACCCTCGCCGGTGATCACGAGGTCGGCCCGCGCGAGCTTCTTCGCGAAGCCGGTCGCCTCCATGACCAGCTCGATGCCCGGCCGCAGGACGAGCGACCGGAACCGATCGGCGATCGCGAGGAGCCCGAAGCCGGTCCCGCCAGCTGCGCCGGCACCGGCCGTGTCTCGCTCGCGACGACCGGTCGCCCGCTCCACTCGATCGGCCCATTGGCGGAGGCGGTCATCGAGCTCCGCGACCTGGGCGGGAGTCGCCCCCTTCTGCGGTCCGTAGGTCGCCGCCGCGCCCGACGCCCCGAGGAGCGGATTGCTGACGTCGCAGGCGATCTCGAGGTCGACGTCGGCCAGTCGAGGATCGAGGCCGCCGAGGTCGAGTTCCGCACCCTTGTCGCGGGCCCCCAGTGCCTCCAGGATCCCGCGGGCGCCGTCCGTCGTGGCGCTGCCTCCGATGCCCAGGATGATCTTGCGGATGCCGGCGTCGAGCGCCTTTTCGAGGAGCTGGCCTGTGCCACGGGTCGAGGCGCGAATGGGATCGCGCGCCCCGGGCGCGACACGCGACAAGCCCGACGCCTCGGCCATCTCGACAAAGGCGCGGCTCCCGTCGTCCGACCTGAGCCATCCGGCGTTGACATCGGGTCCGAGCGGCCCGGCGACCGTGGCCTGGACCCATTCCCAGCCGCCGGCGAACGCGATGGCGTGAATGGACCCTTCGCCGCCGTCGCCGAGCGGCGCGTACTCGATCGTGTCCTCCGGCCGGGCCCGCGACCACCCCACTGCCAACGCCCGCGCGACCTGGACGGACGTCAACGACCCCTTGAAGGAGTCGGGTGCGAACAGGACGGTCCGCCCGGTCATCGGCCGGCGCTCTCGCGGAGGTCTTTCCGGAAGTAGGTCGTCTGGCCGAGGTCCCCGTCGACGCGCATCGCGTGGTCCGGGACGACGCCGAACGCGGTCCAGCCCAGCCGGCGGTACATCCGCTCGGCGTCACTCCCACTCTCGGTGTCGAGCAGGAGGAGCCAGCGACCCTCGGCGCGGGCGAGGTCCTCCAGGGTCCGCATGAGCCCCGTCCCGATGCCCCGGCCCCGAGCCCGGCGATGGACGATGACCTTGTTCACCTCGGCCCGGTGGGGCGAGTTGAGGTTCCGCGACGGGACCAGCAGGACGACGCCGACGACCTCGCCGTCGAGCCTCGCGACGATCGGGCGGATCGCGCCCGAGGCGACATCGGCGATCCGCGCAGTCCACCAGGCGGTGCCGTCGGCGACGGAGAACCCACGCAGGAAGTTGACCGAGGATCCAGAGTCGACCGAGTCGGCGATCAGCTCGCCGAGGTGAGGGATGACCGACCGGAAGCCGTCGGCGTCGAGGACCTCGTACGCGACCGTCGACGCCGGTTCGTCGACCGGGCTCACCGCCGGACGGATTCGAGCGTCTCTGCGCCGAGATCGAGGCCGCCGTGGCCGCCGGCCCCGTTCGTCGCGTCCGGCCCGCGGCGCCGTTCCAGGTACTCCGGGATCCGGAGCATCGGCGGCCGCTCCTGGTCGGCCAGCTCGATCACTTCCAGGGACAACCGGCCGCGACCGGATCGGGGCAGCTTCATCGTCGAACCGAGCTCGGCGAACAGGCGCGCCTTGCGCCGCTCCTCGAGGCGCTTCATCACCGCCTGGATGATCACGAACGACATCCGCGACAGGCCTTCGAGCTCCTGGTTGCGATGGACGCGTCGCTCAAGGTCGACCTGGCCCAGGCCCTCGATCCCGACCCGCTCCGTGGCGTCGATCAGGTGCCCGATCTCCACGGCGTAGCCGGTGAAGAACGGGATGCTCTCGAGGAGCGCCCGCCGCCCGGCGTATTCGCCGGACAACGGCTGGATCATCCCGGACAGCTCCGGGAAGAAGAGGTTGATCAGTGGCCGCGCGACAAGTTCCGTGACGCGCCCACCGCCACCCTCCTTGAGGATGCCGCCCTCGACGATCGGCCGCTGGTAGTAGCCCTTGACGTACTGCAGCCGCGGCTCGTGGAGGAGCGGCCCGAGCGTCCCGTAAACCATCCGCGGATGCCAGTTCCGGACGTCGGTGTCCGCCCAGACGATGATGTCGCCGCTGGTCTCGTGGAGCGACTTCCAGAGCGCCTCGCCCTTGCCCCGGAACGAGCCGTAGCGCGAGAGGATGTCGGGGTGCTGGACGACGCGGGCGCCCTCCGCCTCGGCGATCTCGCGGGTCCGATCCTCTGACGCCGAGTCGACGACGAGGATCTCGTCCACGAGCGGGACGCGGCCCATCATCTCGCGGATCGCGCGGCGGACGATCGGCCCGATCGTCTCCTCCTCGTCGAGGGTCGGCAGGACGAGGGACACCGTGACGCCCTGCTTCTCCTTGAGCTGGACGAGGCGGCGCAGATCGGCGAACTCCGCGTGGTGGAAGTTCGACTCGCCGAACCAGCGCTCGACCCGGATCGGGACGGCCCTCGCCTCCTCGGCGGCACGGTCGGCTGCGGCCAGCGTCTCGGCCCGGCTCGCCAGCTGTTCGAACGTGCCCCGGCCGATGATCTCGCGGGTCTTGACGACGACGACGCTCGGGCGGGCGCGGGTCGCGATCGCTTCGGGCAGCGCTCCGAACAGATAGGTCTCGCCGTCGGTGCCAGCCGGCTGGGCCGATGCGCCCATCACGACGAGGTCGGCCCGCTCGGCCTCGCGGAGGATCGCATTCCGGACGTTCGCCGCCTCCCGGACGATGCCTTCACCGTGACCCTTGAGGTGCTGGCGGACGAACTGGGAGAGGGCGTGCTCGGCCTGGGCGCGCACGGCGAGCGTGATCCCCGGCGGCACGAAGTGGAGGACGCTGACGGTCGCGCCGGTCCGGCGGGCGATCGCGTCGGCGTAGCGGATGGCCAGCTCGGCATGGGGCCCGCCGCGGACCGGCACCACGATCCGCCGGATGTCCTTGCTACCGCGCTGTTTGACGACGGCGATGTCTGCCGGCGCGTCGCGGACGACCTCGTCGATCGTCGGCGAGATCACCGAGCCGCCATCACGGCCGGCTGGCGCCTTGCCGCCCCAGCCGAAGATGATCAGGTCGGCCTCCTGCTCGGCGGACGCCTCGATGATCCCCTCCGCGGCGTGCCGCCCGATCCGGACGATCGGGTGGATGGTGGTCCCGTCGGGGGCGAAGTCGAGGACGCGCTGGAGCAGCCGTCGCGCGTGACGCGCCCGCGTCGCGCCTTCGCTCAGCGGCATCCCTTCCGGGACCTCGACGATCCCGAGTGCCGTCAGCTCGCCGGCGCGCGGGTCGAGGAGCGCGGCGCCCAGGCGGATCAGCTCCTCGGCGGTCGCCGGGTTCGCGACGGGAATGAGGATGCGGGCCGGGAGCGGTCCCCGAGCGGCCGTCACCGACGCGCCTCGGCGGCCTCGGCCTCCCGGTTGGCCGCCTTCGCCGCCGAGCCGTTCCCATCCGCCGACGCGTCAGCCCCGTGCCATCGCTCCACGAGGTAGGGCTTGAGCAGCTCGAATTCCCGGGCCTGCCGCTCCACCCTCTCTTCGGCCTGATCGGTGGTCTGGTGGCGGTTCTCGATCACGAAGCTGCCGACGCGCCCGAAGTAGATGGGCACGAGCGCGGCGACGAGCTGCTCGATCGGTGGCGTCGACGACCGGGCGGCGACGACCAGGTCGTAGATCAACCGCGCCCAGAGGTCGTCGGGGAAGTGGAAGGCGGCGAGGGCCTCGGCCATGTCGAGGGTCGTGGCGGAAGACGGGGCGCCGTCCCCGGCCAACCCGAGTCGGGATCGCGCCTGATCCACGAGCTGACCCGCCTCGGCGGCGAGGACCATCACGGTCTCGGCGTTCGCCGGCGCGAACATGCCGCGCCACGTGTCCGCGAGGGTCAGGGACCCCGAGTGGAGCTCTGTCAGGAGCCGGAGCGTGTTCACCTCGAGCGGCGGCGGATCGATGATCCGCTCGAACCCGTAGGCCGGGATGTCATGGCTGCCGCGGATCGACAACCAGTTGTCGGGATGCGTCGCGGCCAGCCGGAGGATCGTTCCCACGACCTGCCGGAACATCGGACCGAGGTCCGCGCCGGGATCCTTCGGGTCGTGGACCTTGGCCCCAAGTCGCGCCTGGCAGACCGCGAACCCGCCCGTGAGGGCCGATGTCGTCATCCAGATGTCGATGCCGAAGCGGCTGATGTCGTCGGTCCAGTCGTCGAGCTCGAGGTAATGCCGGACGAGGTCGCCGCTCACGCCGAAGTCACCACCGATCGGCTGGCGGATCCGGTTCCCGTACAGCGCGCGCGTGAGCGGGTACGTGACGGTGTTGGTGATCGTGCCGTCGTACTTGTAGCGGGCGTAGAGCGGCGCGACGAAGTCGTAGCCGCCCTTGACGATCGGGCCGGCGAGCAGCTCGATCCACTCCGGGATGATCGAGCGGAGGTCGCTGTCCACGACGACGAGCGCCTGGACCTCCAGGGCGGCCGCGATCTCGAAGATGGTTCGGAGCGCCGCGCCCTTGCCGCCGACGCCGTCGATCTCGGGGTAGGTCAGGCTGACGCGGGACAGCTTGTTCGTGGGGCGCACGAGGAGGATCTGTTCGACGTAGTCGGGCGGCTCGGTCTCGACGACGACGCGAGCGGTTCCGTCCGGTGATCCGGCGTCGCTGTTGACGAGCACGGGCCGCAGGTCCGGGAAGTACTGGACGAGGCCGGCCTGCGACGCGCGCACGACGTAGCCGATCGTCGCGGCGTTCTTGAACGAAGGGATCCCGACCATGATGTCCGCGTGGCCCAGGCGGGCGATCTCGTCACGGATGGCCGGCGTCAAGCCTCTGGTGGGCACACAAGGACCCTACCACCGACCGGATTCGTTGGCTGTCGAATGCACTCGCGCCCTACCGGCGGGGGAGGTCGGCGAGGGCCCAGTCCGGGTTCCTTGATCCGGGGATGTAGCGGCTGTTGGCGGCCTTGAACGCGATCCTGCGGAACCCGAGCGTCCGCCACGAGCCGATCCACCGGTCGATCGGCGGCTTCACGAACGCCCCGAGGCGGACCAGCCGAGACTCGGCGAGCACGGATTCCAGGATCCGCTTCCGCTCGAGGAGCGGGACGTCGCACAGCGAATCATCATCGAGCCAGATGAGGTCGACGGCCACGAAGGCGACCTCCGCGAAGGGGTCGATCCTCGCCCGGCGCTCGAGCGCCTCGACGTGAGCAGCCAATCGATCCTTCCGATCGCCACGGTCCCCGATCAGCATCTGCCTCGCCATCCGACCCGGCGTCGGCACCGCGACCCCATCTCGCGGGGCGAGATCATCGAGCCTCTGCAACGGTTCGGGGGTCAGCGTGCCTTCGACCAGGATCGTCGAGCCGCGCGATGCCTCCAGCAGCGCGTCCCGGAGCGCGTCATCGCCCGTGACGACCTCACCGTCGGCGTCCGTCAGGATCGCCTCGCCGTTCGCGATGAGGGCGAGCACGCGCGGTCCGGTCCACAGCGGCTCGACGATGGGGTCCGGGACGCTGGACGCGCGCTTGCCGCCGAATTCCTGCGGTCGCCAGGTCTTCGCGGCGGAACGGGCGTCGGTCGCGAGCATCGCGCCGATTCTACGACGCGGTCCGCGAAGGTCCGAGGTAACGCCAGGCCTGCCGTGGCGTCTCAACGGCGTGCAACGCCCCACCTATGATCCGAGCGTGACCGCGACGGACCTTCCCGTCCAGTGGAACCGCGGCGCGATCGGCGGGCGAATCGGTCGAGCCCTCGGGTCGCTCACGCCCAGTGGCCACGCCTCGGTCCCCCTGAGCTGGGCGTTCTATGACTTCGCCAACACGATCTACAGCTATGCAGTGGTGTCATACGCGATCGGCCTGTGGACGGTCGACCGCCTTGGCCCGTCCGATGGTCAGTTCTGGGTCCTCTTCGCCGGGGCCGCAAGCGTCCTCCTGAACGCCGCAGTGTCGCCAGTGCTCGGGGCGATGAGCGATCGAACGGGCGGCCGCACCCGCTACCTGTTGTTCTTCACGGCGACCACGGTCGTGGGCAGCGCCCTGATCGGGCTCACCGACGCCGCCGCCCTCGGCCTCGTCTTCTTCGCCATCGCCAACTTCGGCTATCAGGCCGCGCTGATCTATTACGACGCGATGCTGCCCGTCGTCGCGAGGCCGGAGGCCCGCGGCCGCGTGTCCGGCATGGGCGTCGCGATCGGCTACCTCGGCACGATCGTGATCGCGCTCCTGATCCTGGTGCTCGATTCGAAGGCGTCGTCGATGACCTTCTTCCTCGCAGCGGCCCTGTTCGCGCTCTTCTCCCTGCCGTTGTTCCTGCTCGTCCGCGAGCCGCCCAAGGCCGACCCCCACCCGTTCCGTCTGCGCGACGTCGCCGGGTCGTGGCATCAGCTGCGGCAGACCGTCGAGGACGCCCGGAAGGTCCCGGGGCTGTTGCGGTTCCTCGTCGGCCGCTTCTTCTACACCGACCCGGTCAACACGGTCATCGTGGTCATGAGCGTATTCGCGGTGCAGGCGATCGGCGTGAGCCAGAGCCAGGCGAACATCGTCCTGCTGATCCTGACCGTGGTGGCCGTCGCGGCGAGCTTCGGCTGGGGCCAGCTCGTCGAACGGATCGGCCCGAAGCGGACGCTGCTGATCGTCCTCGGGACGTGGTGCGTCGGTCTGGTCATCGCGGGATCGGTCCTGTCGCTGCCGACGTTCCTCCTGGGCGGCGCCTTCCTCGGCGCCGGACTCGGCGGCGTCTGGACGTCGGACCGCGTGTTCATGCTCCGACTGTCACCGCCGGCGCAGGTCGGCGAGTTCTTCGGCCTCTACGGCATCGCCGGCAAGTTCAGCGCGGTGACGGGCCCGCTGCTGTACGGCTCGATCGTGTCGACCCTGTTGAACGCGGGCTGGGGATCCGGCGCGTACCAGGTCGGCATCTTCAGCTTCCTGATCCTGCTGCTCATCGGCGTGTACTTCCTGCGCGGCGTCCCGGAGCCGGCGGCCGACCACTGGTCGTCGCCCGCCGAAGCGGATCTCGCCGGGCCGCCGCCGGAGCGCCTGGCGCCGATGTCGACGCAGATCGAGCCGCGCTGAATCAGGCCGGCAAACGCCGGCCCGTCCCCGGGTCGAGGTTCCGCCCCCGCCACTCCCAGGCTGACCCGATCATCTCCTCGAGCGAGGGATGTGCCGGGGTCCAGCCGAGCTCCGCGCTCGCTTGGCCGGGTGCGGCCACGAGGACGGGCGGGTCGCCGACCCGTCGCGGGCCGGTCGTAGTCGGGATCGCTCGGCCGACGACCGACTCGGCCGTCGCCACGACCTCCCGGACGCTGAAGCCGCGGCCGATGCCGAGGTTGAAGACCGCGGCGGGTTCGTCGTCGGGAGCCGCGGTCGCTAGCAGCGCGAGCAGGTGGGCATCGGCCAGGTCGGCGACGTGGATGTAATCGCGGATGCACGTCCCGTCCGGCGTTGGGTAGTCGTCGCCGAACAGCGTGAACGGCTGGCCCGTCTCGGCGGCCCGGAGGACGTTCGGGATCAGGTGCGTCTCGGGGTCGTGCAGCTCGCCGCTGAGCTCGGTCGCACCGGCGACGTTGAAGTAGCGCAATGACACGCTCCGCAGGCCGTAGGCCTCGCCGTAGAAGCGCAGCGCGCCCTCGAAGTCGCGCTTGGTCTCGCCGTACGGGTTGATCGGGGCGAGCGGCGCGGTCTCCGGGATCGGCGAGGTGGCCGGCTCGCCGTAGACGGCGGCGGTCGAGCTGAAGACGAGGCGCTCGACCCCGGCCTGGCGCGCGGCGTCGAGGAGGACGATCCCTCCGGCGACGTTGTCGCGGAAGTAGCGAGCCGGCTCCCGAACCGATTCGCCGACGAGGGACCGCGCCGCGCAGTGCAGGATCGCGTCGACCCGGGCACGCTCGAGGAGGCGGCCGATCAGCTCCGCGTCGGCGTAGCTGCCGACCTCGAGGGAGGCGACCGATGGGACGGCCTCCCGGTGGCCGGTCGACAGGTCGTCCAGCACGACCACCTCGTGGCCGGTCTCGACCAGGCGCTCGACCGAGACGGAACCGACGTAGCCGGCGCCGCCCGTTACGAGAACGCGCACGCTCGCCTCACCGCCGACGGCGGAGGATCCGGTCGACGAGACCGGCCCGGTCGTCGGTCGACTGCTCGGCGGTCGGGGCTTCTACGCGCGACGGCCCCTCGTCGGGCAGCGGCTCGCCGCGGCCTCGCATCACCTCGGCCATCCGCATCGCCAGGTGGCTCGCGGCCGGGTTGTCGGGATCGAGCACCAGGGCTCGTCGAGCCTCCAGGTAGGTGGTCCGTTGGTCGCCCCGCTCGAGCGCCACCCGCGCCAGCCCGACGATCGCGATCGCGTTGCGCGGGTCGGCCGCGACGACCTGCCGGTAGAGCCGCTCGGCCTGGTCCAGGAGCCCGACGGCCATCGCCCGCTCCGCCTCGAGCATCAGCTCGATCATCCGGTCAGCGTGCGAGCGTAGGGGTCCCAGTCCGGGGGAAGCGGCTCCGCGGGGGCAACCCGGCTCTCCACCCTGGCGAAGGCGCCGCCGCGCGTTGATTCGGCGATGGCGGACATGACGTCCAGCACGTGATAGGCGAGCTCTCCCGTCGCCCGGTGAGGGCGGCCCTCGCGGATGGCCCGGGCCATGTCCAGGACGCCGATCCCGCGCGAAAATCGGGCGACCGTCGTCGTCGCTGTCCTCGCCCGTCTGGCGCCGAGCCGGCGGACGCGGATCTTGCCGTCGAACTCGTTCGGGTCGGGCACGACGATCATGCCCTCCGCGCCGGTGATCTCGACGAGCGCCCGCCACTGGGGCGAGTCGAACGAGAAGATCGCCTGCGCCGAGCCGCCCGACTCGAAGCGGATCAGGGCGCCGACGTGGCTGGGGGTCGTGACCTCGAACGTCTCGCCCGCACGCGGGCCCGAGCCCACCATCCGCCGCGGGTGAGCGGTCGAGCCGGCGGCGGCGACGCTCTCCACGGGCCCGAAGACCTGGACGAGCGTCGTCAGGGAGTAGGGCCCGATGTCGAACAGCGGGCCGGCGCCGTCCTGGAACAGGAAGGCGGGGTTCGGATGCCACGAGTCGGGGCCCGGCGACTGCATGAGGGCGAGCGCCGTGAGGGGCCGACCGATCGCCCCCTCGTCGACCAGGCGACGGACGGCCTGCAGCCCGACACCGAGGAAGGTGTCCGGGGCGCCGCCGACCCTGACGCCGGCGCGATCGGCGGCCCCGAGGAGCCGGCGGGCGGCGGCGCGATCGGCCGCGAGCGGCTTCTCGTTCCAGACGTGCTTGCCCGCGCCGATCGCGAGCTCGGCGATCTCGGCGTGAGCGGCCGGGATCGTGAGATTGACGACGATCTCGACATCCGGATGGCCGACCACGACCGAGGCGTCGCCGGCGACCGGGACGCCGTACTCGGCCGCCCTCGCTCGAGCCACATCGGGGATCGCGTCGCCGACGGCAAGGACCCGTGTGTCCGGGAACGCCGTCAGGTTCCGCAGGTACTGCGAGCTGATGTTCCCGGCGCCGATGACGCCGATCCCGACCGGCCCGGTCCGCGCCCCGTCAGCCATCGGCGGCCCCCATCAGGAACCGGCGACTCGCCCGGACGGCCTCGAGCAGGTCTCCGCCCGTTTCATCGAGCTCGACGACCCGGAGCGCGTTCGGAGCGGCCGCGAGGATCGCCGGGATCGGGATGACGCCCGAGCCGGCCGCGACCTGCCGCTTCGGGTCGAGCGACCCGTCGCCGTCCTTGATGTGGAGCGCGACGACGCGGTCGGCGAGCCGGTTCAGGAGGGCCGGGACGTCGGCGCCTCCGGCGAATGCCCAGTACGTGTCGACCTCGAGGACGACGTCCGGCGCGAGATGCTCCGCGAAGACGTCCAGCCCGTGGCGGCTATCGAAGATCGCGGCCAGCTCGAAATGGTGGTTGTGGTAGCCGACGCGGAGGCCGTGTCGCGCCGCGCCGACGGCGGCGCGGTTCAGGTCGTCGGCCAGCCGCCGGACGTCCTCGACTGTCTCCCACCTCGCGTGGTCGACCCACGGCTGGACGACCGTCTCGATCCCGAGGCTGGCGGCGGCGTCGAAGGCGCGATCGGCGGCCCCGCCCAGCACGTCGACATGCGTCGTCGGCGCGGCCAGTCCGTGCCGCGAGAGGCTCGTTCGGAGCCCACCGGCGTAGGCCAGCAGGTCGAACGGCTCGACGAGTCGGAAGCCGATCTCGGCGATCGTCGCGAGCGTCCGGTCGAGGTCCTCCGCGAGGAG
>Ga0070707_100000593_pt1 | contig 36467 bp, 24 predicted proteins | sample KBSK5502metaG_FD_65468 | JGI IMG/M metagenome (GOLD analysis project Ga0070707, IMG submission 65468) | Corn, switchgrass and miscanthus rhizosphere microbial communities from Kellogg Biological Station, Michigan, USA - KBS K5-50-2 metaG | ecosystem: Host-associated > Plants > Roots >... | reverse complement strand
ATGTAGTGGTGGTCGCGTTGCGTAAAAACAATATGCGATACGTTACAGGCACTTTTTAAGCGGTCTCCTTTGAACCTTTGTGTTGGAGAAGCTCCATTTGTGGCCGTGCTTGGTATAACTCGGAAGCGGTCTCGAATTCATACTCAGGAGATCACGAAAGGGGTGAAGAGTTTCATTTTCCATTTTCCATTTTCTATTTGTCATCTATCATCGATCATTAACTGAGCCAATCTTTTCCAATGACCGATGACAAATGGAAAATGGAAAATGGAAAATGCCTTTCCTCCCTGATTTCGCGCTCTACTACTAGAGCGCCTGCACGTCACGCCAGACCTCCGAGTCAACGGGGATCCCCTCTGCTAAGTTCCGCCTCCGGGTCTCCAGCGTGCGGTCACCAGGGTAGTGCACCCTTTCACCTAGCGCAGATGGCGAGGCTTGAAGATCCTCGATGATCTGATCCGCGACTTGCGCGGCCCGCCCGGCCTCATCAAGCAAAGAGAGAGCAAAAGCGATGAAGACTTGCGAGAGCCCCGCCTCCTCGTCGGGATGAGCGGGAATCTGATGCGTGGCGAGACCGCCCGACAGGAGCGCTGCCAGCAGGTCCAGCATCAGCGCCAGCCCCGACCCCTTCCAGTAGCCGATGGGCAAAGGTCTGGCCGATGCCTCGATGGCTCCAGGGTCGCGCGTGAGCCGCCCCTCGGCATCGAAGCCGCCGTCAACCGGCAGTTGCTCGCCCCGCATCCGGTAGGAGGCCAGCGCGCCGTAAGAGAATTGGGACATGGCCATATCCAACACGATGTGCCCTGGCGGCCGTGGCACGGCGATCACCAACGGATTGTTGCCCACCCGCGCTTCGCTCGCGCCCCAGGGCGGCAGGTTCGGCATCGTATTGGTCCAGCAGATGCCGATCACCCCCGCCTCCGCCGCCTGCCAGCCGTAGCTCCCGCCGCGCATCCAGTGATTGGTATTAGCCAGCGCCACGCACCCCAATCCGTGCTCGCGTGACAGCTCGATGGCCCGCTCCATGCACCGGTAGGCGTTCAGATTGCCGGGGCCGCGCTTCCCATCCCACCGTTCCAGCGTCCCGCAGCTCGCGACCCGCTCAGGCCGCGCCTGAAGATCGATGAGGCCACTGCGGATCATCCCGATGAAGCGAGGGAAGCGGTTCAGGCCATGCGAATAGACTCCGTCGCGGCTGGTGTCGGCAAAGAGCCGCGCGCACAGGTCGGCCCGCTCAGGCTCGAAGCCCATCTTGATCAGGACGCGATGCAGAACGGAATAAAGCTCTTGATAAGGGACCCTCGACATTACCTCATGACTCCGCCCGTGGCCTCAGGCTGGTCTCAGGCTGAAATGATCACCGGGCCGTTTTGGTTTACTCTGCCCGCCTGACGCCGAGCACTTGGACCTCATCGCCGACCTTGATGACCTTCCCAGCCTCGGAGGCGGACGCCTTGGTGTTGACGCTGAATCGGTAATAGTGGTCGAAGCGGGACGCCGCGGCCCAAGCGGGCAGCGTCTCTTCGCGCTTCGCGGCGAACGCCTTCTGAAAGCCGGTGTAGCCTTCGGCCGTGACCGGGTCGCGCGTCGGCACCACACAACGCTCGCACGGGTTGACGCCCTGGAAGCGGACCTCACCGGCTGCGAATTCCACCACGGTGCCCGGCTCGCTGAACAAACGGTCTTCCCAAAATGCCGGGACCTCGCCGATCACGATGTTGGTTCGGAAGCGGCGCAGCGTCTCTTCGGGGCTGAGGCCGGGGAACCAGGTGCTCACTTCCGCCAGCGTTCCCGACCCGACCACGGTGGGCCCGGTGGCATCAGTGTCGTCCGGGAAACCGGTCAGCTCATTCCGCAGCAATTTGACGGGGGAGCCGAAGAAGTCGCTCAACCACTCTGCCAACTCCGGCCCTCCGTCATCGAGTCGGAAGCTCTGTTGCCGGTCTGTGCCTTGGACTCGGAGCGTGATGGTCTGAGCGCCGAGATCGAACTCTGAGCGCAGCAGATGAACTTTAGCGTTTCGCTTGCCGTTCACGAAGTTGCCCTGCCAGTCGGCCATGGCGTACTCCCGGTCGTACTCCAAAGCCCCGCTCGGGAGGACTTTCGCTTGAGTGACCCGGACTCCGTCCAATGCTTTGATCGGGTGAAGGGTGATGCGCTCGATGACGGGCATGGCTTGATCCTCCAGATGTCAGCCGTCGCGTGATTCCAGAATAGGCAACCCGCGCGGGATGGTTTCGTGAATCGGATTACGTCAGGCCAAAGGAGGCTGCCAGCCGGTTGGCCTTCCAGCCAAAACTTGGCGAGCGTCTCCTGACAGACTGCTTGATACTTGCTGAATTCCGACCTCATAGTAGGTCTTTGGCCAGGGCGCTGACAAGAACTTTAGGAGAAGCGGGCTGGTTGCTTGGGTCGATCAGCCCGCTCACTTTTTCTTTCACCCATTGACCTGCTGTTTTGCCATTGCCCTGAGTCTAGGCTAAAATCCCAACCGCTGCTTGGAGCGCATTTCTTAGTCACCGACGTACCCTCTGGGAAGGCGAAAGTAAGAACCAGGGACCTGGCCTCTGTCTCCCTTTATCCTCACCTGTGGGTCAACTCGTAGACGGGCGAAAGGGTGCGCTTGCGCGATCACGGCAATTCCGAAGTCGGCACCGGAGGTCGTGAATCACGCCCCGGGCGTGGAGTTAATCAAGCAGATAATCCCGATTCAACCTATCTCTCAAGAAGGAGTCTGCCCCAATCGCTGACCCTGCCCGCGGGTGGCTGCACTGATGCCTTAAGGGGCGCGATCAGGCCGATTCTCAGGAGAATCAAGATGAAGACGCGTCTCTTCCACTTGCTGTCTGCACGGCGCTGGCGCCTGACTGTGATTGCTGCCTTACTTCTCTCGGCTTTTGCTCTCATCACCTACTACGTGGCATTACCCCCACCGGCTCAAGGCGTCTCGACCACCATCGTCATTAGCCAGGTCTACGGCGGCGGCGGTAACACAGGCGCCACCTACAAGAATGACTTCGTCGAGTTATTCAACCGCGGGAACACGACGGTCAACGTGACGGGCTGGTCCGTACAATACACTTCGGCCGCGGGCACTTTCGGTGGCGCGTCTCCAAACATCACCGTCCTCTCCGGGTCGATTGCGCCGGGGCAGTATTACCTGATTCAAGAGGCGCAGGGGGCAGGCGGAACGACCAATCTGCCAACACCGGATGCGATGGGCACTATCGCCATGAGTGCGACAGCGGGCAAGGTCGCGTTGGTCAACAACTCGACTGCACTCGCTGCAGTCACTTGCCCCACCAGTGCCAATATCATTGATTTTATCGGTTATGGCACCACCGCCAACTGCTTTGAGGGAGGCAGCGCGGCACCTGCTCTAACTAACACAACAGCCGCTCTCAGAGCCAATAACGGTTGCACGGACACCGACAGTAACAGCGCTGATTTTACTGCTGGCGCGCCGACCCCGCGCAACAGCGCCTCGCCGACCAATGTTTGTGGCAGTAGCGGCCCCACCAATCCCTCGGGCGTGGGAGCTGCCAACCCCAGCGCCGTCCCGCCCGGCAGCTCAACCTTGCTCACCGTGACGGTGACGCCCGGCAGCAACCCTACCAGCACCGGCCTCACAGTCACCGGCGATCTGACCGCGATCGGCGGGTCGGCCACGCAGCAGTTCTTTGATAACGCTACGAACGGCGACGTGACGGCGAACGACAATATCTTTTCGTTTTCGGCGACCGTCGCTGGCGGCACCACGGCCGGGGCGAAGAGTCTGCCAGTCAGCATCGCCGACGCCCAGTCGCGCACCGGCAGCACTTCGATCTCGCTGACTGTGAGTTCAGCGCTCGCCATTCACGACATTCAAGGCAGCGGCACCACTTCACCGGTGGTGAGCCAGGTGGTCACGACCAGCGGGATCGTCACCGGCGCGAGGAGCAACGGCTTCTTCATTCAGGAACCTAATGCCACAGTCGACGCCGACCCGAATACTTCCGAGGGCATCTTCGTCTTCACTTCGAGCGCGCCGCCCGCGCCCGCCGCGGTGGGCAACAAGGTCGCGGTCACCGGCACGGTGCAAGAATTCATTCCCTCGGCGGACCCGCTCAGCCCGCCGGTGACGGAAATCTCAGGCTCGCCGACGGTCACGCTCGTCTCAACCGGCAATCCCTTGCCCACGCCGGTCACGCTCACCTCCGCCGACACGGGCACAGGCGGCACCAACTCCGGCTCGATTGAGAACCTGGAGAAATACGAGGGCATGCGCGTGCTGGTCGCCTCGCTCACCGTCGTCGCGCCTACCCAGTCCTTCTCGCGCAGCACATCGGAAGAGGCAAACAACACTTCGACCTCCAGTGGCGTCTTCTATGGCGTGATCACCGGCGTGGCGCGGCCCTTCCGCGAGCCGGGCATTCAAGCCAACGATCCCGTGCCGGCGGGCAGCGGCGTGACGATTCCGCCAGTGCCACGCTTCGACTTCAACCCGGAGAGAATTCGCGTCAACAGCCTGGGACTGGTTGGTTCCTCGGCGATTGAGGTCACTGCGGGCGCGACGGTCACGAACCTCGTCGGGCCGCTCGATTACAGCTTCCGCACCTACACGATCCTCCCTGACCCGGCGACGCCGCCGGTAGCCTCCGGCAACGTGAGCGCCACGCCGGTGCCGATGCCGGATGCCGACGAGTTCACGATTGCTTCATTCAATATGGAGCGGTTCTTCGACACGACCGATGACCCGACCATCGGCGAGCCGGTGTTGACCGCGACCGCCTTCAATAACCGGCTGAATAAAGCCTCGCTGGCGATCCGCAACGTCATGCGCTCGCCCGACATCATCGGCGTCGAGGAGATGGAGAACCTCACCACCTTGCAGGCCGTCGCGACCCAGGTCAATAACGACACGTTCGCGGCGACTGGCTCAAACCCGAACTACCAGGCCTTCCTGGTCGAGGGCAATGACCCGGGCGGCATCGACGTGGGCTTCCTGGTCAAGACGTCGCGCGTGACCGTAATCGACGTGACTCAGTTCGGCAAGACCACGACTTACATCAACCCGAATAACTCTCAGCCGGAGCTGCTCAACGACCGGCCGCCGCTCGTCCTGCGCGCGACCATCACCGCACCCGACACTTCTCAATTCCCGATCACGGTCATCGTCAACCACCTGCGCTCGCTCTCGGGGATTGACAGCTCGACTGACGGCAACCGGGTGCGCACCAAACGGCGGGCGCAGGCGGAATTCCTCGCCAACCTGATTCAGCAACGGCAGACCGCCGACCCGACCGAGCGCATCATCTCAATCGGTGATTACAATGCCTTCCAGGTCAACGACGGCTACGTGGATACGATCGGGACGATCAAGGGCACCCCGACGCCGCCAGATCAAGTAGTGCTGGCGAGCAGCGACTTGGTCAACCCCGACCTTTACGACCTGGTGAACTCCGCCCCGGCCGACCAGCGATACTCCTTCAGCTTCGACGGCACGGCGCAGGTGCTCGACCATGAATTGATCACCACCAACCTCCTCAGCCGATTCAACCGGATCAGCTATGCGCGCAACAACGCGGACTTCCCCGAATCATTCCGCAACGACGCGACCCGGCCTGAGCGCATCTCGGACCACGACATGCCGGTCTCGTATTTCAAATTCACTCAGGTCACGACTGCCAGTTGCGCTTATTCCCTCTCTCCCCCGGCCAACTCTTTCCCGGCCAGTGACGGCACGGGCAACTTCTTGGTCCAAACTGAAGGCGCGTGCACCTGGGCTGCGACTAGCAATGCCACCTGGATCACCCTCACTCCTCCGGCGAGCGGGAGAGGCGTGGGCGCTGTCGCATATTCGGTAGGGCCAAATCCCGAGACCTTCGCCCGCACCGGGACGATCACTGTTGCCGACAAGAGTTTCACCATCACGCAAGCCACCGACTGCGCCTTGACACTCTCGGCCACCAGCCAGAGCTTCGCGGCTCACGGGGGAAGTGGCAGCGTGACGGTCAGCGGCGGCCAGGGCTGCGCCTGGACGGCGACGACCACTGACTACTTCATCCACATTACGGGGAGCGGCAACGGGACAGTCAGCTACACGGTTGACACCAACACGGCCTACGGCCGGCGTAGCGGGACGATCAGTGTCGCCGGGCAAGCCTTCAGTGTGCTGCAGGGGGCGGCCTTCATCGACGTGCCCTTGAGCCACCCGCTCTACACCGAGATCGGCAAGCTCTCGGCCCGCGGGATCACAGCCGGCTGCGGTGTTGGCTCTTACTGCCCCGACTCCGCCGTGACGCGCGAGCAGATGGCGATCTTCATCACTCGCGCCCTGGGTGAGTTCAATCCGCCTCAGCCAGCCACACCGCGCTTCCTGGACGTCGGGCCGGAGCGCGGGAGCTACCCCTTCATCGACGACTTCGCGCGGCGTGGGATCACGGCCGGGTGCGGCGGGGGCAACTACTGCCCCGATGGGGAGGTGACGCGGGGGCCGATGGCCGCCTTCATCCTGCGCGCGCTCGGCGTCTTCAACCCGGAGACGAACGTCCCGCAACGGTTCTTCGATGTGCCAGCCTCGAACCCCTTCTACGGGTTCATCGACCAGATGGCGGTGCGTGGGATCACCAAGGGCTGCGGGGGTGGCAACTACTGCCCGGATGCGGTAGTCAATCGCGGGCAGATGGCGGCGTTTCTGGTCCGGGCTTTCGGGTTGTAGTCATGAGTCATGGGTCATGAGTCCATGGGTCATTGGCAAAGGACAAAGGACTCATGACCCATGACCCGTCAGCGGAAATTATCCACCAGCATAATGTCACTCGCGAGTTGGTCCTCTTGGGTGTAGAGAATCCACCGCCCGTCGGGTGAGACTGCCAGCCCCGAGGGGCCGGTGAGCGGCCGTTTAGCGAGCGTGGCGACTGGTCTGACTTGGCGCCTGGCGAAGTCGAAGAAGTTGAGCACCGGGTGCGTCTCAGCCTCCCGCGGGACGAAGAAGATGCCCGCCTCCGTCATGGCCCAGTACCGGTAATACCCGGCGCGGCCGAGCTCGGGGACGAGAATCTCTTCGCCGCCCTCCACCGGGACCCTGAAGATGCCGTCTTCGTGCCGCTTCGCATAATAGAGAAACTTCCCGTCCGGCGACTCGACGGCCTCAAACCCGCCCTGCTTCGTGATCTGAACGGCCGGGCCCCCTGCGGCCGGCAGCTTCCACAGTTGTCGCTCCCCGGAGCGGTTGGAGACGAAGTAGATCCAATGCCCGTCGCGCGACCAGCTCGGCACCCCGTCGGAAGCGGGGTCCGTCGTCAGGCGACGCGGCTGGCCCCCGAAGGCGCTGACCACGAAGATGTCGGAGTTACCTGCGGGCCGCGCGTCGAAGGCGATCCAGCGCCCGTCGGGGGACCAGCGCGGGCTGCCCGCGGGGGTGCCACCGAAGGAGGTGACCTGGGCCGGGTTGTTACCGTCCTGGTCGCAGACCCAAATTTCCCAACTCCCGGAGCGGTTGGAGACGAAGGCAATCTGCTGCCCGTCGGGGGAGAATTGTGGACTATCCTCCTGGCGCGAGGAGGCGATCAACCTCGTCAGCTTCCCCGAGCCCCGCTCCCCGGTTAACTCCAGCCGCCAGATGTTGGTGTCCGAATACCGATTGGCGTAGGCCAGGTGAAAGCCTTGGCGTGCCACCGCCACCCAATAGGCCTCGCCCCCGACGGCCACTATCCGCTCAGGTGCCCCGCCTGAGACTCGCACTCGCCAGAGGTTCAAAGCCCCTCCTCGATCTGAGGTGAAGATGATCTCTCGCCCGTCAGCGCTCCAGGCCAAGCTCTCAATCCGCCGGTTATCGAAGGTGAGCCGGCGCACCGCGCCCCCCGCCGACGGCACGAGGTGGATTTCATAGACGCCGCTGCTGACCACGCGGATAAAGGCGATGGTATGACCGTCAGGGGAGAAGGCCGGCACCATGTCGGGCATCGACTGCGCCGGGGGTGAGGTCAGTCTCCGCTTCTCTCCAATCTCGACGGAGAGAAGAAAGAGCCCCGCCGACTCCTCCGGCGTGGAGGCATCGGTCACGACCAGATATTTCCCATCCGGGGACCAGTCAAGGCCAGAGATCACTTCACCTACTTTGCGCTCGGGGCCGCCTAAGGCCGGCACGATCCAGACCTCTTTGCGGGCGTCTGAGCCGCGTAAAAAAGCGAGGAAGCGGCCGTCCGGGGACCAGGCCGGATGACCGTCGTCGGCGGGGTTGGTCGTCAGCCGCAGGGGCAAGCCGGCGTCAATCATCTGGACGTAGATGTCCGAGTTGCCACCCTCGCCGCCGTCCCAGGCGAAGGCGATCTGTTTGCCGTCGGGCGAGAAGGCGGGTTCGGACTCGGTGCCGGGGAGGCTGGTGAAGGGCCTCACCCGCGGGGCCGGTAATGACGCTGCGCTCGGCCGGGGCTTGATCCAAAGATAGAGAAACACTCCCCCGACTGTGGCCAGCAGCAAGGCGCCAAGCATCATCGTGGCGCCCAGCTTGTGGCGCTTGACCACAAGGGCCAGATCCCCAGATCTGGCTGTGCCGTCTAGTGCCGGGATGCCCCGAGTGCTCACCGGCGATAGCTGATCCACCTCCGCCGCCCGCTGATGGCCTTCCTCCTCTTCGGTGATGACGACGCGGGAGAAGGTGTGGTTTTCCACCACCACTTTCTCCTCTTCCTCCCCCTCCTCATTGACCCTGGCGGTGAAGCGGTAACCGCGCCCCGGGATGGTCGTGATGTAGGGAGCTTCATCGCTCCCCTCTTCCAGTGCCCGCCGGATGAGGTAGACGTGACGGCTCAGGTTCGACTCCTCGACGAAGGTCTCCGGCCAGATGGTCTCCATCACCTCCTCCTTACTCAGCACCTGCCCGTGACGCTCGACCAGAAGAAAGAGGATGTCGAAGGCCTTTTTTTTGATCGGCACCAGTTCCCCGTCTCGAAACAGGAGACGGTTGGTGGCATCCAGGCGGAACGGCCCGAATTCATAGAAGTGTTTGTCCGTCTTATTCATACCCACGCGGAGAAACAGGTCAGAAGGAGTGGAGAAACAGTTCAGATGAAAAGGAGCCCGGGTTCAAGACATCCCCACGTCCCGCTCACCATCATGCGCCCCAGTTCTGAGGTGGTCACCCAAGATTGTTGGCCCTGTCAGAGCGACGCCTGAGTTTACCACGGGCGATTGAGGTTGGCCAGATCAGAAGCTTGAGAGACCGCAGGTAGGAATGATGAAGAAGAAAGAGATCACGGTTGAGACTCATCAGGTGACGGTCATCCGCCGCCGCTCGGCGCATCGCGCCTGGTGCGCCGCCTGCGCCCAGAGTGTCCCGATGGTCTCGGCCGAAGAGGCGGCGGCGCTGCTCGGCCTCACCGTGCGGAAGGTGTACCGCCTGGTGGAGACCGATGGGCTCCATTTTACGGAAACACGAGAAGGATGGCTCCGCCTTTGTCTCGACTCGATCCAGGAAGCCAAACAGAGATTCGTCTCGCCCGAGAGGCAGGAGCGGCGAGCGAAGTTCGTCCAAACCGTTGCCAGAAAGGAAAAGTCATGAACCGACACACGAAGAGCATCGCGATTGCCCTCAGCTTGCTGATGGGTGTGATTATGTTGAGCCTCACCTCGTGGGGCGTCAAAGCCAGTGGGCCTGGACGGGCGCCAGCCCAACCCTTGAGTCACCTGACCGGACGTCAGAGAGCAGCCACGCGCGGTTTGCCGGGAAGCGCCGTGCCGGGTGGTGCCGTCGGCGCCTTGTGGGCCAACTCGGCCATGAGAGCAACGATGCACAGCCTCCGCGGCAACGGACCGAGCGCTGCGGCGACCACGGGATTCAGCGTGAGTGATGTCCTGACGCTGTTCCCTACTGCTAAAAACCCCAGTTGCGCCGCGATTGACCCGGCGGGCGGTTTTGCCTATTTCGGCACTTTCACCACCCCCGGTCAGGTGGTCAAGGTGCGCCTCTCGGACCTCGTCCGCCTCGACACCCTCACGCTCAACACCGGGGAGAACTACCTCTCCTCGGCCGTGATCGACCCCACGGGCGGCTTCGCCTACTTCGGCACCGCCTACGACCGGACTCAAAGTGACTCAACGCTCCCCGGCCAGATAGTGAAGGTGCGCCTCTCGGACTTCACGCGCGTCTCAGCCATCACACTCAACGATGGGGAGTCCAACCTCATCTCCGCCGTGATCGACCCCGCCGGTGGCTTCGCCTACTTCGGGACTGCCAGCGGCCAAGTGGTGAAAGTGCGCCTCTCGGACTTCACGCGTGTCGCGGCCCTCGACCTCGGCAGCGAGGGGAGCTATTATCTCGCCTCCGCCGTGATTGACCCGGCGGGCGGCTTCGCCTACTTCGGCGCCGCCGGCGCCGACAGTTCCTTCAACCCACTCGACCTGGTGGTGAAGGTGCGCCTCGCGGACTTCACCCACGTCGCTGATCTCACTCTCAACCATGTGGCGAGGGGCTATCGCTGCGCCGCGATTGACCCGGCGGGCGGCTTCGCCTACTTCGGGTCAAACACCCAGCCTGGCCAGGTGGCGAAAGTGCGCCTCGCGGACTTCACGCCTGTCGCCACTCTCACCCTGAACGCCGGGGAGAATTCCCCCACTGCGGCCGTGCTCGACCCCGCAGGCGGCTTTGCCTACTTCGTGATTCTCTCTCAGAACGAAGTGGTGAAAGTGCGCCTCTCGGACCTCACGCGCGTCGCGGCCATCCCCCTGGCATACCCCTCGAACCCTTCCTCGGCCGTGATCGACCCGGCCGCAGGCTTCGCCTATTTCGGCGGCACTGAGGGCGGCAATTTTGGCAGCGGCAAAGTCATGAAGGTGCGCTTATCGGACTTCACCCAGGTCGCCACCCGCTCCTATGACACTGAGGGCGGCGTCTACGCCGCCGCGGTCGACGTGGCCGGCGGCTTTGCCTACTTCGGCAACATTGGCCAAGCGGTGAAAGTGCGCCTCTCGGATTTCAAGCGCGTCGACACCATCGATGTGGGCACTTTTACGTTGGTCGCCTTGATCGACGCGGCCGGCGGCTTTGCCTACTTCGGCGGCGGCGGCTATGGCGAGGTGGGCCTGATGGCGAAAGTGCGCTTGTCGGACTTCACCCGCGTCGCCACCTTCACCCTCAACCCTGGAGAGGGCCATATCTCCTCCGGCGTGATCGACGCGGCCGGCGGCTTTGCCTACTTCGGCACCCAACAGGACGATGGTGCCAACGCCGCTGTCGTGGTGAAAGTGCGCCTCTCGGACTTCACCCGCGTCTCAACTCTCACCCTCAACCCTGGGGAATTCAGCTTAGATAGCGCGGTCATTGACCCCGCGGGCGGCTTTGCCTATTTTGGCGGCCGATTCCTTGATCTCGGCCTCAATGTCGGCCACCAAGCAGTCATGAAGGTGCGCCTCTCAGACTTGACGCGCGTCGCCACCCTCACTACCAGCGATGTGGGGGATGCCCTCGGCGGCGCGGTCATCGACCCCGCGGGCGGCTTCGCCTACTTCGGCACCGTCACCAGTCCCGGCCGGGTGGTGAAGGTGCGTCTGTCGGACTTCACCCGCGTCGCCACCCTCACCTTGAATTCGGGGGAGGACTATCTCTATTCGGCGGTGATCGACCCGGCCCGCGGCTTCGCCTACTTTGTCACCAACAACGCCCCCGGCTTCGTAGTGAAAGTGCGATTGTCAGACTTCACTCGGGTCGGCGCACTGACGCTCACGGGGATGGGTTTGCCCTGGTCGGCAGCGATCGACCCGGCCGGCGGCTTCGCCTACGTTGGGACCGATAGTTCTGGGACCGATGGCTCTCCCGGCCGAGTGGTGAAGGTTGACGTGCGGAGCGCGCCGACCGCCGTCTGTGCTTATGCGCTCTCCCCGGCCTCGGCCACGCTGCCGGCCAGCGGCGGCGCGGGCAATTTCCTGGTCCAAACGCAGGCTGGTTGCGCCTGGATGGCCAGCAGCCAGGCCAATTGGATCCATCTCACTGCCGGCTTCTCCGGCACAGGCGTGGGCGCCGTTTCCTACAGTGTCGATGCCAATCCTGATGCCCACCCGCGCACCGGCACGATCACGGTCGCGGACCAGAGTTTCACCCTCACGCAAGCCGGCAGTTGCAGCTTCTCGCTCGGACCGGCGACCACCCAAGCCTTCACCCCGCTGGGCGGCGCCGGCCGGATCAATCTCACCAGCACGGACGGCTGTCACTGGACGGCCACCGCCGATGCCGCCTTCATCTCTCTCTCCACGGGCGGAGGCAGCGGCACTGGCAGCGTCGATTTTCTGGTGGCGCCCAACCCGGAGACCGTCGCCCGCCGCGCCACGATCAGCATCGGCGGCCAGCGCTTCAGCGTGCTGCAAGGGGCGAAGTTCTCAGACGTGCCGCCCTCGCACCCCTACTATGACTTCATCAACAAGCTCTCCGCGAGTGGCATCACCAACGGGTGTGGCTATGGCAACTATTGTCCCGAGGCTTCAGTCACGCGCGAGCAGATGGCGATCTTCATTGAACGGAGCCTCGGCCAATTCAACCCGCCAACACCCGCTACGCCACGCTTCACTGATGTGCCACCGAGCCGGGGCGGCTATGCCTTCATCGATGACTTCGCCAAGCGTGGGATCACGGCGGGATGTGGGGGCGGCAACTTCTGCCCGGACCAGGAGGTGACGCGGGGGCCGATGGCGGCGTTCCTGATGCGAGCGCTAGGCGTCTTCAACCCGAATACGGCGGTCCCGCAGCGGTTCTTTGACGTGCCGCCGTCAAATCCGTTCTACGGGTTCATCGAGGAGCTGGCGGTGCGAGAGATCACCAAGGGTTGCGGTGGAGGCAACTACTGCCCGGATCAAGTGGTCAACCGCGGGCAGATGGCCGTCTTCCTCGTCCGGGCTTTCGGCCTCTAGTACTCCTTGGTCAATGGTCCGTGGTCAGTCGTCAGTGGCCGACTACCTCCTGAGAGCCGCGTCAAATGGGCTGCCGCTCGGCGAGGCCACCGGCAACGGACCACGGACCACTGACCAATGATCAAGGAGTACTTGGTTTGATCGCTCCGCGACCACGCAGCTCATCAACCGGCATCAGCAAGCTGCCCGGCTCACCCAGCAGAAGCCCGGCCTCAACGACCTCTCGCCCACCGAGCGACTCATGCTCCAGTTGATTGCCGAGTACAAGACCAGTAAAGAGATCGCCGATGAGTTGTGCATCAGCTACCGCACCGTCGAAACGCACCGCACCAACATCTGCCATAAGCTGGAGATTCACGGCAGCCACGCGCTCATGAAATTCGCTCTGGCTCACAAAGCGCAGCTCTCATAGAAGCCGCGCAGGCGGAACCGAAAGCGCGGCTGGAGCAAATCGAGAAAGTCAGCGATCCTCAGGTGAGCGTGCAACCAGGTGAGAAAGCCCAAGCGATGAAGTACAATCCGCACACGCGCGGCGACGCATGAGGACGGCAGTTCCTTGACAGTCAATCCGTGATATGATGATGGCTATGAAAGCAGCAACTGATAGTCAAGTTATCTCTCGCTCGCCAGAGGTAATGAGCGGCACACCTGTCTTTGCCGGGACGCGCGTTCCAGTGCAGACCATTATTGATTATCTGGCGGGCGGGCATCCACTGGAAGATTTTCTAGACGATTTCCCGACCGTGACTCGTGAGCAGGCGCTTGAATTACTGGCGCATCTGAAGGAGATGCTGAAAGATGCCCAGATATGAGGGTCTTGCTTGATGAATGCCTGCCCAAGAAATTAAAGCGTGAGGTAAACGGGGATGTCATAAAAACCGTGCCAGAAATGGGTTGGGCGAGTAAGACAAACGGAGTGCTGCTACGATTAGCGGAACAAGAGTTTGATGTGTTGCTGACCAATGACCAAAATCTTGAGTATCAGCAGAATTTGAAAAGCTTCAACTTGGCCGTGATCGTGTTGGTGGCGGACACAAACGACATTGAAGACCTGAAGCCATTGATGCCAGCCGCCAATGAGGCGTTGAAAACGATTGGCGCAGGTGAGATTGTCTACATCGAAGCGACATCTAGATAGGAAATTAGACAGAATCCGCATCCTGTCTAACTTTGGGGGCGATTCCTCTGAACGACAACCTAATTATACGTTCGATGCCCGCAATCAACTAGAAAATGACAATGCAAAGTGAGAATGAAACAAAGGCACCACGAGCTTTCATTTCATATTCGTGGGAAGATAAAGTTCATCAAACTTGGGTTCGCGATTTTGCAACAAGGCTACGGACAGATGGGATTGATATTACTCTTGATCAATGGAATGCAGTGCCGGGAGATCAGCTTCCTGCATTTATGGAGAGTGCTGTCCGAGAGAATGATTATGTTCTGATCATATGTACTCCACGATATAAAGAGAAAGCTGATAATCGATCTGGAGGTGTGGGATATGAGGGAGACATTATGACTGCTGAAGTGATGACCAAACAAAATCACAGAAAATTCATCCCTTTACTCAGAAAGGATAGCTGGGAAAAAGCATCACCATCTTGGCTCAGCGGAAAATATTTCATCAACCTCAGTGGGGATCCATATTCAGAAGAACATTATCATGATCTACTACTGACTCTTCACGGCCAAAGAATACAAGCACCGCCGCTAGGTAAAGCGCCCAAGACAGTAACAAAACACCCCAGTCAAGTTATCAATACAGACAAACAGCTTGCTGGCTCTTTTGAGCCCATCAGAATTGAAGGGATCATTGCTAATGCCGTCACCTCACCGAGAAATGATGGTACGCGAGGCAGTGCTTTGTATGCTATACCTTTTCAGCTCTCGCGCAGACCATCCGCAGAATGGGCTGATGCCTTTGTTAGAACTTGGAATCGTCCACCGCAATCTACACCGAATCATAGGCCGGGTATTGCAAGAGTTACTGGCGACCGCATCATCTTAGATGGCACAACTATTGAAGAAGTTGAACGCTACCACAGAGACACTCTGAAATTTGTGATAGAGCGCGTCAACGAATTAGCTGCTCAGTCCGAAGAAGCAAAACGGCTGAGAGCAGAGGAAGAAAAGCGGCGACAAGAGGCTCACAGAGCCAATGTTGAAGACATTGCAAATCGACTCAAATTTGATTAAGGCTATTCATAAAGCGAATCCGCCTCGAAATTGTGAGCGCCTTTGAGGGGGTTGCAGACGTAGCAGCAAAGCGCCAGGTTTTCAAAGTCATCGTCACCGCCTTTGATGCGCGGGATGACATGGTCAATCGTGAACGACTCGCCCACCACACGCTCTTGCGACCGGCAATATTCACAGCAGCCCCGAGCGCGGCGGCGGACACGTTGCGCGAGGCGCGCGCTCTAGGTGGCTCATTGCTTGATCTGCATCGCGGCAGCTCGCTTGATCAGCAATTGCTCGTGGCGTTTCAGCCGGCGACGCAATTGCTGGCGCTCGGCGCGGGTGAGCGACTCGCCCGCGTCTTCTTTCTCCGCCAGTTCTTTGAGCTGCGCTTGCTGCTCCGGCGGCAGCCAGTATTCCGGTCCCAGTTGCCGCAGCTTCTTTTGGTAGGCGCGGACGCGACGTTCTTGTTGCTGGACTGCCCGGGCGGCAGCCTCGCCCGGACTCTGTGCTTGCCGCCACGCCTGGAGGCCGACCAGCACCGCCACGGTCTGACCATTGCGCTCAATGTAACATGGCTCGGCGTCCTTGACCGCCCGCGTCACGAGTTCGGGCAGTTGCGCTTGGGCTTCTCGCACAGACAAGGTCGTACTCATCGCAGATCCTTCGTCGGAAATAGCCATTCAGCATTTTGCTGCAACCAGCGGTTGACCTGTTCGATCGCTGCCTGCGCGTTCGGAATCGCGAGCCGCGGCTCAACTGAAACATCCATCATGGTCGGCATCTCTTTCTGATCTGACACGAGGTCATCCCCTGAGATCACGCGAAAAGTTCATCCACTGGCAGGCGCCAGCCCGGCACGGCAGGCTCGGCATCGGCCACTTCGCCGCGCCGGAAGATGCGCGGCTGGTCGGGGTCATCACCGCCGTAGCACTTCACCACGTCGTCGTTGAGTAGGTCTACATCCCAGACCACGAGCGTCCCGGCGGCAAAGTAGTCGCGGCGTTTGGCGGCGAGGTCGCGCTCGGCCGCCTCGCCGTAATCGTTCTCGCTGCGGACTTCGACGGCAAAGGCGGGCGGTCCGGCGAAGAATTTCATGGTCAATTCGCCTGTCCACCAGGCCGCATCCGGGCTGAACGAATCGCGATGCGGCAGGTCAACGATGAAGCCGGCATTATCGGCGACGGCATAGCCGCCGCCGTGCGCTCGCTCGTGCAGCCGCAGACTCAGATAGACATTACCGCTGGCCCGGTTCGGGATTCCACCTGTCGGCATAAATCTCACCAACTCTCCGTCAATGATTTCAGCCTTGCCGTGTTCCGGCACCTGATACAGGTCATCAACCGTCGCTCTGACTTTCATACTCATAAACAACACCTCGATCCGGCATTGATGATCTCTTGGGAAAGGCGCAACTCAAATTCTGCTGACCTGGCGCGCTCGACCAGCGACCGCGAAAGACCCTTGGGGGTAAGAAGCGCGGCCACCAAAACGGAAGCATCGAAGACCGCTTTAACCATCCTGTTGTTCGCCGCGCCTGGCCGCGCGGGTTTCCTTCACGGCTTGGTTGATAAATTCGATCTCTTCTTCTTCGGTCATCTCCGGCTGCCCTGGGCGCAGCTTGTCGCGGCTCATAATCTCATCCCATTTCGCCCAATCAAAACTCTCCGGCGGCGCTTCAAGCAAGACGCTGCGCTCCAGCCGCTCCACGGCGAGGTCTACGCCTTCTGCTGTGACCAGGCGCTTGAGCGCGTCCAGCACGAGGCTCAACTTCGATTCGTCTTTGAGGTCAATCACCAACTGCATAGCTTGCTTGCCTCTCTTTCGTCACTCCCGCTTGATAGGAATCAAGACAACAGTCAGGCAGGAAACAATAAGACAGACCCAGCATATCCTATTCCACTGGCCTGTCAAAGACTTTCGCTAGCCTGTGCAAGTAGGTTTTTCTGAAATCCCCCCAACGGCAGTTGGGGCGATTACCAGCATCAGCGAGCAACCAGTACTTGCACAGGTCGAAAAATTGCTGAGCTCAAGCCAAAAGCGCCGAATCGGTTTGGTTTGACTTGCCTCCCGCACCGCGCTACCATGCGCCCACTTTGCGGAACAAGCTGGGTTCGGACTTGCAATAACCCACGGTTCACCGTCAGGCTCAGAACGACGACATGCCCAATGGCGCCATCCGAAGGATCGGGGTGTCCTCCGGGTCACGCACGATTGACATCCGAACCTGGCTGGAGGCGATCCCTATGACCAACGCCAAGACCCGGTGCTCCTTCGCCGTCATTGTCCTGCTTTGTCTCTCGTCCTGGTTTCCGGCTCAGGAACCAGCGCGCCCGGACACGGCTGAAGAGAAGCTGGCCGCCGCGCTGGTGGCGGCGAAGACCGAGGCAGAGCGCACGGCCTTGCTGGTTCAGGAGAAAGAACTGGTGACGGTCGAATTGGTCAAGGCACTGGTCAGGCAAGGCGACCGACTTAAAGTGCAAGGCAACTACGCGCAGGCGCTGGCCATTTGCCGGTTGGCCGGGAGCATCGCGGAACACCTTGGCGACCAGGCTGGGATGGCCAACGCGCTGAACGGCGCTGGGAATGTCGAGTCTGTGCAAGGCAACTATCCTCAGGCCTTGGAGTCTTACCGGAAGAGTTTGACCCTGCGTGAGACCTTGGGAGATCAGGCGGGGATGGCCAGCACGCTGAACAACATCGGGATTGTCCATTTTTGGCAAGGCAGCTACCCTCAGGCCTTGGAGGATTACCGGAAGAGTTTGGCGCTGCGTGAAGGGTTGGGCGACCAGCTGAGGTTTACTCAAACGCTGAACAACATCGGAGTTGTCTACTATTGGCAACGCGACTATGCCCAGGCTTTGGAGTATTACCGGAGGAGTTTGACCCTGTATGAGGCATTGGGAAACAAGGTCTGGGTGGCCCAATCTCTGCATAACATCGGGAATGTCTACTCTTCGCAAAGTAACTATGGCCTGGCGATGGAGTATTACCGGAAGAGTTTGGCGCTGCATGAGGAGATGGGGAACAAGGCGGAGGTGGCCAGCACGCTGAACGGCATCGGGATTGTCTACAAAGAACAAGGCAGCTACCCTCAGGCCTTGGAGTATTACCGGAAGAGTTTGGCGCTGCATGAGGAGATGGGGAACAGGTTGGGCATTACCTCCACGCTCGTCAACATCGGGCTCATTCATCAGCTACAAGGCAACTATGCTCAGGCGCTCGAAAATTACCAGAAAAGCTTGGCGCTGAGCGAGGCACTGGGGAGCCAGATATACATTACCGTCGCGTTGACCAATATCGGGCTCGTCCACCAGCTACAAGGCAACTACGCTCAGGCGCTCGACTATTACCGGAAAAGCCTGGCGCTGGATGAGGCATCGGGAGAGAAGTTGAATCTGGCCTTTACGCTGGGCGACATCGCGGTTATTCACTACTTACAAGGCAACTACCCTCAGGCCTTGGAGGTTTCCGGGCGCGCGGCCAGCCTCGCCAGACAAATCGGCAACCGCGAAACACTCTGGCCTGCGCTCACCACCGCCGGCAGGGCATACCGCGCGCTCAGCCAGCCCGCTGAGGCTCGCCAAGCTTTTGAGGAAGCTATTGCGATCATCGAGTCCGTCCGCGCTCAGATCGCTGGCGGTGAGCAAGAACAGCAGCGCTTCTTTGAAAACAAAGTTTTGCCTTACCAGGCGATGGTCGAGCTGCTCCTGGCGCAACACAACACCCGCGAAGCTTTCGCCTACGCCGAGCGGGCCAAGGCGCGCGTGCTGCTCGACGTGCTCAGCCGTGGCCGAGTCAACATCACCAAAGCCATGACCGCCAGCGAGCAAGCGCAGGAGCAAAGAGCGAAGAACGAGTTGGTCTCGCTCAACACGCAGCTTTCGCGCGAGAGCCTGCGCCCGCAACCGGACGCCGCGCGGCTCTCCGATCTCAGAACGCGCTTGCAGAAGGCGCGACTCGACTACGAAGCCTGGCAGACGAACCTCTACGCCGCGCATCCCGAACTGAAAATGCAACGCGGCGAAGCACAGCCTTTGACGGCGGAGCAAGCGCGTGACCTGCTGCCCGATGCCGAGAGCGCGCTCGCCGAGTTCATGGTCGCCGAGGAGCAGACCTACCTCTTCGTGCTCACGAGAAAGGCCGAGGCCGGCCAGACAGCGGCGGAGTTGAAAGTTTATCCGCTGCAGATCCAGCAGAAAGAGCTCGCCGGCCTAGCCGAACGCTTCCGGCAGCAACTGGCCACGCGCGACCCGGACTTTCGCGAGTCGGCGGGGCGACTCTACAACCTGCTGCTCGCCCCGGCGCAGGCACAACTCCGGGGTAAAACGAATCTGGTCATCGTGCCGGACGGGGCGCTCTGGGGGTTGCCCTTTCAGGCATTGCAGACGGCGGAGCGCCGCTACTTGCTAGAAGACTCGGCCGTCAGCTACGCGCCATCGCTCGCGGTGCTGCGCGAGATGGTCAAGGCCCGCGCGCCGGGCCGCGGGGCAGCCACGCCGACGCTGCTGGCCCTGGGCAACCCCGCCTTGGGTAAAGAGACGGTCGAGCGCGTCCGGCTCGCGCGCCGGGATGAGCGACTGGACCCGCTGCCGGAGGCCGAGAAGGAGGTCAAGACTTTAGGCCAAGTCTACGGCCAGACGCGGAGCAAAGTTTATATCGGCGCCGAGGCGCGCGAAGATCGCGTCAAGGCGGAGGCGGGCCAGTTCTCGATCCTCCACCTGGCCACGCATGGCATCCTCGACGACGCGAGCCCGATGTATTCGCACGTCGTCTTGTCGCAGGCGGGAGGTGGCGCGGGCGATGATGGATTGCTGGAAGCCTGGGAACTGATGGGGCTGAACTTGAAAGCCGATTTAGTCGTGCTCTCGGCCTGCGAGACGGCGCGGGGACGAGTCGGCGCTGGCGAAGGAGTGATCGGATTGACCTGGGCGTTGTTTGTGGCGGGCGCGCCGACGACGGTCGTGAGCCAGTGGAAAGTCGACTCGGCCAGCACCACGGAATTGATGTTGGAATTTCACCGCCGGCTGAAGGCGCGCCACGAGCAGCCGAAAGCGCCCCTCACGAAAGCGGGAGCGCTGCGAGAAGCGGCCTTGAAAGTCTTGCGCGGCGGTCAATATCGGCACCCATTTTATTGGGCCGGGTTCGTCGTCGTGGGCGACGGATTCTAGACCGCCGGCGCGTGATCAGTGCGCTGGATCAGTCCCGCGAGCGGGAGCGAGCGTGCTTCCCACAATGAGCCAAGTTCGGGGGCCACGCTCGCTCCCGCTCGCGGTCCTGATTTGCCGGCAGGCTCGAAACGCGTGCGCTCCCAGGTGGTCTCTATCTGCGCCTGAGCGCCTGAAGGCCGCGCCACAACTTTTGCGCCACCTCAGACTTCGGATTGGCCTGAAGCAAGGCTTGAAACTCCCGCTCAGCCTCGTCGAGCAGACCGGCCCGCGCGTACAGGGTGCCCAGCATCAGATGCGAGTTGGCGTAGCTCTGCTGCGCGCGCGCTAACTCCTCGGCGCTTGCTGAATCGAGGATGGAGAACTTCACTTCGGGCGCTGGCGGCACAGGCGATCTGATCTCTCGTCCCTCCTTGAGCGCCGTGACCTGCCACGAGTAAATGCTGCCTCGTTCGAGCGACTGCGACGCCGTCCATTCGGTCTCTGAAAGCTGCGGGCTGGTTACCACCTTGTTGAAATTGGAGTCGTAGACGGTGACGCGGTAACCGGTCGCGCCACTGAGTGGCTGCCAGCGGAAGAGAGGTCGGTCGCTTTGAACGACGGTGCCGACGGGATTGGTGAGCGCAAACGCGGCGCCGGCGCCGGCGCCGCCCAAGAGCGTGCCCCCTTTTCCAATCAGCCTCGCCAGCCCGGGCGGCGTTTCGACTCGCCGTTTGGTCAAGGCTGCTTCGATGATTTGCCGATGATCGGGGGAGAGCGCATCAAGCCCCGCGAGATGGCCTTGCCGATCTAAGCTCACGCGCCCGCCACCGTCGTTGAGGGTGAGCAAAACTTGCGCGGCAGCACCCGGCATCCCGGTTTGAGCCGCCTGCGCTTGAGCCAGTTTGGCTTGCCAGTCGGCGGTGGCGTCCTGATATTTTTGCTGCAGGCTCGTCTGCTCCTGCCGGAGCTGCGTTAGTTGCGTCTCCTTCTCCGCGGCGGCTGAGGCTTGTTGCGCGAGCGCTACGTTCGTTTGCTCGAGCTGGCGAACTTGCGCTTGCAGGTCGGCGACCTGTGTGCGCAGCGAGCGCGTCGCAACCCAGACACACAGCGCCGCGAGCGCGACCGCCGCTGCGACCTGAAGGGGAAGGCGGAAAGCTGGCAGTTGCCAGAAAGCGATGAACTTTTCCCACCGCGTCGGCTGCGTGAGAGGCAGGCGCTCTGTGGCCGGAGCCGCGGCCAGCTCAGCTTTGAAAACGCGGAGATCATGCGCGCACTCCGAGCATTGCCCACAGACCTCCAGATGGCTCTCCGCGATCTCGCGCTCGACCTCGCCGAGACGGTGGTCCACATAAGCCATCAATTCTTCGGCGGAGAGATGATCCGGCTCCTCACGAGCGGCTGCCCGGAGCTCTGCGCGCAAGGCAGCGAAGGAAGCGCTGAGCGGTTTGGCTTCACGGAGTCTTTGGCGACACGCTTCACACGCGGCGAGATGATGGTCCGCCACACGCAACTCCGCTGGCGGCATGACGCGCCGGCAGTAGCGTTCGACAACTTCCGCGGAAAGGTGTTCAGACATAGCTGCCTTCGTTCCCGGCTCTCCTTAAGATAAGACCGAATGCCCCGGGCCTCAAGTGAGGAGACATACTAGCCTCGCATCAGTGAAGAGGCGCAGCGACCCGCGATATTACCTGGCCGCGATAAATTAAGCTTCTTCCTCGAACGCCCGCATGCGTCGGGCGAGGCGCGCGCGGGCCGACTTGCGCAGATTGATGACCTGTTGCCGCGTGACGCCGAGCTGCCGGGCAATGGTCGCATCCTCCAGCGGCAAGTCATTCCAGAGCGCGAAAAACTCTGCGTCGGGGAGCCCGACGGCCTTGGCGATCTGGCCGATGGTCGCGATGCCGGTGAGCGGAAGCAGCGCGATCGCCTCACTCCCCTGCGCGTCTCTCAGGTTCAGCAACAGCGCCGCGCGTTGCCGCAGCGGCAGTTGGCAGATCTCCGCCCAGAGCCGCTCCAGGTAGCAGCGCTGCTCCACTTCCGCCGCGACGCTTGGGCGCGGATCGGGCAGGCGATCGTAGAGCTTTCCCTCGTCGGTCTCGGTGCGCTCAGTCTCGTCTTTGATCCCTTGCAGGTCGGCGACCACCCCGACCAGGTCATCGAGCTCGACGGGGCTCCCCAGCCATCTGAAAATGGCGGTGAGCAGATCGGCCGGGTGCATCCGCTGTATGTCTTCCGGCGCGAGCTCGGCTCGCTCGAAAGCGTGCGGGTTGTCGCGCAACTCCTGCACGCGTCCCGCCCGGGCCGGCGCTCGGTGCTGCTCGCGCCAGGCTGAAAGTCCGCCGCAAGTTGCTTGGCCCTCGTTTTCCCACAGCGCCAGGCCCGGATGGTTGGCCAGCAGATAGCGCAAGCGGTTTTTCAACTGGTGGCGTCGCGGATACTTCCGGCTCAGGTATTTGTGGCAAGCATGGAAAGTGATGACCGCGACGTAACTGCGAAAATCACCGATCGCTTTGGTTTCAGGCTGGGCTGTGAAATCCTTCAATCGCCCGAGCAGATGCAGCAGCACATCGCCGTAGAGGTCTTCGGCCTCCTGGTGCTGGCGGCTGCTCGCGGCGCGAGAGAGGAAGACATGCAATTTGTGCCGAATGATCGGTTTGATGATCGGCTCAGCCTGCTCGGCCACGAGCCCGGCTAAGAGACGTTGTGACTCGGCCTCCCCGGTCGCCTGCAGCAGCGGGAGCAAGAGGGGGTCGATGACTGGTGTTGAGCTTGGCCCGTCCATCGGCAACTCGCGGCACTGCCTCACCGTGGCGGAGATCGGCTCGGAGCGGTGTCAGAGCTTTGATGGTTAGCCGCTCCTGGGCGGTGAACTTAGGATCCGAACCTGCGATCCATCGCATCATGCCACTAGAACGGCGGGCCGGCAAGATCAGGAACAGGTCACGGATCAGAACCTCTGGTGAGGTTCTTCGGGCGAACACGGACGTTCGCCCGCTCTTCCGCGCCTGACGCCAATGATTTGATGGCGCTGGGTGCCTGGGCCAAGCCGGCTCGGATCGGATTCCGGTAGCGGCCCGACTTTGAGGTGCGTGGCCGGTACCGATCCCTGTCGCCGGAGGCCACCACATTACAAGCCGAAAGCCTTCACCAGGAAGACCGCCATCTGCCCGCGCGTCACCGGATTGTCCGGGCAGTAGTTGCCCCCACCACACCCGGCCGTGATCCCCAGTGCCGCCATCTTCTCGATGAAGGGATAAAACGGGTGAGTGGTCGGCACATCACCAAAGCGCGGCGTCGGAGGTGACGGCGGATTGAACTCACCCAGCGCTTTGATGATGAAGACGGCCATCTGCCCCCGCGTCACCGGATTGTCGGGGCAGTAGTTGCCTCCGCCGCACCCCGATGTGATGCGGCGCGCCGCCAGCGCTTCGATGAAGGGATAGAAGGAGTCAGTCGTCGGCACATCACCGAAGCGGGGCGAGGGTGGCGGCGTCGGGTTGAACTCACCCAGCGCCTTGATGATGAAGACCGCCATCTGGCCGCGCGTCACCGGATTGTCGGGGCAGTAATTGCCCCCGCCGCACCCCGAGGTGATGCCGCGGGCCGAGAGCTGACCGATGAAGCTGTAGAAGGAGTGCGACTGCGGCACGTCGCTGAAGTTCGCCGCTTGCCGCACGGTGAAGTTCCGGTCATCGAAGCTGAGTGTGGCGCTCCGCGCGGCGCTGGTGGGATTGGGGGCGACGCTGTAAGAGACGGCGCCGAGACCCGTGCCGTGGAGACTGGAAGTGAGACTGAGCCAAGCGGCGCTGCTCGTGACAGTCCAGGGGCAAGCCTCAAGGGTTTGGACCAGCACATTGCCCGCTCCACCGTGAGCCAGGACTATGGCTGCCGCCGGAGAGAGCGAGTAAGTACAGACGGCGGTCGGTCCGCCCTGAGTGACGGTGACGGTCCGGCCGGCGATGGTCAGCGTCCCGCTACGCGCCGCACCGGTGTTGGTTGTGACCGTGAAGCTGACCGCGCCGTTGCCGCTGCCACCACTGCCGGGAGGGAGCATGATCCAAGTGGCGTTGCTGTCCGCCGCCCAAGTGCAGCCACTCGGGGCGAGCACATTGACGCTACGCGTGCTGCCACCGCCTGAGAGCGAGAAGCTCTGGGGGTTGACCGCAAAGAGACAGGCCGAGGTGTCTTCGACCTTGGCCACGAAGGCATCAATCCCGCCGTTGTAAGTGAGGTCCGGGCCGACCGTCACCGGAAAGGTGGCTTGGGTCGAGCGGGTCTGGCCAATGACGTAGGCGTTGCCGGCCCCGTCCACCGCCACGCCTTTGCCACTATCTCCCTGGTCTCCCCCGATGTAGCCGCAATAAGCGAGTGCCGTGCCCGCCGCGTTCACCTTCGCGATGAAGGCGACATCGGAGAACGAGAAGATGAACTGGCTGCCGGGGAAGATCAGGCCCGGCCCTCCCGTCACTGGGAAGGTCGTCTGGTCGGAGTCGGTCAGGCCGACCACGTAAGCGTTCCCGGCGCTGTCCACCGCAATGCCGTTCCCGGCGTCATCGCCGCCGGCGCCGCCGATGTAGCCGCAATAGACGAGTCCTGTGCCCGAGGCATTCACCTTCGCGACGAAAGCGTCCCCATGGTAGGAACCACCGTTAAAGGTCAGGTCCGGCCCCACCGCGACGGGAAAGCTGGTTTGAGAAGAAGTGGTCCAGCCCGTCACGTAAGCGTTGCCGGCGCCGTCCACCGCGATGGAGTTGCCCTGCTCGTCTCCGCCGCCACCGATGTAGCCACAGTAGAGGAGCGCGGAGCCGGACGGGTTCACTTTCGCGACAAAGGCATCGCCGATGAAGAAGCCGCCGTTGTAGGTGAGGTCCGGTCCCCCCACCACCGGGAAGGTGGTTTGATCGGAGTTGGTCTGGCCGGTGACGTAAGCGTTGCCAGCGCTATCGACAGCGATGCCGAAGCCCCGTTCATCTCCGGCGCCGCCGATATAACCACAGTAGCTGAGCCCGCTGCCGTCCGCCTTCACCTTCGCCACGAAGGCGTCGATGGGGGTGCCGAAGAAACCGCCGCCGCCGTTAAAGGTCAGGTCCGGCCCCACCAGGACCGGGAAGGTGCTCTCGTCGGACTGAGTCGTGCCGGTGAGATAGGCGTTGCCCGCGCTATCCAGGGCGATGCCCGAGACCAATTCCAGTTTCGCACCGCCGAGGTAGCCACAGTAGAGGAGCCCGGTGCCCGCCGCATTCACCTTCGCCACGAAGGCATCCTGGCCGCCGTGGTAGGTCAGGCCCGGCCCGACCAGGACCGGGAAGGTGGTCTCACTGGAGGTGGTGGTGCCGGCGACGTAGGCGTTGCCAAGGCTATCGACGGCGATGCCGAAGCCTCCTTCACCCTGCGCGCCGCCGATGTAGCCGCAGTAGATGAGCGCCGTGCCCGCCGCGTTCACTTTGGCGACGAAGGCGTCGCTACAGGGGACCGGATTGCCGAAGTCATCCGTGCAGTTGTTGGTGAAGAAAGTCAGGTCCGGCCCGGTGGTGACGGGAAAGGTCGCCTCGGTGGAGGTAGTTGAGCCGGTGATGTAGGCATTCCCGGCGCTGTCCACCGCGATGGAGTTGCCCCGGTCATCTCCGCTGCCGCCGATGAAGCCGCAGTAGACGAGCATCACCGGGTCGATCACCAGCGGCTCGGTCCGGTCATACTCACCGACGCGGAAGCCGTAGACCTCGCGGCCCGCGGCGCTCTTCGCCGCCAGCGCATAGGAGGTGGCGATTTCTCTCCGCCCGCCGTGAGTGTCTTGATAGGAGTAAGGCTGATCGTCGCTGAACCCGCCGGCGGGCGTCGAGACTGCAAGCTGCCCGGCCTCGTTGATCTCGACCGCGCTCGCCCCGCGGTAGGCCAGCTTGATCTGCGTGGGGTCGGCCCCAGGCTTGACGACAAACTCGTGCTTGAGGTGGTTGACTGTGCCGCTGAAGACGAGATCGATGCCCGGCCACAAGTCAGGGTAAACCACCCGAGTGTAGGTCGCGAGTCCCGTCCGCCACTCCGATTGAGACCCCTTGAAGTAGCTGATCGCGGCCGCAGTCGGCTGCTCTCCTCTGGGCTTGACCTTCGGGTTCGCTCCCACGAAGTCAAGCTTCAGCGTCCAGCGCTGCCGGGCGACTGGCTCATCTGCTGCCGTTGGCCAAGCCGCCCGGTGCCGAGCAGTCTTGGGCACGGACGGGCCCGCGACGGCCGGCGAGATCCCAGGGCCGGTTAAGGTGAAGGTGATGCCCTCGTTGGTAAAGTAGAGAGTCTTGTCTCGGCCCTGGAGATAGTAGTCCACGCGCCCGTCCACCTGCCCCCGATTCTCGATGAAATAGAGCGGCATCTTCCCGAACGCTGGCTGGGCACTAACTTTGGTCATGGTCCCCGGCTTCTCCCAGGCCGCCGCCGCGGTCACCTGAGGTTGAGCTGTGCTCCCAATGTTAATGAGCATCTCGGTCTGGGTAAGCATGACCGCGAGGACTAAGAGCGATCCCAGGTAAATTATCTGCCGTCGTTTCATGGCCTTTCTCTCCTTCTTGCAATCTGCCATCAGTGATGGTGGCCCGCGTCTGGCGCTCCAGTTCGCACGGGGCCGCCGCGCTTGAGTCGACTCGCTCAACGCGCGGCGCATCATCGGCGAGGCGCGGGATGAAGGTCCTTAACCGAGCGGCTCATCGTCGCTCATCGTTGCGAACGGCCCGCCTGAACCAGCGCGGTGTTTGGCCCGTTCTCTCCAGCCACTCCTGTTCCGGGAAGAGATGAGCAGAAAGTGGGGCGCATATTACCGGCGGCCGGCGCGTGAAAGAAAAAATTGCCGGGCTCGGGCCAACCGCGCCGAGACCAGCCGGTGCCGCTTGAGCCGAAGGTTTGCGACGAAGGCGCAGTGAAAACGCTGCTGGCCGGAGGCACACCAGCCAGCAGCCACTGACAGACGCTGCGCAAAGAGCACGCTCAATCGAGCGGCTCGACCTTGATCCGCGCGCCGTGCATCGTGCCCGTGGTGAAGCTATCGACCAGGTGGCCGTCGGGATCGAAGATGTCCGCTTTGTCCACGCCGCTCAATTGATCGCCGGCCTCATTGAGCGTCAGGTTGATGCGCACTTTGAGCGTGCCCTTGAATTCGCCCGACTGTATGTCGTAGCCGATGATCAAGAAGGTGACCGCGAATTGCCGACCCCCGTTGTGCATCCAAGTACCGTAACCCGCGGTGGCCGAGGGAATCGGCGAACCCACGGGCTGGATGTCGCCCTGGCCCACCTCGCTGAAGATGCCGTCGGAGGTAAACGAGAAGAGAAATTTGCACCCGCAGCCGAGGGTGATAAACCAACTGCCGGCGATGGCTTTCCGCTGCCGTTCGATGAGGTCGGGCAGGGCGCTATCCTGAGCCGCCTCCGGCGCCGCTGGCGATTCGGCGCCGAGGTGGTTGTCCACGGCCGCAGGTGTGGCCGGGCGGGTGGTGGGATACCCCACGCAGCCTCGCTGGCGGAGCGCTTGCGCCGGTGTGACGCTGGCCGCGAGAGCGACGAGCGTCGAGAGCATCAAAGACTGGAAGAGGTGTTTCGGGTTCATCGGATGTGCTCCTTTCAGGTTAATCGAGATAACGAGTTCGGGCAGACGAGCAGCTTCACCAGCGGGCCCTCCGGCGTTTCGACGTAATGAAGCTGCTCGGACTCCACCCAGCGGTAGATGGTGCGTGTGCTCGTGCCGGCTAGCACGGCGGCCTCTTCCGGCGTGACGAGCGGCACCGGCGACGGACACGCGGGACAGCAGATGGGGGCGCGATGAGTGCCGCGACGGATGACCAGCAGATTGGTCTCGACCGTAATCTCAGTTCTCCTTCTTCGTTTCATCAGGCTCCCCGCCAATTTGTGCTTGGTGCCTCCGGCCGTCGGTGCTACACTGCGCAGCATCGAGTGACAGGCCGAAGAGTTTGAGCTGAGGCGTTCCAGCGCGATGGTCAGGAACGCTCCTCAACTCGCGGCGGATCATCGGGCCAGCGGCGGCTAGAAGTCCTTAGAAACGCGGCTAGACTTTCCCAGACTTTCCTAAAGCCATGGCAACGCCCCCGGAGAAAACGCTTTACGAGTTCGGGCCCTTTCGCCTCGACCCCGCCAAGCGGCGGCTGCTGCGCGACGGCGCGGCGGTGATGATTCAGCCGAAGGCGCTGGAGATGCTCCTGGCGCTGGTTGAAAGGCGCGGGCAGGTGGTGGGGAAGGACGAACTGCAGGACTTGCTCTGGCCGGATACGGTCGTGGAAGAGAATAATCTGACGGTGAACATGTCGGTGCTGCGCAAGGCGCTGGGCGAGAGCGCACAGGAGCACCGCTACATCGTGACTGTGCCGGGGCGTGGCTACTGCTTCGTCGCCGACGTGCGGCCTGTCTTGCACGACGCGGCGGAGGGCGAGGCCGAACTGCTCGTGCAGCAAACGGCGAAAGTGAGCGTCGTGGTGGATGAGGAAGAGCAGGATGAAGGAGTGAGAGGCGTTGAGCCGGTGAGCGTCGAACTGGGGCGGGCCGCAGCCGTCCGCCGCGGCGAGGGCGCGAGATCACCGGCTGAACCTCTCGTGAGCCGGATCAAGCGCCACCAGCTCGGCCTGAGTCTCACGCTGGCGGCGATAGTCGTCGCGGCAGCAGCAACCTTCTTTTACCTCCACCGCGCCCCGGCCTTGACGGAGAAAGACACGATTCTGCTCGCGGATTTCGTCAACACGACCGGCGACGCGGTCTTTGACGGCACCCTCAAGCAGGGGCTGGCCGTCCAACTGGAACAATCGCCGTTCTTGAATATTTTCTCCGACCAGCGAGTGCGCGAGACGCTGCGCTATATGGACCGCTCGCCCGATGAGCGTGTCACGCCAGAGATGGCGCGAGAGATCTGCGAACGTCAAGGGCTGAAAGCGATGCTCGCCGGCTCGATTGCGAGGCTCGGCAGCCACTACGTCCTGACGCTGGAAGCCGTCAACGCTCAGACCGGCGATACGCTGGCCCGCCAACAGGTCGAAGCCGCCAGCAAGGAGCAGGTGCTCGGCGCTCTCGGTCAGGCGGCGACCAAGTTGAGAGAGAAGTTGGGCGAATCGCTCAACTCGATCCGGAAGTTCGACGCGCCGGTTGAGCAAGCTACGACGGCCTCGCTGGAAGCGCTGAAAGCCTACTCTTTAGGCATCGAGCAAGCGAATAAAGGGCTGTATCTGATCGCGGCTCCACTCTTCAAGAAAGCCATCGAGATAGATCCGAATTTTGCCCTGGCCTATGCCGATCTCGCCTCGGCGCTCACAGCGATCTTACAGAGAGACGAGGCCGCCGCCGCGGCGACCAGGGCCTTTGAGTTGAGAGAGCGGGTCAGTGAGCGCGAAAAATACCGGATTGCGATTGTTTATTACACCAACAGCGCCACCGGAGACATTGAGAGCTTAATCAACGAAGCAGAGTTGTGGAAACGGACATATCCGCGAGCTGCGACGCCACGCGGCTACCTGGCAGTCAACTACATTCAATTAGGACAGTTCGAGCAGGCGGCCGCAGAGGCCCGCGAGGTTATTCGGCTTAGCCCAAACGTGGTCGGAGGCTACATGCAGCTTGGACAGGCGCTGACGCGCCTCAACCGGTTTGATGAAGCCCGCGCGGTTTACCAGCAAGCCATGGCGCACAAGCTCGACTCCAGGGCAGTGCGTTATGGTCTCTTTCATCTCGCCCTGGTTCAGGGAGACGCGGCGGCAGTACAACAGCAGATTGAGTGGACACAGGGCAGACCGGAAGAATTCGAGGGCCTGCATTGGCAAGCGGTGCGCAGCCTCTTCTTCGGCCAGTTGCGCCAAGCGCGAGCATTGAATCAGCGCGCCAGCGAGATGGCTCGCCATCGTAATTTGACAGAGGTGCCCGCCGATTTTGCATCCATCTACGCACACTATGATGCGTTCATCGGAAGCTGCCGCTACGTGCGTCAAGATGTGGCCACGACTCTGGCCGTGTCACATAGCTACCAAAGTCTTACTCGCTCGGCACTGAGTCTGGCGTTGTGCGGCGAGGTGGCGCAAGCCGAGTCTCTCGCTGGCGAATTGAACAGCCGGTATCCGAAGCATACGGTGGTGAATGTGATCCAGCTTCCCGCCGTGCGGGCGGCCATCGAACTGCGGCGCGGGAATCCGGAAAAGGCGGTGGAGACGCTGCAATCGGTCAGCCGTTATGCGCCCGGATCATATCTATTTCATCCGTACCTGCTAGGACTCGCGTACCTGAATCAAAATAAAAACCAAGAAGCCGCTGCCGAGTTCCAGAAGATCCTGGATCATCGCGGCCAATCGCCGACCTCGCCGATCTATGCGCTGGCTCATGTCGGATTGGCCCGGGCCTCCGCGCGAGCTGGTGAGGTGGCGAAGGCGCGCCGGGCCTACGAGGACTTCTTCGCGCTGTGGAAAGAAGCAGATGCGGATCTCCCGGTCCTGGTGGAAGCCAAGCGGGAGTATGAGCAGATGAAGTAAGGAGCTGGCAGAGGTCAGGCACGCTGAAGGAGCGGTTGAGATGCGGTCGGCGCTTCAATCGCCTGCGCTCCGACCGATGATTGTCGATCCTGCGGCGGCGCGGCGGGCTGGCACCGTGAGCGGGCTGCAATGATGAACGGTGGGTGGTCGCCTGGTCCCAACCCTTCTCCCAGCCCATTCACCGTTCATCACTCGGCGTTCCTTCAGCGGATGTTGACCCGCACCGTATTCGCACTCTGGCCATCGACCATCAGCGCCACCTCCACCTCACCACGCCCGATCAGGCTTCGTGGCAGCCGCACGTTGACTTGATCGAGTCCCATCAAATCAGGTTGCGCCCCGGCATAGATCACTTGCCCATCCACCCCGCCAAGCTTCGCCAGCACCGTGGCCAGTGAGCTGCGATAGCGCAGCCCCGTGCCGAACAGGACGAGAAAGACTTGATCGGTCTCCGGGCCGAGGTCGAGCGGACGGGAGACAAACTGGTTTTGCCCCGCGTCGAAGACGGCCACCGGCTCGTAAGTTTGCACGTTGCCGGGCTGGACCCGCAGCGCGAGCGCCGCCGCCACACCTTGGCCATTGCCGTTGGCGGCAAAGATGCCCGGTGCGACCCCGGTGACTTGAACTGTCCCGACCGCGGTGGTGGCCTGGTTGTTGGTGACGGTCACGGTGGCGGTGCCGACGGTAGTCCCTGGCGGGATTTGAAAGTTGATCTGAGTTGGGGAGACGAACCAGAGTGGAGCCAGTCGCTCCATCCCTGAACCGTCTTTGACCTTGACGCTGATCCTGCCGAGGGAAGTTGGCAGCGGAGTGGAGGTGGCGGCGAGGGTCGTCGTGGTCAGGCCGGAGCCGAAGGCCGAGACGATGGATTCGCTGGCCACGGCTGAAGCGCTGAAGCTGGCCGCCGAGACCGTGGCCACCGCCGTGCTCTTTGCATCCGCACTCAGTTTGGCGATAAAGGCATCGAAGGGACCGCCGCCAAAGGCCGGCTGCACGGGGTTCACAGTTGGGAAATTGGGCGAATTGGTTTGGCCTGCCACGTAGGCGTTGCCAGCCGCGTCCACCGCGATGCCCAAGCCTTGATCGTCCCCACTGCCGCCGAGGTAGGTGGAATAGACGAGCGCGGAACCGGTCGGATTCACCTTCACCACGAAGGCATCGTTGGGGCCGCCGCCATAAGCTGACTGCAAGGGATTCACGACGGGGAAGTCGGCTGAGCTGGTTAAGCCGGACACGTAGGCGTTGCCGGCGGCATCCGCCGCGATGCCAAAGGCCCTGTCCTCGCCACTGCCGCCGAGGTAGGTCGAATAGACGAGCGCGGAGCCGGTCGGATTCACCTTCACCACGAAGGCATCGTTGGGGCCGCCGCCATAGGCCGCCTGCAAGGGATTCGCGGTTGGAAAGTTGGTTGAACTGGTCAAGCCCGTCACGTAAGCGTTGCCGGCGGCGTCCGCCACGACCCGTTGAGCAACGTCATTGCCACTGCCGCCGAGGTAGGTCGAATAGACGAGCGCGGAACCGGTCGGATTCAACTTCGCGACGAAGACGTCTCGGTCGCCCCCGCCATAAGCTGGCTGCCAAGGATTCGCCGTCGGGAAATTGGGCGAAGCAGTTTGACCCGCTACGTAGGCGTTGCCGGCGGCGTCCACCCCGATGCCAGCGGATGATTCAGTGCCGCTGCCGCCGAGGTAGGTGGAGTAGATGAGCGCATTCCCCATGGCATTCACTTTCGCCACGAATGCGTCCTGGCCGCCGCCGTTAGTCGGCTGCAAAGGATTTACGGTCGGAAAGTTGGTCGAAGTGGTCAAGCCCGTCACGTAAGCGTTGCCGGCGGCGTCCACCGCGAGCCGATTGGCAACATCAGTGCCGCTGCCGCCGAGGTAGGTGGAGTAGATGAGCGAGTTCCCCGCGGGATTTAACTTCGTCACGAAGGCATCAACCGCCCCGCCGATAGCCGGCTGCAAGGGGTTCGCTGAAGGGAAGTTGGGTGAGCCGGTAATGCCCGCCACGTAGACATTGCCGCTGGCGTCCACCCCGATGCCGCCGCTTTGATCATCCCCACTGCCGCCGAGGTAGGTGACAAAAATGAGTGCGGAGCCAGTGGGATTCAACTTCGCCACGAAGACGTCGTTGGGGCCACCGCCATAGGCCGGCTGCAGGGGATTCACGACGGGGAAGTTGGCTGAAGTCGTCCGACCTGTCACGTAGGCGTTGCCGGCGGCGTCCACCGCGACGCGGGCTTCATCATGGCCGCTGCCGCCCAAATAAGTGGAGTAAACGAGCACCGGATCAATCACCAGCGGTCGGCTCGCATCATAGGCGGCCACTTGAAAACCGACCTCATGCTTACCCCTTCGCACGTAGCCGCCAGCGATCTCCTGCCGAGTGCCGTTCACATTTTGATAAATGATCGGCTTGTGCTGGCGAATGTCGCCGCCCGCCGTGCGCAGCACCAGGTCACCTTGAGCATCGACTGCAAGCTGGTCAGCCCCCGTGAACGCGAGTTGGATGGAGTTCGGGTTAGCGTCCGGAGCGAGGATGAAGTCGTATTCCAGTTGCTGCTGGTTGCCGTAATAAACGAGGTCCACTCCGGGATAGACATCGTGGTACTGCACCCTGGCGTAGTTGGAGACGCCCGTGCGCCACCGCTGTGGATCGTTGCCGATGAAGTAATGGCTTTGGCCGGGCAGCTCATCAATCCCTGCTACTTGCGGCGTGGAGTTGGCTCCGACCAGCCTCATCCGCAGCGTGCCGCCAGGTGAAGGATGAGGGGTGAGGGATGAAGCTGGGGTCTTCTTTTCATCCTTCACCTGGCGGCCTTCATCTTTCCGCCAGGCCAGCACGGCCTCAGTGGCGGTCAAAAACAAACTGTAGCCGCTGCCGCGCGCGAGGAACTTGACCTGCGAGTCGGTCTGTCCGCGGTTGGCTTCAAAGTGCATGGGCAGTTGGGTGTATGCCTCACTGACACGCATGCTGGTTGCTTGATCCAGCTTGGGCGGTAAAGCCGATGGCTGCGGCTGGCTCCAGCCCCTGCGCAATGCGAGCCAACTCGTGACACCTGCGAGGACGAGCGCCAGACCGACCACGTGCTTGGCATAGTTTCTTGGATTTCTCATCAGGGCCTCCTCAGTGACAGAAAATTAGGTTGGCAAGTTGGGATCGCCAATCTCATCGAGTAATGAGGTGAGGCAGATCCAGAGCTGGCCATCCGCATCTTCGGTGCAATGGAGTTGGCTTCAACCAGACCACAGATGCGGCGATGAGTTCGGCCCCCGCGACATCTCGCCACGCGTGCTGCGGCGTGATGGTCAGCCGGTGCCGCTTGAGCCCTCTGCGACGAAGACTCAGTGAACATGCTGCTGGCTGGTGGTGCCTCCAGCCAGCAGCCTCTGACAGCAGGTGCGGGCCGACACGCTCAATTCAGCGGCTCGACCTTGATCCGCGTGCCTTGCATCGTGCCGGTGGTGCCGGTGTCCACCAGATGGCCGTCTTGATCGAAGAAGTCAAGTTTATCCGTGCCGCTCAATTGATCTCCGGCCTCATTAAGCGTCAGGTTGATGCGCACTTTGAGCGTGCCCTTGAATTCGTCCGTCGGTATGTCGTAGCCGATGATCAGGAAGGTGACCGCGAATTGCCGGCCGCCGTTGTGCGCCCAGACGCCGTAACCCGCGGTGGCCGAGGGAATCGGCGAACCCACGGGCTGGATGTCGCCCTGGCCCACCTCGCTGAAGATGCCGTCGGCGGTGAACGAGAAAAGTACTTTGCAGCCGCAGCCGAGGGTGACAAACCAACTGCCGACGATGGCTTTCCGCTGCCGTTCGAGGAGGTCGGGCAGGGCGCTATCCTGAGCCGCCTCCGGCGCCGCTTGCGATTCGGCGCCGAGGTTATTGCCCACGGCCGCAGGTGTGGCCGGGCGGGCGGTGGGATACCCCACGCAGCCTCGCTGGCGGAGCGCTTGCGCGGGCGTGACGCTGGCCGCGAGAGCGACGAGCGTCGAGAGCATCAAAGACTGGAAGAGGTGTTTCGGGTTCATCGGATGTGCTCCTTTCAGGTTAATCGAGGTAACGAGTTCGGGCAGACGAGCAGCTTCCCGAGCGGGCCCTCCGGCGTTTCGACGTAATGAAGCTGCTCGGACTCCACCCAGCGGTAGATGGTGCGTGTGCTGGTGCCGGCCAGCACGGCAGCCTCTTCTGGCGTGACGAGCGGCACCGGCAACGGACACACGGCACAGCAGACGGGGGCGCGATGAGTGCCGCGACGGATGACCAGCAGATTGGTCTCGACCGTAATCTCGGTTCTTCTTCTTCGTTTCATCAGCCCCTCCGGCACCCCCTGGGAGCGTGCGCCATTAGTTTCTACACAAGTCAGTGTGGTAAACATGGGTGTATGTCGTAAAAGTTCCTGACACAGACCCGCGCTTACAAAAGCGCTATCGCAAATTAGTGCAACAACATCTGAGTACAGCCGAGAGTGTCGCCGCCGGCTTGCGGATGCTGCCGCAAACCACACTCCCCTTCTCGGCGGCACAAGCAGCGTATCGGTTTTACGCCAACGACCGGCTCAGCCTCCCGCAACTGGCGGAGCCGATCTTAGCGCACGCCCCGGTGGCGGTGGCCGCCGCGTGCCGTGAGTGGTGCCTGGTGCTGCACGATTGGTCACCCTTGCACTACACCCATCACGAGAGCAAAAAAGATCGGATCGTACTCTACAACAAAAATGACTTCGGCTATCTGATGCAGACGGCGCTGCTGATCTCAGATCAGACGGGCGCCCCGCTGCTGCCGCTCTACATCGGGATCGAGTCTGCCGATGGCGTCTACAGCACGCGTCGCGAAGGCGTCTTGCCGCGCCGGCCCGAGATGGATGAAGTCAATCGCACCATGGGCTACGTCGAAGGACTCAACCTCGGCCTCCCCAGGGTGCACCTGATCGATCGGGAAGGCGACTCGATCCTGCACCTGCGCCGGTTCTCACGCTGCGGGCGCACTTTTCTGATTCGCGGCAACGACGTGCGCCGCGTCGAGCACGCAGGCGAGAGCCGCTTGCTCGCTGAAGTCGAAGCCACCTTGGCCGAGCAGTTTCGTGACAGCCGCGAAGTCAAATACAAGGGGCAGCAAGCCTCTCAGTACGTGGCCGAGACCACCGTCAGGCTGCGCCAAGCGGCACGCCAACAACGTCGCCGCCAGGGTAAGCTTCACTATCGCACGATCAAAGGTCAGCCCTTGACCTTGCGCCTCGTGTTGGCGCAAGTGCGTGACCAGGACGGCCACCTCCTCGCGACCTGGCGACTGTGGACGAACCTGCCCGCGAGTGTCAGCGCCGAGACCGTGGCCCTGTGGTACTACTGGCGCTGGAGAATTGAATCCTACTTCAAGCTGCTCAAGCGCGCCGGCCAGCACGCTGAGCAGTGGCAGCAGGAGACAGCCGAAGCCATCGCCAAACGGATGCTCATCGCCGCGCAAGTCTGCGTCATCGTCTGGGCTCTCGAGCAGTCCACGGATCCACGCCTTCAGCCGCTGCGGCAGATTCTGGTGCGCTTGAGCGGGCGCTTGATGAAGCGTGGCGTGGCGTGGACGGCCTCTGCTTTGCTGGCTGGCATGTGGAACCTACTTGCGATTATTGACGCGCTCGAACACTATCCCCTGGCCGAGCTGGAGCAGATGGCGCGACTACTCTTGCAAACTCTCGGCCTGGAGGATGAATTCAATGGTTTCAAAGAACAACTTGTGTAGAAACTAATGGCCTGCGCTCCCAGG
>Ga0070707_100000591_pt1 | contig 36492 bp, 18 predicted proteins | sample KBSK5502metaG_FD_65468 | JGI IMG/M metagenome (GOLD analysis project Ga0070707, IMG submission 65468) | Corn, switchgrass and miscanthus rhizosphere microbial communities from Kellogg Biological Station, Michigan, USA - KBS K5-50-2 metaG | ecosystem: Host-associated > Plants > Roots >... | reverse complement strand
GGAAAAGATGAAAGAGAAGAAGAAATGATAATGTTCAGTGGTCAGCAAGTGACCACTCACCTGCTGACCACTGACATAATCGCTTGGGAAATTTGTGACATAATCGCTTGGGAATGACAGGCCAAAAAGAGGCTGAAGAAGAATGATCTCACTTGAGGAGATCACGTCAGAATAGTAGTATACGCGGCGTAGCAAGCGATAGTCTGAGCCGAGAGTCTCGACCCACAGGTCACATTACACCTCGACTCAAAACCGATCTCAGCAGAATATGAAAGCCGCGACGGCACCTCGCGGCGGAAGTTGAAGACGATGAACTTCAGATGTCTCTACTGCGGAACCATCAATTCGCCGACTGAGCTTGCCTGTCGCCAATGCGGCGGCGCGCTTGAACTCGGCCGCGCGACCCATTCTCTCACCGGCCGGCTCGATACCCAAATCGCAAGAAATGAAGCCGAGTCGGAAGGCCTGAGCGGTGCCGACTCCCCCTCCGATGCGGTGCGCCAGGCTAAAAAACTAAAGGGCGATGGATGACCATCGCCCTCGCTTCAAAACTGGATTGTCTACGGCTCGGTTAGTACCTGTAGCGGTCACGCTCCTGGTTGACCTTGTGCTTGTGGTAGACATAGCCACCCGCGGCGCCCACGCCCGCGCCGATAATCGCGCCCTTCTTGCCGCCGAGCAATCCACCGCCGACCGCGCCGATCGCGGCACCGATGCCGACGTGCTTCACTGCGTTGCCGGTCGTGTCTTGACGGTCGCGGTAGTAGTAGTCGCGGTTGCGGTAATCATAATCTCGATTATCATAGGAGCGGTCCCGATTATCATAGGAGCGGTCGTAGCGACCCTGGTCATAGCGAGAATCTTCGTACCGACGCTGGCGGCACCCTCTGTCCTGCGCTAGCGCGCTCGGAGCCACTGACGTGAACAGGAGACCCAACGCCAGCATCATCATCACTGCGCTTTTGCGAATCGAATTCTTAATCATCTCTTCCTCCCTTTGAGCAGCCTCATGCCGCCAGATGCAAAATGTTCGGCCTCGTCTCGGTTATCAAAACGTATTGAGTAAGACCGACCTTGACTATAACAAGTCTTGTGCCGCTGCCGCTGAGAATGATCTCAAAATTACTTGGGGAGAGAAGTGGCGATCTAACAGCAATTTAGTTTTTAAGCCTCGCTGGCGCCTGACAGGCATTAATCTTCAGCAGGTGAAGAGAGCACCTTTACGTATAAGCTGACGCACCAAATGGCGCGCCAAATCGTGGGTTTTTAAGGAAAACAAAACGAGGGTTGCTTGCCAGTCCCTAACGCTTCTTCTTCGGTTCCACCTCAACCGCTGATGAAGCCAAAGGCCGGCTGATGCAATGACGGCTACGAGCTTGCGAAAATACTCATCCGCCTTGGCCCTATCCTCGTTGTCAACGCGGCGGCCAGCTTATTTCTCGTAAACAACGAAGAACGGACTGCCCCACGCCATTTCAGGATCGTCCGCCGGCGCTTCGATGTCACGCTGGATGACGCGGACGTAGTAGTAGCAGGGGCCGGCTTGCGCGTCGTTATCTACATAAGTGAATCGCGCCTCCCTGCCCGTCGGCCGGGTCGTGTAGATGAACTTCCCGTTCTTGACGATGTCGATGCGCAAAATGTCGTTGGGCGCTTTGACGTAAACGTTGATCCTCGGCGCTTGAGAAGCTTTGATGTGGAACTCTTCGCCCAAGCGGTGATTGCCCATGCTCACGTCCAGAATGATGTCGTCGCTCGCCGCGAAGGTGCGTCGCGCCAGCAGGGCATTGAGGATGGCGTCTCGCGTGAGGTCTTCGGCGTAAACGCCGGCGTAAGAGTTGTGCGTTGAGGCATGGTCCGAGCTGGAGATAAAACCGTAGCGATAGCCCTTATTGAGCGCGTCCTGCGCGAACGATCCGGCTTCAGGGAGCTGACTGTTGCCGCGCCGCGTGCCCGGCTCGGCCCCGGCATACTCGTACGAACTGCGGTCGCCCTGATAGATCTCCAGCAGCGGCTCAAGCGGCGGGTTCTCCCAATCCCAGCGGGCTTGCGGCTGCCGGGTCTCAGCGAAGGTGTGCGGGATATCGACGACTTTCTGCTTTGGCTCTCGGCCGAGGATGTTCGTGCGCATCCACTCCCACAAACGCGGCGGCAGATTGTCATCCGGCACCCGCCGGTCGACGACGCGCAGGGGCGCCCCGCGTTGCGAGAAGATCATGTTGCGGTGGCCCGCCGGCGTGCCAAGGCTGTGCTCGTAGGCGAAGACGGTCAAGAAGGTTGGCGGGTGATGGAAGAGGTCGGCCGCCTTTTGATTCCACCACCACTGATAATCGCGCAACCCGTCCGGCCAGCGCCCCGCTTCGACCTGGTTATGATCGGTGATGCCGATGAAGTCCAATTGGGCGGCGTCGAGCGCGTAGCGGTAAGTGTCAAGGATCGAGCCGTCCACTCCGCTGTGGCCGCGAATGTCGGTGTGACGGTGGAGGTCGCCGTAAAGCAGGTAATGGCGGCGCCCGCCGATTGTGGTTGAGTAACGCTGCTTGCGCGCGGCTGCCTGGCCCGGTTGCCCGATGCTGGTGGCCTGCAAAGCAATCTGTTCCGGCGCCGGCTGCTTCTCTAAACCGGCCACGTAGACGTTATACTTCAGCGCCTCATCAGCGGACTGCGGCTTCACATCGGGTGCCCGGCCGTCGCTGGCATAAACGACGCGCAGCGTCCCGTCTGAAGCGACCGTCAGCCCGGCGTGCTGCGTGTTGCGCCCCGAGCTGTGCTCAAGCTGCACCGGCTCAGTCCAACCTTGGCTGCCGAGCCGCGTGGCGTAGAAGTGATAGATCTCCGTCGGCTGCGGAAAGGTCCAGTGCCGGAAGATTAGCCAGAGACTGCCGGCGCCATCCACTGCCAAGTGCGGCAGCTCAGCAAAGCGGGCCAGGCGACGGGTCAGAATGCTAGAGAGGTTTGATGCCGGCTCCTGCCATCGGCCCTGCGCCAAGACGCGGACGCCGAGCGTCCGTTTATAGTGTAGGCCCGCGCTGCCCGGCGCAGCCACGCGGCTGCCGGGCGAAAAGTCTTTGCCCCAATTTTCGCCGCCGTTGTCCCAGGCGATCCAGACGCGATCCTGACGGTCGCAGGCGACCGTGGCGTGAAACTCCGCGTCCGGCGAAGCGGTCACCGCCATCGTCGGCGAGAGCTGCCGGCCATCAAACGAGCGGAGGTAGACGTTGTAATCCCCGGTGTGGTAGGAGTCCCAGACGACGTAGACTTTGCCGCTGCTATCCGCGGCCAGCGCCGGCTCCCAATCGTCGGCCTCGCTCTCGGAGACGCGCACCTCATCGGACCATTTGTTTCCGGCGAGCCGCTTCAGATAGATGTCGCTCGTCCCCTGGCGAAAAGACTGCCAGGCGATGGTGACGTCGCCCTTCTGATCCGCCACCGCCCGCACGTTGAAGTCAGGCGCGGGATCGCGGGTGAGGCGCTCGACGGCCGATCTCTTGCCGCTCGGTTCAATCGAGCAGGCGTAGAGGTCCCAATTGCCGTCCACCTGCGCCGGGTAAACGCAGAGCACTCCGGCGCCACGCGCGACCAGCGCCGGGGCGTAATGGTCGGTGGTGCGCTCAGAAACCTGGACCGGTTCTTGCCAACTCCCTTGCCAGCGGCGGGCGAGGATGCGATCAGCGTTGCGGCCATCCCACTCGACCCAGGCGACCCAGAGGCTCCCGTCCGAAGCGCTCGCGACAGCCGGGAAGTCTCCTTGCTTGGTGGGCTCCGAGACGCGCTCGGCCGAGCCGGCGGAAGCGAACTGAATAGGCGGTTGCGCCGCCTGCTGCCCGCGGCCTTGCAGGGTAGGCAAGGCAGATGCTGCCCGCTCTTCTGATCGTGCCCCCCCTTGGCGGTTTACAGATCCAACCCGCCAGACCATGAAACAAATGAACCCGGCCAGAACCAGCAATGCGCTCCGCATGGCGTTTGCTCCTTCTTCGGCTGAAACTACTTGCCGTGCGCTGATGCTCGATGGTAGATGTTTTCTTTGGGAGAACTCCCTTTCACCAAGCACCGGCATTCTATGCGCCCTCGCCGCAGGCTGCAAGCCACGGAGGTCGCGATGAGAGGGGCGGCTTGTCAAATCGATTTGGGAGGCTTTAGCATACGTCTTGCGCTTTTCGCTTCTCTTGACCAAGCCGGAGTAAACATGAGACCTGAGGCTGGTATTCAGTTGATTCCCATTCGCCAGTTGCCTGAAGTCGAGCCGGGCGATGACCTCGGCCAGTTGATCACCCGCGCCGCAACTGAGGGCGGTGTCAAGCTGGCGAGTGGTGACATCGTCGTCGTCGCCCAAAAGATCGTCTCGAAGGCCGAAGGGCGGCTGGTGGATCTGGCAACGATCATCCCCTCCGCCTTCGCGCTTGAGATTGCCGGGCGCCAGCGCCGCGACCCGCGGCTGGTCGAGGTGATCCTCTCTGAATCGGCGCGCGTCGTGCGCACGGACGATCACGTCCTGATCACGGAGACCAAACACGGCTTCGTTTGCGCGAACGCCGGCGTGGACAAGTCGAATGTGAGGGATAAGGACTGGGTCTCCCTGCTGCCTGTGGCCCCTGATGAGTCCGCCCGGCGGCTAGCGGCCCGCCTCTCCGAGTTGCTCGACGTCAGCGTCGCCGTGATCATCACCGATACCTTCGGCCGCGCCTGGCGTGAAGGGCTGACCAACGTCGCAATCGGCATCGCCGGCTTGAGCCCGCTGAAGGATTTCCGCGGCGAGACGGACGATCACGGCAAGGAATTATCGGCCACGGTCCTGGCCGTCGCGGACGAGATCGCCGCCGCCTCCGGGCTGCTGATGCGTAAGACCGCCCGCATCCCGGTGGTCGTGGTCCGGGGCTATCACTACGAGGTGGGCGATGGTGGGTCCGCCCTTCTGATTCGGCCCAAGGAGCGCGACCTCTTTCGGTGAGAGCTGGGCACTCTTCAATACGCCGGATCAGTACCGCGAGCGGTAGCGAGCGTCGCTCCCGCCACCGGCTCGATCTCGGAGTCACGCTCGCTACCGCTCGCGGTACTGATCCATACACATAACACCGCTACTTATGATTACAGCGCTCGCAGGAGGAGTCGGCGCCTCGAAGTTCTTAGCCGGACTGAGCCACGCGATGGCCCCCGAGGATATCTCGATCATCGTCAACACGGGCGATGACCTTGAACTCTTCGGCCTCTACATCGCGCCGGATCTGGACATCGTCACTTACACGCTGGCGGGCGTGGTCAATCCCGAAACCGGCTGGGGCTTGGCGGGCGACACCTTTGATTGCCTCGACCTGCTCACCCGCTACAGCCGAGCCGAGCGGTGGTTCAACCTCGGCGACCGCGACCTGGCGACGCACATCTACCGCACGCAGATGCTGCGCGAGGGGCGCGCGCTGTCCGAGGTCGCCGAGCGCGTGCGGACATCGCTCGGCGTGAAATCACGCATCCTGCCGATGACCGATGCGCACGTCCCGACGACGATCCTGACCGATGAGGGTCCGCTCCATTTTCAAGAGTATCTGGTCAAGCGCCGGGCGCAAGTGACGGTCAAAGGGATCCGGTTCGAGAACATTGAAGCGGCCTCCCCCGCCCCCAGCGTGGCCGAAGCCATCTACTCATCCGAAGCGGTCATCATCTGCCCGAGCAACCCGCTCATCAGCATTGGCCCGATCCTTGCGGTGCCCGGCTTGCGGGCGCTGCTGAAGGAGACTGAAGCGACCGTGGCCGCGATCAGCCCCCTGGTCGGCGGCGCCTCGCTCAAAGGGCCGACTGACCGCATGCTCGCCGATTTAGGGCTGGAAGTTTCGGCGGCCCAGGTGGCACGTCTCTACGCCGACATCCTGGATGTCTACCTCATCGACCACCGAGATGAAGAGGCCAAAGCGGAGATCGAGCGACTGGGCGTGAAAGTCTTCGTCACCGAAACGGTCATGAGTGGCCCGGCAGAGAAACTGGCATTGGCCCGGGCGACCTTAAAGGCAGTGATGAGTGATGGGTGATGAGTGATGAGTGGTATGTGATATACGACAGGAGTGCTTTTACTCATCACTCATCACCCATCACTCATCACTGTTCTATGCGTTACATTCTGATCCCAGTCAAAGACCTGTCGCGAGCCAAGCAGCGGCTGGCCGCGTTGATGACCCAGGAGGAACGCACGCGGCTGGCGTGGGTCATGCTCGAAGGCACGTTCGCCGCCGCGGCACGCGTGCGAAGTGCGGACCGAATCGCCGTCGTGACGCTCTATCGGCCGGTCATCGACTTGGCGCAGCGCTACGGGATGGAGGTAATCAGTGAAGCAGAGCAGGTCTCCGAAAGCGTTTCGGTCGACTTCGGCTCGCGCGAGGCACGGAGGCGCGGGGCGAGTGCGGTGCTGCGTCTGCCGATAGACCTCCCGCTCATCGCCACCGAGGATATTGAAGCCATCCTCTCTCATGACGGTCCAAGCCCATCAGTGGTGATCGTGCCTTCACGAGACGGGACCGGGACCAATGCGATTTTACGCCGCCCCGCCGACCTCTTCCCTTCGCACTTCGGCCCGGGCAGCCTGGCCAAGCACCTCCAAGAGGCACAGCAGGCGCAAGCCCGCTGCGAGGTCATTCACCTCCCACGCATCGCGCTCGACATTGATGACCCGAGCGACGTGGCGGCCTTGATGGAACAAGGCCGGGCGGCGCCGGTTTACGAGTTACTGGCGGAAATGAAAATCAGCGAGCGGCTGACAACAGTGATGAGTGATGGGTGATGAGTGATGAGTAGTATGTGGCATAAAGCAAGGCCGTCTTTACTCATCACTCATCACCCATCACTCATCACTGGATTCTATGCTTCGCGGATTTGCCGACGGCGACGTGAAAGACCGCGCTCTGGCCGGCCGCGTGTGGCGAGAAGAACTGGGTCACATAGTCATCGTAGAAAGTCAGGCCGGTGGCGCCGAAGCCCTGGCTATAAGCCGCGAGGTACATCTTCCCGCCGATGATGCCCGACTCCAACTGCACGGCGCGGTAGCCGCGATTGCCGAAGCGCTCCAGGACGGAATTCAGATCCGCGAGGAAGAAGACGGTGGCGCTGGCATCGGCCGGCAGGTCCTGTTCGAGGCCGAGATACCCGGCCTCCGCACGGAAATCCCCTTCCTTGAGCAGCTCCAGCGCCCACTCCTCGCGGCGGAGCACATAAGCGCCCGGCCTTAGACCGTCAACCGCGTGAACGATGAGGTAAAGCGTGTTGAGGTGTGTGCCCACCGGGTCGAGAAAGTCGGCGGGGATGCCTTGCATTGAGCAATAGAGCAGAGTCGAAAGCTGGGCGAAGGAGATCGGCGCGCGCGCGAATCTACGGGTCGAGCCGCGTCGCAGGATGACCTGGCTGAGCGGGTCGCGAGCGGCCCCATCATCGGCCAAGGGCTTCAAAGGGATCAACTCTCCGTTCGGCTCAGGGAGTTGCAGAGCAGGCGCCTCCCCACGCCAGGCACGCACCTCTTCTCCACTGAGCAGCGATGAGGCGGCGTGCATCTCACGCAGGGCCGGGTAATCAACCTCTTTCTCAGAGAGTGGCAGGGTCTCCGGCATCAGCGGCTCAATTTGAGCGGGCGGCTCGGGTGGCGGCGCAGAGGCGCGGCCGAGCGGCACCATCGAGAAGGCGACTTCGCGCTCCGGATCCAGGCCGAGCAACCGATTCACCTCATCATCGACAAACCCCATCACCACGCGCGCCGGAAGGTTGAGCGCCGTGGTTGTGGCCAGCAGGTTGGCGAGCAGCGTGCCGTTGTCCCAGCCAAAGTGTCGATAGGTCCGGGCTTGGTACTTCCAGGCGTTACGCCAATAGGTGCCGGTGCAAATGATCGTGACGGGCGCGCTCACAACCGACGGCTCCTGCGCCGTCGCTTGAACGAGCACGCCGCGGTAATCACCAGCGCGCAAACGACGCAGCGCGAAGTCACTCGGATTGAAATGATAGATGCCTGCCTCCAGATCGGGCAGGTTGCCGCAAACCAGATACAACTCGATCTCGTAGAGCGCCCCCGTACAGGACGCCGCGCGGAAGAGAATCTCGCCCATCGGGTAGGCTTTCTTCTTCGTGATGCCTGCCGAGTAATACAGGACCTGGGCCAGCGCCTTCAGATCGGGAACCGCTTCGCCTTCGACGTAGACGCCCGTCGCCGAGATGGCGTCGAGCGCCGCCGCCTCAAGCGGGGGCACTTCACGCGGCAGCAGGATGGGGTCGAGCGTTGAGTAGATTTTGAATGGCAGTGGCCGGTTCGGCCAATCCAGGTAGTGGGCATTATGGCGGATGCTCCAGTATGAATGCTTCGTGCCGTTGTGATAAGCCCACGCGGCTTCCAGATCCCGGTTAGCCATTGCCGCACTCCGAAAGAAAATTTGCCGCAACGATGCGAGGCCGCCGAGACTGCCCGAGCTTTCGCGTGCCCCGCACCATTGCGGTCTGCCTGAACCCGATCAGCCCATCGAATTCGTATGCTCAGGCTGAATCTTGTAGAGGACGCGGACCTCGCCCGGCTGCCGGTAAGGATACTTATCGACGCCCATGTACTTTTTAGCCATCCGGTCGATGTGCTGATCGGCCTCCTGCTCGGTCCGCTCCGCCACGCGGCCACGAATTTCTAAATAGCGGTAAGGGTTGTCGGGGTCCAGGATGGAGAGGGCGACGCGGGGGTCGCGTTGCAGATTCCGATCTTTCTGCCGGCCCCGCGCGGTATTGATCAGAACATGCTGCCCGTCGAAATCGCACCACACCGGGGTGACTTGCGGCTGGCCGTCCGGCATCAGGGTCGCGAGATTGGCGAAGGCCTTCTTGTCAAACAGGTCGCGATACTTGTTGGGAATGGTCTCAGACATAGGCTCCTCCACAGTTAGTTCAATTGATTGTCGTTGATTTGAATTCTGCCTCTATCTTAATCCCCAGCCTGGCTGGTAGCAAACGGCCAAATGGAATCATCAGAGCATGAGTTCCGCTATGATGCGCAATGCCTCGATGCTGGAAGTACCGCAGATCAAGGTCGTGATCCCGCAGCCGCGCCAAGCGGTGAGGCGCTCGGCGATGCGTCCCTTGCTAGGTCAACCTCAGTCGACGGCGCATCTCCTGGCCGGAGATCCCGCCCTCGGACTTTTGCCGTGATCGCGACCGCTCGATCAGGGCGAGGAATTGGGGATGAGTACTTAAAGTCACCGTCTCCAGGTCGGCATTCTCGATTGCGACCAACGCCGCGACAGGCTTGCCGTCGGCCATCAAAATCACAGGCCCTTGATTCACCTCGCGAGCATATTCGACCAGCGGGGCAGTGGCTTCAGCCAATTCTAGCGTCTTCATAATTCAATCACCTCTTTTCCTATCCGAACTCGGTTGCGCCTCTTGACCCCAACGGCGCGAACATAAACGACAGCTTCCGGCTCATCTTCTACGTCATAGTATACTCGAAGATTACCGATCCGAAGCTCCCAAGGGGCGACCGGGTTGGGGCGCATTGGCTTACGGTTCCGGGTTTCGACCATTGGCTGATGGGTTAATTGCCTGTCCACCGTATCTAGAACTACCGCCTGTTGTCGAGCAGTCAGCGTCCGCAAGTGCTCTTCGGCATCGGGAGAATATTCAATGCGGCAAGGCAATTCTGCGGCTCCTTCTCAATCCTTAACGCCCGGCTCTCGATTTCTTAAACTCCGCCAGCAGCCGCCAGTCGGGCAGGTCCATCAGAGCACGAGTTCCGCCATGACGCGCAAGGCCTCGATGTTGGAAGTGCCGCAGATCAAGGTCGTGATCCCGCAGCTGCGCCAAGCCGCGAGACGATCAGCAATGCGCTCCTTGGGTCCGCACAGCGCGACCTCATCCACCAACTCATCCGGGACGGCGGCCGTCGCCTCGGCCTTCTGGCCTTGGAGGAAGAGGTCTTGAATCTTACCGGCGGCCTCCTCGTAGCCGTAGCGGCAGGCGAGGTTGTAGTAGAAATTGCGATCCCGCGCGCCCATCCCGCCGATGTAGAGCGCAAGGTGCGGCTTCACCGCGTTGCGGCAGGCGTTGACGTCTCCGCCGAGATGCACCGAGACGGTGGGCGCGATGTCAAACTTCGCAAGGCCCTTCCCGCCGCCCGCACGTGCGAATCCTTCGTCGAGCGATTCGCGGTAGACGTCCATCCGGTCAGGCGAGAAGAAGACCGGCAGCCACCCGTCAGCGATCTCGGCCGCCAGCGCCACATTCTTCGGGCCGATAGCGGCCAGATAAATCGGGATGTCGCGGCGCAGCGGGTGAATGATCAGCTTGAGCGGCTTGCCCAATCCGGTGCCGCCCCGGACGGGGATGTCGTAGTGCTCGCCGTGGTGCTCCAGCGGCTGCTCCCGCTCAAGGACCGTGCGCACGATCTCGACGTACTCGCGCGTGCGCACGAGCGGCTTGCCGTAAGGCACGCCGTGCCACCCTTCGACCACTTGCGGCCCCGACACGCCCAGGCCCAGCAGCAGGCGCCCGCCCGTCAGCAGGTCGAGCGTGGCCGCCGTCATCGCCGTCATCGCCGGCGTGCGCGCAGGCATCTGCATAATCGCGGTGCCGACCTTGATCCGCTCGGTCTTGGCCGCGAGCCACGTGAGCGGCGTCACGCAATCAGAGCCGTAGGCCTCCGCCGTCCAGATCGAATGATACCCCAGGCGCTCAGCCTCCTGCGCCATGGCCACGTTATCAGCCGGGCCTGAGCCCCAGTACCCAAAATTCAAACCAAGCCGCATCTTCCCCTCCTTCAAAAAGCAGTGATGAGTGACGAGTAAAAAGTGAAAAGTAAAAAGCGCCAGCACTTTCAACTTTTCACTTTTTACTCATCACTCATCACTCATCACGATTTTTAGAGTGATGAACTGACTTCCGAAATTAGTCGTAGGTATACTGGCGATGCTTTGCCTGCCCCTTCGATTCGGCGGCGCCACAACAACTCAACTACCGCCCGCTTGCCGCGGTCGCTCTTTTCGGCCTCCTCCCACGCGGCCTCGCGCGCGAGACAGCCGGCGTAGAACAGGTACATCATCCGGTCGGCCAATGGCCGGAAGAGGACGCTGCGCGCACGTTCATCTTGAACCAGCAGCGAGTCGAGTTCGGAGCGCAACTGACTGACTTGCCCGAGGCCTGGCTCACGCATCTCCGGACTTTCGAGCGAAGCAAACAAGTGGTCGAGCGCCGGGAAGAAGGCTTCTTGCACGTGATACCGCTCGATGTCGCGCAGCGACTGAACGAGCAGCGTATTGTGCGCCCCCTCCCACGCCTCGAAGATGACGCTGTCCCTGAGCAGCCGCGGCAGCACCGAGAAAGTCTCAATCGCGCCATTGCCGCCCAGGACTTCGATGCCGCGGCGAATCACATCGGTCGCCGAAATCGAGCTGCGGTATTTGTTCAGGTTGACGGCCAGACGGAAGAATGGCGCAGCCGTCGCCTCCGCCCGGCCCCCTTCCATCTCGTCGCGCAGATGCGCGAGGTAAAGACTGCCTGAGAGCAGCGCCATCACTTCGCTCCGCATCTCGGCTAGGGTCTCCTGGATCAAAGGAAAATTCTTGATCGGCTCGCCGAACGCCCGACGCTGCTGCGCGTAAGTCCAGGCCACGACGTAGGCTCGCCGCGCCGCCGCCGCCGACCCCACGGCGTTGTAGAGCCGCGAGGTGTTGATGACGAAATCCATGATGTGCTGGAACCCGCGGTCGCGCGCCCCGATCTGATAAGCGAAGGCGTCGCGGAAATCCACCTCGGCCGTCGCCAGCGACCTCGTGCCGAGCTTGTCTTTCAGTCGCCGAATATAGATACCGTTCGGCGAGCCATCGTCCAAACGTCGCGGGACGAGAAACAGCCCCAGCCCCTTTGTCCCCGCGGGCGCCCCCTCCGGCCGGGCCGTGATCAAAGCAAGGTCCGCCGTGACGTTCGAGCAGAACCACTTCTCGCCGTTGATCAGCCAGGTCCCGCGTTCGCGATCAAGCGGCGTCGCGACGCAGGCATTCGCCCCCACATCCGAGCCGCCTTGGATTTCAGTCAAGAACTGCGCCCCGTGAAAGCGCGTGCGGTAGTCCGCGTCCAGCAGCCGCGGCAAATACTTGGCCTTCAACTCCTCGCCGCCCACCTGCTGGAGAGTTTTGATCACGCCCGCCGTGCACGCGAGCGGGCAATTGTGCCCCGCCTCACCGTTGAGCGACGAGAGGTAGAAGAGCGTGAGCGCGAGCAGATTCTGCCCCGGCTCGGCGTAAGCCGACATCGCCCCGGAGCCGTAGATGTATTGCCCCGCGAGGTGATGATCCGCCGAATGAGCCACGTCCTCCGTGCGCTCGCCGATAGCCGAGTAGCGATCCAGCCGCGGCAGATTCTCGCTCAGATTCGCCCGCCGCACTGCCTGATCAATGATGGTCGCCGCCTCGCGCCCGAATTTGGAGAGCCGCGCCGCGTGCGCACCGAGCCCATCCGCCCCCCAGTAAAACTCCAAAACGTTTTGCAAATGGCGGTCGGACTCGTAGAAGTTGTCAGGCTGACTACGCTCCCAGTCCGCCATCGCCGCACGCCCTTGCGCCGCGGCGGGCGGCTGATCCTGCATCGCGCGATCCTGCTCTTTGAATGATGTGCTCATCGTTACCACCTCAGCGCGCTAGGCGCACCAGACTCGGGAAGCCGCGAAAGCCGCCCCTGATCACCTCCACGCCCTCTTGATTGACGTAAGCGACCGTGCACACGATCACGCGCCGCTCCTCGTTCTTTTCACTAACCGTGACGGTGCAGGTGATCGTATCGCCGACGTAGACGGGCGCCAGATATTGGAAAGTCATCTCGGTCGCCAGAAACCCGATCATCCCGCCGATGTGCGTCGCCATGCTCGCGGTCAGGAGGCCGGGGATATTGCGGCGGCCGAACCAACTCTCACGCGCAAAGAGTTCGTCCACGTGATACGGATTGTAATCGCCCGTGACGCCGCAGAACAGCGCCACGTCGCCGTCCGTGAAAGTCCGCCGGTAAATGAAGGTCTGCCCGACCTGCAATGAATTGAAAGCTTCGCGCAGTTGTTGTTTGAATCCCGCCGTAGCCTCTCCCATCCTGATACTCCGTGCAACTCTCGACCGAGCTGCGGTAGTGGTCAAAAAGCAGATGGTAAGCGTAATGCTGTTCATCTGAAAATGTCCAGCAAACTAAATCCGATCAAATAACATTGGGACAAAAGCATCAGGCTCGAGAGACCGCGGGCGGGAGCAAGCGGAGCCTCATGGCTGACATCAGACTGGCAGTTATCTTTTCACCGCGATTTGAACCGGGAGTGATTCCAGCCCGTCAACGTACAATCGCACGAAGGACGTGCCGCCGTAATTGGGAAGCGCGCGCGGCAATTCGACATTGACCTGATCCAGCCCGGCGAATCCCCCCTGGGGGCCGGCGTAGACGACCTTCGCTGAAGGCCCGGTGAGCGTGACGCCGGTGGATTCCAGCGAACTACGGTAGCGCACCCCGGTGCAGAACAGGATCAGGAAGAGTTGGTCCGACGCCGCGCCCAGGTCAGGCCCGAAATCTATCGGGCGCGCAACGAAGGTCTTACTGGCCGGGTCGTAATCGGCTACCGGCTCGTAGCCCTGACTGCCGTCGGCCTTGACGCGCAGAACGAGCGCCGCCGGAACGCCGCTGCCATTGGCATTCGCCGTGAAGATGGACGGGCTGCACGAGGCTATCTGGATCGCGCTGGTGTTGACCGTCCCGTCGCCGCTGGTAATGGTGACAGTCGCCGGGCCGAGGGCCGTGCCCGAGGGAAGGAGGTAGTTGATCTGCCCCGCCGAGACGAAAAATAATGGCGCGAGCCGCTCATGGCCGAACACATCTCTGATCTTCACCGTCGTCCCGGCGAGTGAAGTTGGCAGGGGCTGCCTGTCTGCCGACTGTGTCCCCGTCGCGAGATTCTGGCCGAAGGCCGCCACGATTGACTCGACCGCCAGCGGCGCCCGCAGGTCGTAGCTGGCCGCCGAGACGCTGACCGGTTGCGCCGCGGCATCCTGCATCACTTCAAGCGTGAAGCCTTCGACCGTGAGCGAGCCGACCCGCGGTTTGTTCGTCGTGTTGGGCGCGACCGTGTAATTCACCGTGCCGTTGCCGGTGGCGGGGCCGGAGTTGATCGTGATCCAGTGGGAGTTGCTGACCGCTTTCCACGGAGTGGGGCACGAAAGATTGACTGGGAGCGTGAAAGCGCCGCCCTGCGCGGGCGCCGATTTTTGCTGATTCCCCGCCAGGCAACCGCTGACGGGTTGGATCGTGGCCGTCGCGGTGTTATTGCTGCTGTTGTTATCACCGACGTTGGTGATCGTTGCCGACGCGGTCCCGGCGCTGGTGGCGTAGGCGAAGAATTCGACGAACACCTTCGTGGTCTCGCCGGCCGCCAGCGTGCCCGTGAAGGTGCAGGCCCCCTGCCCGTTGTAGATCTGGTCGGAGCAGTTCCAACCGTCCCCGGCGGCCCGTTTGATGAACACGCTCGGAATGTTGTAGCGCAGCGTGATCGGGCCGACGCTGCCAGTCCCTCCCGCATTCCTGACGGTGGCGACGTAAGCGACCTGGGCATTGGCGAAGATTCGGTCGCTCGGCGCCAGCGTCACCTCGAGGTCGGAGGAGGCCGCCGCCTCATCGACCTTCGCGATAAAAGCCCCGAACGTTCCGTTGAAGCTCTGCACCGTCGCCGTGGGAGTGAGGAAGAGCACGCCTGGTGGCTGGAACAGCGCAAAGCCGGAGCCGGCAAACAGCACCTGCCGCGACTGACTGACAACCACGCTGCGGCCTTCATCGCCCCCGAGCCCGTGCAGCGATGAATAGCCGAGCGTGCCATTGACATTGACCTTCGTGATGAAGGCGACCTGGTAATAGGACAAGCCGGAGTTGAGGACGGGGTTGGACTGAAACGCCCCCGGAGTGACCGGGAAGTTCGGCGAGTCGGTGCTGCCGGTGACGTACACGTTGCCGGAATTATCCACAGCCAGGCCGTAGCCCGTATCATTGCCGCTGCCCCCGAGGTAGCTGAGGTAAGCGATCCCGCCGGACTGATTCAGCTTGGCGACGAAAGCATCGTAGCCCCCGCCGGAGGTCTTTTGGAATGCGTCAGCGGTGACGGGCAAGGCGTTGGCACTCGTCTGGCCAGTGAGGTAAGCGTTGCCGGCGGCGTCCACCGCCATCGCCAGGCCCTCACTGTAACTGCCGCCGCCGCTGAGAGTCTTGTAGTAGGCGAAACTCTTGCCGCTTTTGTCCACCTTCGCGGCATAGATGTTCGGGTATGATTCGCCGGTGACGTAAGCATTGCCCTCGGCGTCAACGGCTACGGCTTGACTGCTGTCCCTGGTGCTCCGGCCGACGAAGGTTGACCAGACGAGCGCCGAGCCCGCGGGGTTGAGCTTGGAGATAAAGCCTGACCCTGAGAAGCCGGAGATGCTGCGTTGCGGAGCGTCGGGCGAGACGGGAAAGTTCGACGACCCTGTGGTCCCGGCGACGTAAGCGTTGCCCGCCGCGTCCACCGCGATCCCGTTGGCGAAGTCGCTGCCGAGCCCGCCGAGGTAGGTCGAGTAGAGGAGCGCCGTGCCCGTCGCATTGAGTTTGGCCACGAAGCCGTCGCCGCCGAAGCTGCTCCCGACCTGCCCCGGCCCGGCGAAGGTTGTTTGCAGCGCCCCCGCGGTGACAGGGAAATCCTTCGACCCGGCGAAACCCGCGAGGTAAGCGTTGCCCGCCGCGTCCACCGCGATCCCGTTGATGACGTCGGTGAACTCGTAGCCGCCGATGAAGGTGGAATAAAGCAGCGCGGTGCCGGCCGGGTTGATTTTGGCGACGAAGGCTATGTCGCGGTTAACCGCCCCCCTGACCCAACGGACCGCGTCGGGCGAGACGGGAAAGGTAGCGGAGCGCGTCGTGCCGGCGAGATACATATTGCCTGCGGCGTCCACGGCCAGGCGAACATTTCTGGCGTCGCCGATGACGGCGGCGTAACTCAGCACCGGGTCGATCACCAGCGGCCGGCGGCGGTCCCAGGCTTGAACCTGGAATCCGATCTCACCCCCGCCCGCGATGATATAGCTCCCCTCAACCTGCTGCCTCACGCCGCCGTCTTCCTGATAGCTGACCGGCTTGTGCTGGCGCAGGCTGCCCGCCGCCGTCTGAAGGATCAAATCGCCTGAGCCGTCAATCTCCATCGCGCGTGCGCCTGCGAAGCGTAGCCGGATGGCGCCGGGATTCGCGCCCGGCGCCACGATGAAATCGTATTCAAGCTGCTGCTGATGGCCGTAATAGATCAGATCAATGCCCGGATAGACATCGCGGCACCTGATTCTGGCGAAATGGGGAATGTCCGTCCGCCAACGGCCCGTGTCGTTGCCAATGAAGTAACTACTCCTGCCTGGCAGCCCGTCAAGCCCTTCGAGGTCTGGGCTGGGGTTGGCGTTTGCGAGCTTCAGCCGCAATTCGGATGAGGCGCCCTGCTCACCCTGTAACTGAAGTACGGCCCCGTCGGATTCGAGCAGCAGACTGTAGCCGCGGCCGCGCGACAGAAAGCGCACCTGCTTGCCGGCCTGGCCCTGATTCGGTTCAAAACTCAGAGGCAATTGCAGGTAGCTGCCGATTGACGGCGACGCGGGTGCGTGCCGGGCGGCAACGGTGGGCCCTGTTGTGCGAGATGACAGAGTCGTGATCAGCGAGAAGACGATGAATGCGGCGGCGGACGCTAACAGTGAGGCGGCCCGTCGAAATGAAGCCCACATAACGATTCCTTTCGAGAAAACTCTGACCTCGTTCACCTGATGCTGACACTGACCGTGTTGGCCGCCTTCGAGTCGGCCGTGACTAAGACATCAACTTCGCCGCGGCCGGCCAGGCTGCGCGGGAGCCGCACGTTCAACTGGTCGAGCCCGACGAAGAAGCCTTGCGCCCCGGCGTAGAGCACTTCGCAATCTACCCCGCCAGCCTTCACCGTCACGGTGAAGAGCGAGCTGCGATTGCGGATGCCCGTGCCATAGAGGATCAGGAAAAGTTGATCGGTCTCCGGGCCGAGGTCAATCGGGCGCGAGACGAACTTCGCCTGGGCCGCGTTGTAATCGGCGACCGGTTCGGTGCTCTGCGACCCGTCAGCCTTCACGCGCAGGACGTAGGCAGCCGCCACGCCCTGCCCGTCGGAGTTGGCCGTGAACACCCCCGGCGCTACGCTCTCGACCTGCACCGTCCCCGCAGACACGGTCCCGTTGCCGCTGGTGACGGTGACCACCGCCCCGCCCGCGGCCGTGCCCGGCGGAATCAGATAGTTGACCTGCCCCGCCGAGACGAAGAAGAGCGGGGCGAGACGTTCGACCCCGACACTGTCGCGGACCAAGACCCGAGTCCCGCCAAGCGAGGTCGGCAGCGGGATGGATGATGCAGCTTGCGTCGAGGTGGCGAGCGATGTGCCGAAGACGGCGGCGATCCCTTCGGCGGCCAGTGAGCGCGTGTAATTGGCGGCCGAGACGGTGACGGCCGCGTTGTTGCTGTTGGGCAGACGGTTGTTGAGCAGGACGGTCACAGAGCCGGTATAGTTGGCCAGTGCCAGGTCATCGCGCCCGTCGCCGTTGAAGTCTCCTACTGCGACGGACAGAGGATTGACCCCGCCGCCGAAACCCACGGCGGTGGAGAAGACTCCCGCCCCGTTCCCCGTCAGCACTTCCACCAGACTGGCGCCCCCGTTAGTGACGGCCAGATCGGGTTTGCCGTCGCCGTTGAAGTCCCCCAAGGCAAGGGCACGTGGGAAGGTGCTGCCCTGCCCCTGCACCTGAAGTGCATAACTCACAGGTTCTGAGAGATTACCCGCGCCATCACCCGCCAAAATTGCCACCGTGTTACTCCCCGTCGCGGCGGCGATATCGGGTCGGCCATCGCCATTGAAGTCATAAATCAGCAGTGATGAGGCGCTGATGCCGCTGGCAAATCTCCGCGGCGGCTGAAAACTGCCATCCCCGTTGCCCAGCAGCACGAAGATTTTCCCGTTCTGAGCGCTCACCGGATCAGAGAAGTAAAACGACCCGATCAAGTCCGCCCGCCCATCGCCGTTGAGATCACCGACGGCGACTGAGCTGAAGGGCTGATCGAGGGTCAGCGTCAGCGGGGTGCCGAATCCCCCGGAGCCATTGCCCAGGGGAATCGACACTGTCTGATTAAGCGTGGCGGTCAGGTGAGACACCACCAGGTCGGCCTTCCCGTCGCCGTTGAAATCACCCACGCTGATGAAGCGCGGCTTGTCGCTGACGGGGATGTTCACCGCGCCGCTGAAGCCGCCGGTGCCGTTGTTGAGCAGGACCGAAACGCTATTGCCATTGATGTTGGCCACCGCCACATCCGGCCGGCCGTCGCCGTTGAAATCGGCGGAGGTCATCGCCAGCGGGGTGTCACCGACCGCAAAGCTGCTGGCCGCCCCGAAATTACCTTTGCCGTCACCGGCCCTCAGGATCACGGCCCCATTAAACCGGCACGCGTCTGTCCCACAGTTGCCGATCAATGTCAGCAGGTCGAGTTTGCCGTCACCGGTGAAATCGCCGGCGAGCGTCTGCACTGGGAGCGAATTGAAGGTGTAGCTCTTGGCTGCAGCAAACCCTCCGCTGCCCTGGCCAACAAAGAGCGACACCAAGCCATTGCCATTCTGTCTGCCGGGTGTGGAGGCGACCACGTCCACTTTCCCGTCGCCGGTGAAATCCTCGATGACCGCCGCATAAGGCATCAGCCCACTCGTGAACCGTGTGCCGACGGTGAAAGCACCCGCCCCATTGCCGAGCAGCGGGATGATGGATGCCGAGTTTGAAATCACGGCTAGCAGATCAATGTTGCCATCGCCGTTCAGATCGCCCGTCGCCAGCCAGTTCGGCACCCCGTCTGCAATCGACCCCTCCGATGAGATTGGAACATTTACCGGAGCGTTGAACCCGCCGGAACTATTCGCGAGCAGGATGGCGACATTGCTGCGACCGTTCAGGTTGGTCGCAATCGCCAGGTCAGCGCGGCCATCCTTGTTGAAGTCGCCGGTCTTGATAAACGCTGGGTTAGGCCCGGCGTCAATTCTGACCGGGGCGCCGAGAGCGCCTGTGCCATCCCCGCGCAGGACCGCGAGTCCGAAGGCACCGACCACCGCGACATCGGCCTTATTGTCACCATTGAAATCACCCGCGGCGAGATATTGGGGATAAGGGATGTCACCGAAGGTCCCAAAATTTACCGCGGCGCCGAAGTTGCCAGTCCCTGTCCCGAGCAAGATCGAGACGTTGTGAGAGTTCTGGTTGGCCGTCGCAATATCGGCCTTGCCGTCGCCATTGAAATCCGCCACCGCGATGGCACCGGGCAATGAGCCGGCAGAAAAGATCGCGTAGTTGCCGAAACTGCCCGTGCCGGTCCCGAGATGCACGATGACATTCTGTGTCTGGTCATAAATCGTTGCCGCCAGATCTAGGTTGCCGTCCCCGTTGAAATCACCGGTCGTCAGCGCCGTGATGCGGCCGTAGGAATTGATCGTGATCGGGTCGCTGAAAGTGCCCGGCCCAGTCCCGAGCAGCACGGTGATCTTTGAATCATCGTTGGCCACAGCAATGTCCAGCTTGCCGTCCTTGTTGAAGTCGCCGCTGACGATGTTGGAAGGGGCTTTCCCGGCGGCGAATAATTTCGCCGTGATGAAGTCGGGGACGGCGGACGGACTTACCTCCTGCCACACGGTGAAGGTGTTGCCCGCGACGGTGAGCGTGCCGGTGCGTGAGGCCGTCGTCGGTGCCACATTGAAAGCCACTGACCCGCTGCCCTGGCTACTCGTGGCGGCGGTGAAGGTGATCCACGGGACGTTGCTGCGTGCCGTCCAAGGACACTGCGGATCGGGACTGGTGATCGCCACGGCTCCTGTGCCGCCCGTGGCCGGGAACGTTTGATTCATGGGGGCGATGGTGAAGTTACAGGCGACAGCGGCGAAGTTCGCCGTCTGATCCGCAGTGACGTTGCTGAAGCCGCGGTTCGGCGGGTTGAAAACGTAGCCCGGCCGCGCGGGGCTGACGGTGTAATTGCCGCCCGCGGTCAGGTCGGCGAATTGATAGAAGCCGTCCCCCGCGGTCGTCGCCGCCGCCGTCCGCGAGCCGCCGAGCGACATCGTCACGCCGCCCAGCCCAATACTGGCCCCGAGCGTCACGCGGCCGGCAATCGAAGGTTGTGCCGAGACTCTGGTGTCAGCAGCAGCCGAGTTGTTCGCCGGATTGAGGTCAGGCGTGCTGCCGGCGACGCTCGCCCGGTTGGTGATCGTCCCGACCGTCGTGGGCGTCACGACGACGGTGACCGTCGCCTTCGCGCCCGAGGCCAACTCGCCGAGGTTGCACGTCACCGGGCCGTTGCCGCTGCACGTGCCCTGACTGGCCGATGACGAAACCAGGGTCACGCCTGAGGGCAGCGTATCGGTCACCGCGACGCCGCCGGTGTCATCCGGGCCGTTGTTGGTGATGGTCAGGGTGTAAGTCAGTTGATTGTTCACCATCACCGGGTCGCGCGATTCGCCGATCACGACGGCCAGGTCGGCGTTGAGCGCCAGCTTCAGCGCGAAGGCGTCGGTGATCCTTAATGCCGGTTGCAGCGGGCTCACCGTTGGAAAGTTCGGTGAAGAGGTGACGCCGGTGACATAAGCGTTGCCGGTCGCGTCAACCGCGATGCCGCTGCCCTGATCGGTGCCCGTTCCGCCGATCAAGGAGGAGAAGAGGAGCTTCGAGCCGGAAGCATTCAGCCTGGCCACGAAGGCGTCGGATGCGGAGGAGCCTCCGAGGCCCGTCTGCAACGCACCGACCGCCGGGAAATTTTGGGACGAAGACAGCCCCGTCACCCACGCGTTGCCCGCCGCGTCCACGGCGATGCCCAAGCCCTGATCGCTGTTAGTGCCGCCGAGGTAGGTCGAGTAAAGGAGCGCGGACCCGTCGGCTTTGAGCTTGACAATGATCGCGTCGTTGGAGCCGCCGCTGGCGGGCTGCACCGCATTGCTCGTCGGGAAATTGGTGGATGAAGTGTAGCCGGTCAGGTAAGCGTTGCCAGCCGCGTCAAGCGCGATCCCCCGGCCTTCATCGGTGAAGCTGCCGCCGAGGTAAGTCGAGAAAGTCAGCGCCGAGCCCGCCGGGTTGAGCTTAGTCACGAAGAGGTCACTGCCCCCGGCGTTGGCTGCCTGGAGCGGGCTCGCCGTCGGGAAATCCTGCGAAGCCGTGGTGCCACTGACCCAGGCGTTACCGCCCGCATCGACCGCGATGCCGTAAGCGATATCACCGAGCGAGCCGCCCAGGTACCGGGAGTAGACCAGGGCCGAGCCCGCCGGGTTGAGCTTGGCGACGAAGGCGTCGGTGCCGATGCTGAGGCCGGCGTAGACGTTGGCGGCGTTGTTCGGATCCACGATCAGCGCATTCACCACGGCGTTACTCAGTCCGTCATTGCTGAGGCTCCAGTTCGCGCCGCCGTCCGTGGTTTTGTAGACGCCCGAAGAGGTGGCTGCATACAAGGTCGATGGACTGGTCGGAGTGATGGCGAGCGCGGTGACGTTGGGAAGGAAAGTGAATCCGTCGCCTGTCTGTGCCAGGCCGTTGTTGGCCGGCGCCCACGACACGCCGCCGTCCGTGCTTTTGTAGACAGCCCCGCTAAAGCCCGCCACGCCCACATAGAGTGTGGTCGGCGTGGACGGGTCAATCACCAGCGCCGCGATGCTCGGCCCCGTCCCGGGCTGGAGGTTGCTGAAGCCGTTATTGACGGCGATCCAGTTGCCGCCGCCGTTAGTGGTCTTGAACATCCCGCGGTCGGTCCCGGCGTAGACGGTCGCGGGATTAGCGGGATCGAGCACGAATCGATTGACTCTCGGCGTCTGAGTGCCGGGGGGGATGCTCAGGCCGGTATTGATCGGCGACCAACTGTCACCGCCATTGGTGCTTTTGAAGGCCCCGTTGAATGTGCCCGCGTACAATGTAGTCGTGGTCTGCGGGTCAACGAGCAGCGCGTTGATGGTTGGAATCTGCAAGCCCGTGCTCCGCAGCTCGAAGCTCTGGCCGCCGTTGGTGCTCTTATAAACGCCGCCGCTCGTGCCCAGGTAGATCGTGGCCGGCGACTGCGGGTCAATCGCAAAACTGAGCAGAGTCGGCTGGAAGCCGCCGACCGATGGAGGGGCGCCAACCAAGCTCCAATTGCTCCCGCCGTCAGTCGATTTGAAGAGGCCGATGCTGGAAGCGGCGTAGAAGGTGTTAGCGGTAGTCGTGTCGGCGGCGAAAGCGATAATTGAAGAGGCCGTGATGCCCCTCGCGCTCGCATCCCAGTTGCCGCCGCCGTTGCTGCTCCTGAAGACAGGGCTCCCGCTGCGCGAGCTGGCTGACCCGGCGGTCGGGAAGTTGATCGAATCAGTAAAGCCAGCGACGTAGGCATTGCCGGCGCCGTCAACGGCGAGGCTCTGAGCGCGATCAGCAGTGGTGCCGCCGAGAAATGTCGCATAGAGGAGCGCCGAGCCTGTCGGGTTGAGTTTCGCCACGAAGGCGTCGTTGAAACCGGCCAGGGATGGTTGCAGCGCGCCGCCGGTCTTCGGGAAATCGGGCGAGAAAGTTTCACCCGCGACGTACGCATTGCCGCCCGCATCGACGGCGATGGCATAGCCCGCATCGTTCTGACTGCCGCCGAGCCAGGTGGCATAAACAAGCGCCGAACCGCTCGGGTTGAGTTTCAGGACGAAGGCGTCAAAGTTATTGCTGCTTTTGGTGGACTGGATGGCGCTCGGCCCTGGGAAGTCGGTTGAAGATGTAGAGCCGGTGAGGTAAGCGTTGCCGCTATTGTCAACCGCGACCCCAAAGCCCTGGTCGGTGCCGGCCCCGCCGAGGAAAGTCGAGTATTGCAGCACCGGATCGATCACTAGCGGTTTGCGGCAGTCGTAGCGGCCGGTCAGAAATTCGACCTGATGGCGCTGGTTGATCCGGTAACGGCAGGCGACTTCGACCCGCTCGCCGTCCACCTCCTGCCAGGCCCGCGGCCTGAGCATCCGCACTTCGCCCCCCGCAGCGTGCAGCACGAGCGCGTCCTGATCATCAATCCTCATCGACTGCGCGCCGCTGAAAGCCAGCCTGACCGGTTTCAGTGAAGCGCCGGGGGCGACGACGAGATCATATTCGAGCTGCCGCTGATTGCCGGACCAGACGAGGTCGATCCCTGGATAAACGGCCTCGTATTTGACTCTGGCATAACCGGCCACGTTTGTCCGCCACCGCCCCGGCTCATCGCCGATGAGGTAATGGCTCTTTCCGGGCAGTTCATCCAGCCCGCTGACCCGTGGCTGCCCGGCGGCCCCAGCCAGTTTCACCCGGACCACGTTCGATTGCGGATTGCGGATTGCGGATTGCGGATTGGCCGATTCAGGATCGAGTTCGCCTGGCCCTTCATTCCGCAATCCGCAATCCGCAGTCCGCAATCTCAACACTGCCTCCGCCCGAGTCAGAAAGAGCGTATAGCCGCTGCCGCGCGCCAGAAACTTCACCCTCGGGTCCGTCTGCCCAACGTTGGCCTCAAAGCGCAGCGGCATCTTCCCATAACTTTCGCTGACACGCGCACGCCAGGCTGGATCTCTGCCCGGCGGGAATGCTCGGGCCGAAGGTTCGGGCGCTGGATGGGCCTTCGCATCAGCGCCGGCTGCTGACGCCCTGAACAGCGTGGCTCTGAAACCAGGAAAGACGGCCATGCAGGTGATGATCAGAAAGAGGGCGGCACACAGGCAGGTGCGAGGAGTTGTGGTCTTCATACTTATGTAACGATCCATCAGTTGATGCTCACCCGGACGGCGTTGGCCGAAAGGCCGTCCACCGTCAGCGTGACCTCCACCTCACCCCGCCCGACGAGACTGCGCGGGAGGCGCACGTTGACCTGATCGAGCCCGGCGAAAGCGCCCTGGGCTCCAGCGTAGAGGACCTCGGCACTCTCGCCGCCGACCTGCGCCGTGACGGCGGTGAGTGCGCTGCGGAAGCGGAGGCCGGTGCCGAATAATATCAGGAAGACCTGGTCAGATGAATCGCCCAGGTCAATCGGAGCGGCGATGAACTTATTCTGGGCGACGTCGAAGCGGGCCACCGGCTCAAACTGCTGGGAACCGTCGGCCCTCACCCGGAGCGCGACGGCGGCGGGCAAGCCCTGCCCCGTGGCGTCGGCCGAGAAGAGCCCGGGCGCCGTCTTCCCGACGGTGATGTAGCCTCTGGAGAGCAGCCCGTTCTCACTCTGGATCTCCACGTACCCTTGACCCGTCGGCACGTTCTCGGGGATCTGGAAGTTGATCTGCCCGGGCGAGACGTAGAGGAGCGGGGCATTGAACCCGCCGTAGAAGAGCACGACCACGGTCACGCGGATGCCGCCGAGCGAGGTCGGCAGCGGCAGGCTCGTGGCCGCCTCGGTCCGCGGGGCGAGTTCCTGCCCGAAGACGGAGACCAGGCTGCCGGGCGCGAGCGCCTGGCCATAGCTCGCCGAGGAGATCGTCGTCAGGTCACCCGCGCCCTGCCGGATTTCGATGACTTTGCCGGCGACTTCAACCTGCCCCACGCGGTATGGGCCGCCATTGGTCATAATCATGAAAGACTGGTTTCCCCCGTCCTCTCTCCTGTCGGGTGGATTGAGCCTGATCCAGTCAGCCCGGCTCACGGCTTCCCAGGGGCAACCGCGGCCGACGGTGACCGAGACAGATCTGAAGGCCCCCGTCGAGGGCGCATAGATCACGCCTGGCGGCGAAACATCGACGACGCCGCAGGGGGCGTCCTGCACGACGCCAAAGAATCGGTTGGCGACGGTGATCGTGCCGCGGCGCTCGGGCCCGGTGTTGGGCGAGGCGGAGAAGGCGATGGTCCCACCGCCGCTGCCTGCGGCCCCTCCCGGAAACGTGATCCAGTTGACATCACTGACGGCCGTCCACTCGCAGCCGCCCGCCACCGAGAGAGTGAAAGTCCCGGTCCCGCCTGCCGCCGGAATGCGCAGGAAGTTGGGTGAGATGCTGTAGCTGCACCCCGGCCCGCCGACCCCGAGGAATTTGAGCGTGTAGTTCCCGGTCGCCCCCGCCTGGCTCGATGAGGCGAGGACGGTGTAGGCCCCGTCATAGGGCAATTCGAAATAGCCCCCTGCCGGGATGCGCTGCTGGTCCGGCGTCGGGTTGGCCCTGAAGGTCGCGATCGGGTCACCCGCCTGGTCATATAACCGCAGTTCCACCGGGTAGCCCTGCGATTTCAACTCCAGGGCGATCTGCTGCCCCTTGGCGCCGGTGAAGGTGTAGAGGTCGGCGAAAGAACCCTGGGTGAAGCCGGGACAATCGCTGCTGCTCAGCGTGCCCTCGACCGTCTGCCCGACGGTGATGCCCGCCCGCCGGCAGTCGCCGACCGGAGTCTCTTGCGTGATGGTGAACGGCTGCCCGACGAAACTGATGACGGCCGTCCGCCGGTGCAGAGTCTGGTTGGGAGAGACGAGGAAGGTGTAAGTCGCGTCGCCGATGTTGGAAGCGTCGCCGCTGATCTGCGGCGGGCTGAGCCAGCTCCCGCCTTCCGACGTGGAGAACCAGGTGCATTGGGCGCCGGGCTGGGTCCTGACGTTGACCGTCGCCGAGCCGCCGTAGGGGCTGACTGAGGCGCTCTCCGGCGAAATCGTCGGACGGTTCGCAGAGTTACAGAAGGGCAGTTGCCTGACGGTGAGTGGCACTCCGGCGACGTAAATAACCCCGGTGCGCGGGCTGTCACCCTTGTGCTCTTCGGCAGAGAAGCTGACCTTCCCCACCCCGTCTGAGCTGGCGTCGGTAATCCACCGCGCGTTGCTGATCGCGGGCGGCAGGTCCGTGAAGCAGGCGTGCCCGGCCGATTTCAGGTCGAAGGCTTCAAAGTTACGCCCACCGTAGGCGTTGATGACCTTCCGGGTTGATGACACGTCGAACGTGCACCCGGCGGTCAGCGTGAGGGAGTAACCACCGGTCTGGTTCGACCCCGCCGAAGAAACCTCGACGGTGTATGTCCCGCCGGAGAGTAGGGCGAGGGCGCCTTTGACCGCCGGGATGCGCGACGCCGGGTTGTCGCCGCCGCCGTCTTGCGCCACGACCTCCCCCTTCGGCCCGGTCAGCGTCAGCATACTCGCGAAGCCGGAGGGGGTGAGGCTGATCGCGACCTGCTGGCCCGCCGCGGCCGTAAAAGTGTAGCGGTCGGCGTAAACCGTCTCGTCCGTCACTGACCGGCAGCTTCCGGGGCTCAGGTTCCCGCTCACCGTCTGCGAGAAGTTGAGGGGCGTGGCGGGGCAAGTTTCACCGGCGCCCGCCTGGGTCACGATGAGCGCGTGACCGGCAATCATCAGCATCCCGATCCGCCGCGCGGCGCCGGGGTTGGCCTCGACGGTGTAGCTCACCGCCCCGTCGCCGCTGCCCGTGCCGCCGGAGGTGATCGTGAGCCAGGGGGCCAGGCTACTGGTGGCCCAGTTGCAGCCCGCCCCCTCCAGGGCCGTGACCGTCACGCTCCCGCCCCCGCCGGTCGCCCCGGCGATGTGGTTGCTTTGTGAGATCGTATAAGCGCAGCCCTGACCGGCCAGGTAGTAAGAGACCGCCTGGAAGGTGAGAGCAAAGCGGCCGTAGTAATCAGTGCCCGAGCGGTGGCTGCAGGACGAGTCTCCGCCGGTGAGCGTCCCGACCAGCTTCGGGTCTGACGGCGTGCCGGCCCAGACCCCTGAGCCGGATGAACCCGGCTCGGTCGCCCCGACACTCCACCTGACCTTCAGGTAGTTATCGCACAACCCGCCTGGCAACCCGTTCGGGCAATTGGCCGCCACCGCCGAGCCGAAGGCGATGCGTTTGTAGTCTCCTGACGGATGATGAATTGTGGTGAGTTGCTGCCCGACGGTGAGCGGGGCGGTGGACCAGCCGGAAAAGCGCACCCCGTCGGGGAGGCGGCTGGCATTCAACCTCAGCAACGTGAAGTCACTGGCCTCCCCGGTGGCCAGCAGCAGCCCCCCGTTGTAGGAAGTATTCCCAGGGGGCGGCAGCCCATTATCGGTGGCCTGGTCATAGAGCCAGTGTGTGGCGACAGTGCGTGCGGCCTGCACATTGCCGATGCAATGGTTGGCTGTCAGGACGAAAGGGATGCCGCTGTTGTCCGTCGTATTGAGCAGCGTGCCCGTGCACACATACTCGCCGTCCGGCAGGGTGAATTGCAGCAAGCCCACCGACCTGGCCGCTTCGCCCCACTCCGCGGGCACGTCCTGCTGACAGTTTCCGGCGGCGTCGGTTGAAGCGGCGCGATTGTAGCTCTCCTTCAGCTCGCGAGGGCTCTTGAAGATGTGGCTGATTTCAACGATGCGGAAGGGCGAGGCGCCGTCTGTCTGACCCGCGTCCTTCGGCAGCGTGAACTCTACGACCAACTCGTCGCCGTTGAGCGGCGGCGTCCAGAACTCCCCATCGCCGTTCGGCCCTTTGCTTTGATACGGCCCGACGAACTCATCCGGCCTCTTGGCCGGGTAGACGAAGAGGCGGGCGCCGTCCGGCAGCGAGACCTGGAGGAAATGCAGGCGGAGTTGCACGGCGCCTTCTGAGGCCACGCGGAAGACGTGCAACTTTCCCTCGGCCACCTCGAAGGCCGTGCTGTCGGCGACGGCGTCGAGCGGTTGCGGGAAGGGCCTGATGATGCCGACGCGGAGCTTCTTCTTCGGCTCCCTCGGCCGCAGCTCACGCGGGTCGGGCGGCGGCAGACGATGGAGGCGGGCCGCTTCGACTTTCAGGCGGTCGTATTTCCGGCTCAGCGGCGCCTCGCCCCTGGCCGCCCGCTCGGCGAGCGGGAGTTGGGGTCTCTTCTCCGCTGCCTTCTTCTCCGGCAGGGGCATCCAACCCGGCGCCGAGACCTGGGCGAGCCCGCCCGGCGCCATCAAGACCATCCAGAGCAAGCCGACACTGGAGAGGAGAATATTTCGCGTGAAGCCTCGAGGTTCGATTTCTGACCGCATCTTTGATCGCCCTGGTTACTTGATTTTGATTTGCACGGCGTTGGACGTTCGGCCATCGACCGTCAGCACCACACCGACCTCGCCGCGGCCGATCAATTCGCGCGGCAATCGCAGGTTGACTTGATCGAGGCCGACGAAGCCGCCCTGCGCCCCGGCGAAGAGAACTTCGGCGGTGGCCCCGCCCACTCTGGCCGTGACCGCCACCGGCGCCGAGCGGAACCGCATGCCGGTGCCGAACAGGATCAAGAAGACCTGCTCGCCTTCGGGGCCGAGCTCGAGCGGGACCGAGATGAAACCGTTGCTCGCCGCGTCGAAGGCGGCCACCGGCTCGAAGCTCTGGGTGCCGTCGGCCTTCACGCGCAGCGCCACGGCCGCCGCCACCCCTTGCCCGTTCGCATTGGCTGTGAAGAGTCCCGGCCCGACCGTGGAGACCACGAGCGGGCCTGTGGCAAGCTGCCCGCTACGGTCGGCGACTGCCAAGGTTGCCGGGCCAGAGGCGGTGTCCGGCGGAACCTGGAAATTGATCTGGCCCGGCGAGACGAAGAAGAGCGGCGCCAGGCGTTCCTGGCCCGCGGCGTCCTGCACCCTCACGCTGACCCCTGCCAACTCGGTGGGCAGGGGCAAGGCTGTGGCCGACTCGGTTCGGGCCGATAAATTCACGCCGAAGGCGGCGATGATCGATTCGCGCGCGGCGAATGAGCCGAAGAAGCTGGCGGCGGAAACGCCCACCAGCGGCGGCGTCTCGCGAAGCAAATTGACGACGATTACCCGGTGGTTGCCAGTGTCGGCGATGTAGAGCTTCCCCGTCCGATCAACGGCCAACCCCGCCGGTTGATTGAACTGTGCCGTCAGCGCGTCGCCGGACTCGGTGCCGAAGTCGTCGGAGCGAAAGACTCCGGTCCCGGCCACGATGGTGATCACCCCGGCGGGCGTGATCCGGCGGATGCGCCGGTTGGAGCTGTCGGCCACAAACAGATTCCCCGCGGCGTCAACTGCCAGCCCGCCGACAGTCCCCAGCCGCGCCGCCGCCGCCGGACCGCCGTCACCGCCGTCACCCTGTTGCCCGACGCCCGCGATGGTTTTGATGACGCCCGCGGGGGAGACTTGGCGGATGATGAAGTTCCCCGCGTCGGCGATGTAGAGGTTGCCGGCCGCATCCAACGCCACCGCGGCCGGTGACCTGAGCAGCGCTTCGGTCGCCGGGCCGTTGTCACCGCCGTAGCCGTACCCGCGGCCCGCGACGGTCGTCATCACGCCCGTGCCGGCAGCCACTTTGCGCACCCGGTTGTTGCCCGAGTCGGCGATGTAGAGATTGCCCGCGCCGTCGGTCGCCAGGCCGAGCGGCGAGGACAATCGCGCTGCCATCGCCGCGCCGCTATCACCGCCGTACCCGTCAACGCCGGAGCCGGCGACGGTGGTGATGATACCTGCCGGGGTCACTCTGCGGACGCGGTGATTCTGGGTGTCGGCGATGTAGACGTTGCCCGCCGCATCGACGGCGACGCCTTGCGGCTCGTTTAATGACGCGGCGGTGGCCGGGCCGCCATCACCGCCGGACCCGACCGACCCGTTGCCCGCGAAGGTGCGGATCACGCCGTCGGGAGTGACCCGGCGGACGCGGTGGTTCGCGGTGTCGGCGATATACAAATTGCCGGCGCCGTCGCGGGCCATCGCGCGCGGGCTGTCGAGTTGGGCCAGAGCGGCCGGGCCGTCGTTGCCGCCGAAGCCCCCACTGATGAAGCTCGGCGACGCCTTAACCACGAACGGGCGACCGGCGGCCGTGCCGAACTCCGCGCTGGCATGGTAGGTGACGGCCAGCTTCGCGCTGGATGCCTGACCGGCCGCGTCCCAGGCCGTGACGGTGAGGTTGTTGAGGCCGGGCCGCAGCGCGATTCGCGTGTACCAGGAGGTAGTCGTGCCAAGGGCCGCGCCGCTGCCCCCGCGGTCGTTGCTCCAACTCACCTGCGTGACCATGACGTTGTCGGCCGCCGTCCCGCCGAGCGAGAGCAGGCCGTTCAAGGTCGTCCAGGCCGGGCCCGAGGTCGGTGACGTGATGGCGACCGAGGGCGCGGTGGTGTCGGGGGTGGGCAGCGGGGTGAGTTGGCGGATGCGGTGGTTTTCGGCGTCAGCCACGTAGACAATGCCTGCGGCATCAACCGCAACGCCTGTGGCCGACAGGCCGGCCGAAGTTGCCAGGCCGCCATCGCCGCTGTAGAAGCGCGAGTCGTTTCCGGCAATAGTGTTGATGATCCCATCGGGAGTGACTTTCCTCACCCGGTACTTGCCCGCGACGTAGAGGTTGCCGCGTTCATCCAGTGTCACGTCCTCCGGGTAGACCAGCGCTGCCGTCGCCGGCCCGCCATCACCGAATGAGCCGTCCTCGCCCCTCCCAGCTACCGTCGTGATGATGCCGTCCGTCCCAACCTTGCGGACCCGGCGATTGAAGGCGTCGGCGAACAGCGCGTTCCCCGCTTTATCAAGAGTAATGCCCATGGGGCGGAACAGCGTCGCCTGGGTGGCCGGGCCGCCATCGCCGAGCGGCCCGGAGAAGCCGCCCGTCCCCGCGAAAGTGCTGATGGCCCCCTCCGGCGTGATTTTGAAGATCCGGTTCTCCCCGTCGCCGGTTACCAGGTATTCGCCCTCCTCATTCAGGATCACGTCGGCTGACGGGTGAAAGACGTTGCCGACGCTGGCGATGGTGCTCAGGACCCCGGTGCCGCCGGCGACCCGGCGCAGCAGCGTAAAGCCTTCGAGGAAGTAAATGTCGCCGCCGCCCGTCACCGTGAGGCCGCGCAGATATTGAAGATTCGCCGAGGTGGCCGGGCCGCCGTCACCGTTCGGCCCCAGGCCGGAGGCAGCCGTGCCGGTCCCGGCCACCGTGGTGATGACGCCCGCGGGGGTGATTTTGCGGATGCGATAATTGCCGGCATCCGTCACGTAAAGGTTGCCGGCCCGGTCAATCGCCAGTTGGGACGGGGATTTCAACCTGGCTTCGGCGGCCGGCCCACCGTCGCCGCTGAAGCCCTCCTGGCCGGTGCCCGCCAAGGTGCTGATTGTATATTCCGGTGAGAAGATGACCACCTGCGTGGCGGTGGCGACGTTGCCCGCGGCATCGCGCACCGTGATCGTGATGTGGTTCGGCCCGGGCTGCAGTCGAAGACCAGGGAGGGCGGCCAATTCACTCTTGCCGCTCTCACCGCGGTCGGTGCTCCAGGCCACCTCGGTCACGCCCACGTTATCGGTGATGGAGCCTTTCAGGCTGATGAAATTACTCCGCGTGGCGAAGGGCGAAGAGGAGGGTGAGTTGATCGTGATGACGGGCGGGATGGCGTCCACCGCCGCCGCCTGGGTGACGTTGAAGCTCCTCCCCGCGACTGTCAGGGTTCCGGCACGCGCGGTGAAGCTGCCGTTGGCCGCGACGGAGTAGCTGACCGCCCCCGCGCCACTGCGGCTGCCGCCGGCGGTCACTGCGATCCAGTCCTCGTTGCTCTCCGCCGTCCACTGGCAACTGCCGGAGGATGCTATCACATTGATGGTCCCCGTGCCGCCTGCGGCCCCGAATGACGCGCGTGGGGAGGTGAGCGTCTGCCGGCAGCCGGCGCTGCCGGTCGTCACGCGCCAGGCGCCACGGCCGTTGGTAAAAGCGTAAAGGCTGGTCACGCCGCCGCCGGTGCTGAAGGCGAGCGATTTGATGACGACGCCGACGAAACCGGTGTTCTCAACCGCCCAGTTCGCCCCGCCATCGATTGAGACAAAAACTCCCATGTCGGTCCCGACATAAATCCTAGAAGTGTTGTTCGGGTCCACGGCGATGCAGTTGACCGGGACGTCCGGCAGCGCGGTCGCGCCCGTGCCGTCAAGCGCCTGCCAGGTCGCGCCAGCATCCGTTGTTTTCCAGACATGCTTACCGCCTGAGATGCCGTAAACGATGTAAGCCACGCGCTGATTCACCGGCTCAAAAGCTGCCCCGGCAATGGGGTCTGCCCCGTTACTGACCGGGTCGTAGCGTGGGTTGACCTGTCGACAGTCGGGTGCTTCCGCCAGGCTGTTGCTCGTGAAATAGAGCCAGCGGTAATCAGCCGTCATCAGGTAATTCGAATTCGTCGGTGCCACGACGACGAAAGGCGCGCCCACCGGCCCGTTGGTTCTGTTCCAGCGGGCGGCCCCGTTATTCGTCCGGAAGAGACTGTAGCTGGCCAGCCACAACCGCTGAGGATCACTCGGATCCACCCACAGTCTGGCAAAGTATGGCGGACTGCTTCCCGGCTCCGCGACCCCGCTGATTACCTGGCTGAATGTGTTGCCGGAATCGGTGGACTTCCAGACCGAAGCTCGCACCTCCGTCTTGGTGGCGTAAATGATCGCCGGGTCGGATGAATCAATCGCCACATAACCGACATCGCCGACTCCATTGCCACTCAAAATCTGTTTCCATCTATTGACCCCGGCGGCGTCTGTTCCGCGAACCAGACCATTTCCCTGGGTGCCGCCGACGTAGTAAGTGCCGTCAGGCGACGGCAGGCCGTGCCAGAACTGCGTGACGTTGTAGCCATGATTGAGCGAGGTCCACGCCACGCCGCTACTCGTCGGATCGCAGGCTGCTGAATCAGCCGTCGCTACTGCCGCCCGCGCGTTGAGCGTGCGATAGAGGCCGCCGTCGCCCGCGACCAACAAGGTCTGATTGGTCGTGCCGTTGTACTGCGGGTGAAAGACGATGACGTGCTGGTCCGAGTGGACGTACTGCGGGGTGCCTCTTTCAGCCCACGAGTAGGAGGCCAGCCCCCAATTCGCGCCGCCGTCATCAGAGCGGAACAGGTCCACCCCACCCACCCACAGCCGGTTCGGGTCCACGGGGTCAACAGCGATGGCGCGGGAGTACCAGCCGCGGCTCGCCTGGGTGTCGAGGACGCGGTTCGGCCCGCGGCGGCAGGCGTCGGCGAGAAGGGAGAAAGTGTCGGACAGGAGAAAACGGTTGACCCCCACGGGCGAGTTCCCGCTGACCTGGACCGTCCACGTCCCGGCCTCCCCGCCGCCGACCGACCGGACGACGGAGTGCAAGCTGCCGCTCTCCACCACCGCGTAGACGGTGTTTTGGTCCGACGGCGCAATCGCCAACGTCATGGCGCCCATGCCGGAATCGCCGTAGACCTTCACCCAAGTGCCGGCGCCCCCCGCGTCCGTGTTCCGATAGATTTCGCCGTAGCCGTTTTTGTTGTCAGCGGCGAACAGGTAATCGGTCGTCTGATCGGTCCGGATCGCCAGGTCCCAGCACGGATAGTACGGGTAGTCAGAGTTTGACACCCCTCCGAGCACGGCCGTCCAGTTCGTGCCGCCGTCGAGTGACCGCCACACGCCGTCGCCGGTGGCCGCATACACGCGCCGGCCATCTACGGGGCTGACGACGATGTCGTAGACGTAGTAGAAGTCCTTCGTCTTCGTCCCGGCCAGTTGCACCCAACTCGCCCCGCCGTCGGCGCTCTTGAAAATCCCCGCCCCTCGCAGATTGACGCGCCCATACACGGACTCACCGGTCCCGGCGTAGATGACTTCAGGATTCTTCGGATCGAGCGCGAGCGTGCTGACCGCGAGATTGGGCAGCAGGTCGGTCAGCGGCCTCCACGCCCCGCCGCCGTTGGTAGTCTTCCACACGCCACCCCCCACGCCCGCCGCGTACATCACGTCGGGGTTGGTCGGGTGGATCACGAGCGCTCGCGTGCGCCCGCCGAGGTTGCCCGGCCCGAGTTCAGTCCAAGCCGCCGCACTCTCCGCTGTGCCTGACTCGCCACCGGCCGGGAGGGGGCGATCCAGCGCCGTTGAATAATGCGGCATCCCGCGCATGTGTTCACGCGCCGCCAGGTAGCGCTCTGTCCTTATCTCAACTGCGCCTTCGGCGGGGCGTCTCTGGCGGTGGAGGGCCGCGGCTTCGTCTGCTTGCGCCGGTGAGGCTTCACCTCCGGCTGATTGCTGACGGGTATCCGCCTGTGCTTGGGCGGCTGCCATGGGCCGCCAGAAGCGGGACAGCGATTGATACTCAGTCGCGGCCAAGGCTCCGCCCAGCGCCACCGATGTCAGCAGCAGAATTACTTTGCCGTGCACTGAACGGGTCTTGATGTTCATAAAACCTCACCTGATGCTGACGCGCACGGTGTTCGCGGTTTTACCGTCCACCGCCAGCACGATACTCACTTCGCCGCGGCCGGCGAGGCTGCGCGGCAGGCGCACGTTGACTTGGTCGAGGCCGAACAGACTGCCCTGCGCCCCGGCGTAAGCCACCTCGGCGTCTTCGCCGCCGACCTTCACCCGCACTGCCGCTGGGTCGTTGAGATAGCGAATCCCGGTGCCGAAGAGGATGAGGAAGACCTGCTCGCGAGGGTCGCTGAGGTCCGGCGGGACGGCGGTGAAGCGCTGCTGCGCGGCGTCGTAACTCGCCACCGGCTCATAGACCTGTGCCCCGTCAGCCTTGACGCGCAACGCGACGGCTGCTGCCGGGCCTTGGCCGCTGGCGTCGGCGGCAAATAATGATGGAGCCACTTTCTCCACTTGCATCAACCCGACGGCGACGACGCGGCCCTGGCGCTTGACCTTGACCAGTATCTCGCCCGTAATCGCGTCGAAAGGCGCGTTGGATGGCGGGATCAAGAGGTTGATCTGCCCCGGCTCGTAATGGTCAACGACCAGTCCGACCTCTGACCGTTGCCCGTCGAGCCGGTACTGTGCGGCGACCACCCGCCGCTCGCCATCCACCACCTGATAAGCCTGTGGCTTGAGCAGTCGCACCTCGCTGCCCTCCACCCGCAACACCAGTGCGCCCTGCTCATCAAGCTCCATCGACCGCGCCCCCGTGAAGGCCAGGCGAATGCCGTCAGGCCGGGCGCCGGGCATCACCACAAAGTCATATTCAAGCCGCTGCTGATTGCCGTAGTAGATGAGATCAATGCCCGGGTAAACGGACTCGTACCTGACCCGGCCAAAGTTTCTCACCCCCGTCCGCCACTGCCGCGGATCATTGCCTATCAAGTAATGACTCCGGCCCGGCATCTCGTCCACGCCTGAGACTCGCGGCTCGGGGTTGGAGTTCACCAGCCTCATTCGCAGGCTGGTCAGGGATGAAGGGCGAGGGAGAGAGGAAGAGATGGAGTAGTTATCACTCTTCTCTTGATTGCCTGCTTCCTTTCGGAGTTTGAGCACCGCCTCATTGGCCGTCAGAAAAAGTGTGTAACCGCTGCCGCGCGAGAGGAACTTCACCCGCGAATCAGTCTGCCCCTGGTTGGCCTCGAAACGCATCGGCAGCTTGCCGTAAGTCTGACTTGCCAGCACACGCATGGGCGAGTCGGCCGAGTCAAGTCGAAGCACGGCCCTCTCAGTAGAGTTGGCAGGGTTGGTAACGTTGTCAGATTCCTTCATCGCCGCTGTGGCCATAGCCCCCTTGGTCGCCGTCAGGGAATCAGAGTGTAGTGCCCGTAGGCGGTGTTTTAATACCCCTCCGGCGCTGACGCCCAAGATCAGTAGCAAAGCCGCAACTGCGGCCCGCACGCGCTGGGTGGTCGATCTCATACTTTCACGATATTGTTAATTGAAGGCGATGCGCAATTCGGTTCGTTAAGCTCGCCGGCTCCCAAGCTGGTTAGCAGGAACCTGACGCATGAAACGTTCGCCGAGCCGAAAGACGAAAAGGCCGCCAATCAGGTCTACTTTGATGAAGGCATAATGCTTCTTGAACTTGCCCGCCGCACCCGTGAGCTATTCCAAAGGCAAAGGCCGAGTGAGAGACGGCGACTGCTTGATTTCGTACTTTCGAATTGCTCTTGGAAGGGTAGAGAGCTATCGGCTACATTTAGACAACCATTTGATCTGCTTGCAGTGGCTGCTGCGACTCACAAAAATCAAATGGCCGCTGGAGTAATTTCCAACGGCCATTTTGAAAACTGGCTCCTCAGGTAGGACTCGAACCTACAACCCTCCGGTTACGCCTGACCCTATGTTTTCACACAGGAGCGGACTATCTCATCAACTTTCCTGCGAAAGTTGCCGGGCGCTGTTGGGATCTTATTGGGTTTGGCTCCTCAATCCCTAGTCTCTGCACGTTCCTGCTTACACTGTGCTGCGAATCGCACAGGCCATTCAGCAGGCTTCGCTCAGGGTTGCCATGCCGGCTTTCGCCGGTGCAGGGTCCCCTGAATTCACCCAGTTTTTCAACCACAGTCACCTGTGGAAGCTGCAACATTCTCGCATGAACTTCCCGTTTCCATCTTAGAAAGATCATACGGCTTTTACAGCCGGATGCTCTGCCATTGAGCTACTGAGGAGTAATGGCATCAGCCAAAGTGAAGCTGCAAGATACTATATGGTCCTAAAACCTGTCAACCGCTTTCGCATTAGAGCAAAGCCTTCTCTTGTAGCTGACGGTTCGCGCGAATTAGAGCGCGATTTTGAGATTTGAGATAAGCTCGTGGAATGAGCCCTAAAATCACGGCTGTCCACGAACGGGTTGACGATATACCGGTCCTGATCGCGCTG
>Ga0070707_100000586_pt1 | contig 36592 bp, 38 predicted proteins | sample KBSK5502metaG_FD_65468 | JGI IMG/M metagenome (GOLD analysis project Ga0070707, IMG submission 65468) | Corn, switchgrass and miscanthus rhizosphere microbial communities from Kellogg Biological Station, Michigan, USA - KBS K5-50-2 metaG | ecosystem: Host-associated > Plants > Roots >... | reverse complement strand
TGGCGGTTTTCAGGATTGTGGGGAGAAAATTGTCAAACATATTAAGAATTACTACGGCAATCCAACATACATCGATCGCGTTGTTGTAACGCATCCTGACCGTGATCACACGGGTGGCCTGAAAGCGGTGCTGGAAGAATTTAACGTTGGTGAATTGTGGATGCTGAGACCGTGGCAATATGCGGAAGAACTGATTCATCGGTTTGCGAAATTCACTTCAGTTGAAAATCTCAAACACCGGCTGAGAGAAGTTTATCCGAGAATAGCGACTCTGGAAGAAATTGCTCTCGATCGAAACATCCCTATCTTTGAGCCGTTCCAGGGAGCGACAATTGGCCAATTTAGGGTCTTGGCTCCCACAAAAAGCCGCTATCTGGATCTGATAGTAGAATCCGAGCGGACGCCCGAATCGGTTGAAGAAACAGAACGATCCATCTTGGAAACCCTGGGCCGCTTGGCTCAAGACATTGCAGTTAAAGCAGCTGCGATCGTTTCTTTCGTTCGAGCGGCGTGGGGCGAGGAAGTGTTTTCGCCAGAGGGAACGAGCGCCGAAAACGAAATGAGTGTTATTCAGTTTGGCCGGCTAGGTGGATCGAAAATACTACTTACGGGCGACGCAGGCCGCGTAGCGCTCACTGAAGCAGCTGACTTTGCGCCGTATGTTGGTTTGACGCTGCCCGGTGTAGACCGATTCCAAGTACCACATCATGGTTCACGTCGCAACCTTTCCAGTGAAATTCTCGACCGCTGGCTTGGCGCGCGTTTACCTGAAAAACCAATACCTGGACAGGAAAGATTTTTCGGAATCATTAGCTCAGCAAAAGAAGACAAACAGCACCCACGTAAGGCGGTTGTCCGAGCACTCATCCATCGTGGCGCGAAGGTCTTTGCAACCGAGGGCTCCGATTTCCAGACTCATTGGAATGCACCCAATCGAAATTGGTCCGCGGCGCAGCCGCTTGAATATCCAGAGGAGCAAGAAGAAGCGAATACTGCAAAGTCCGCCGCAGCTTGACGTCAACAATCGGATTTCGAAGCAGGATCGGAGTTATTGTGTTGTTCTGCAAGTCGTCTACATGGATCAGCAGACACAAGAATACCGCAATCATCTAGTCGAAGCGCGACAGAAAGCCTTTGACGATTTCGACAAGACAGTCCTTGTGCTTTCAGGCGGAGCATTGGGAGTGTCGATTACATTCATAAAGGACTTGATCGGTCCCGGACTGCTTCTCGGCAGAGCTTGTTTGTTGTCGTCCTGGGGTTGCTGGGGACTAAGTGTTCTCACGGTTCTAATTTCGTATTATTCCAGTCAATTGACATTGAACCGCGCTATAGGGGAGATCGACTCTGACATTCGGTCGCGACGACCGGGCGGTGGTTTTCGAAGCTTTACACTTACACTCAACGCTCTCGGCGGTTTATCATTTCTGTCGGGACTAACACTTTTCATTATTTTTATTTCGAAGAATCTGGAGGTTCTCAATGTCCGAACCAAATAGAGCCAATCCAACACCGTCACGTCAACCTCGACCGGCACCAGTCGTAGATCGAAAAGTAATTACGCCAGTGCCTCAGCGGCCCTCGCAGATCCCCGGTGGCGGCCAACATGGATATGTACCCGCGCCACCGCCGCCTCCCTCGAATCCTACGCGTCAAAAGTAGTTACTCACTGGCATTTTCCAGACACAGTTTGGCAATCGGCATCTGCCAGGTTGCTCTCGTCAGGACGCCTCGCGATGAGTGCTAACCGCCAAACAATTATGGCCCAGTCTGCCGACTAGCAGGATCATTCAGTGTCTCTGGGCTCTCCATGATGCGCTGAGACCAAAAACCGTAAAGTACTCTAAGTGTGATCCAAATGGTCAGCCTTGGGCCAAAGGCCTCAAGTGCAGAAAGGTTATTCTAAAGAGGCGGTTGTCGGTGAATTTCGAAAGATTATCAGTTGATGATGTCTCTAGCTTTCCCTTTAGTTACGAGTCGACTATAATTCAATGTAATTAACAACAGGAAGCGATTCTATGAGTTCAGAAATAAGAAGAAAATTTGGCTTGGATTATCTTATTAAGGACAGACCTGGAGAGGCAAGCCAATCCACTCAAAACAAAGAGGTAGAATTGGCTCTTCTAACCGTTGGGTCGAAAATTATCGACCAGCTCAAGAATAAACAATCTCATAGCGCTCGGCTTCATGATCTCGTGGAAACAACGGGCTTTGAACTTGAGACGCTGTTGCCGGTGGTTAACAGGCTTCAATCTCTAAATGTGGTACGAATTGCTGACCGCGATAAATTTGGAAACCATGAGATAGCTCTAACTCCGACCGGGATGACTGCGTCCCTTTAGCAAAATTTATACAAAAAGGTTATATGAGCCTAAACCTATTCCTCTCTGAGCATGGAGTGTGGCTCTTGCTAAGCGTGATATTTGGAGCTTCGGTGGGAGCCGCCGAACTAGTGGCCAGATACAGAGACGAACCACAAATTGTAGTGACAAGTTGGCCCGGTTTGTTTTACATGAGTTTGAATGGGCTTATCTCAGCGGCTGCTTATGGTCTGGTGGTTTACTACAACGACAGGATATTTGTTGGACTCAAGTCTGATCGCCTTATGACAAGTATCGTCGCTGGTTTTGGCTCGATGTTGGTCATGCGGTCAAAACTGTTTAGTTTCAAAACTGAGGGAGGTGATACGTTTGCGGTTGGACCTGACGTCGTACTGTCAACGTTTCTCCGATCGATGGATCGTCGAATTGATCGCAATCGTTCATCGCCGCGACAAAAACTGGTTTACGAATCAGTAAAGAAATTGAATGACCCATCAAGGGCTCCCGATTTTATTCGTATCTCGCTGGCTTCTTATCAAAACCTGAGCGATGCCGAAAAGGCGGAACTCGATGGGATTATCCGCGAAGTAAAATCGAAGACAGACCTACCACCACAACTGCAAGTAATGGCGATCTGTTTCGGTTTACTTAATGTAACAGGCGAGAAGAACTTCGAAGCGCTAATGGCCCAGCTCAAGGAGTTTTTAGATTCACCGGAGGCTTGATTTCAGCAGCTTCTTTTGTTGGGCCCCAAAACTCCATTTCTACATCGAAATGAATGCGGCTGAATTCTGGTCCCGTCGGACAGCTATAACGTCCGGAGTAGGTGCCGGTTCCCTCAACAGTATGAAGCACAAGTTGAGCGATCCGAACCCCCGGATAGAGAACAAGAGGCGCTTCGCCAAGGTTTACTAGCTCGAGCGTAATACTGCCCTTAAAGCACGGTGAAACCTCAGTCGCCGTCGCGATGATCAGGCCTAATCGCCCCCAGGACGAGCGACCAATAACGTATGCGGACAGGTTATTCGGCAGGGAAACATATTCAAGTGTACTTCCGAGAATTAGTTGTGATGGATGAAGTATAAATCTCTGATGAAAACCTAGCCGCAGGTGCTGCTGATAATCGCCGATCTTTTGATCCATCTCTTGCTTTTGCGTCGGATCGATTGCCTCAAAAGAGGTGCGCTGTGTAATGATGAACTCGCTCCCCAACCGCAAATCGATAGTGTTGTCCTTCGTTTGTTCCTCTTCCTCTAAAAGAGGCGTGATGATGAGACCGCCTGGCAATGACTCTGCGAGACGCTTGCGAATGTTTTGTGTCGAAAGTGTCCCCATGACTAGAAGCGCTCAATTGCGGGTCGAAGAATAGGGTGCATATTCCCTTTGCAAATCACTCATTTCTATCCCCTTGAGTACCAATCGATTCAGAATGTCCAGTTCTTCAAAATAAGTCTTGCTTCTATCGAAACTGAAGATCGAGGGCAAATAGGCAACTCTGTGGAACCAGCCGGCGTTGAAAATCGATGCCAGAGTAGCCGGCGTTCTAGTCCTGCCTGCCAAATCAAGATCGCTGCCTATCGGCTTAGCTATTAACACTTCATTAGGGGGAATTTTGTAGTGCAGTCTCTCCAGCAACGCGAAAATCTCAACGCATCTTTCTTTTGTACTCAGAAATTTTCGTGATTGGTCGACTTGACTGTCCAAATCATTCTTCCCACGCTCTAGAGACTCATCGAGCGAATCGTAAGCGATTTCCGTAAGTGGATCCTTCTGAATTTCTGTTTGGTCGTCAGTTTCGGATGCCAGTTGCTCGAGTGTTGAAATGTGAACATTCAGCACATTTAGAATCGTGATGCCGCTATTGATGCGGCCATCGGTCCATTTTGAGTCGCTAGCGATCGTACCAAAGCACGTGTACCACGTTGGCCAGTCTAAATGGCGCAACGCGTAACGCAGTCTCGTGCGCCACGGAGGATACCAGTCGGTAGCCTCGGAAACTTTGTCCATAGAGCGCGCGAACAAAGCAAATTCGTGCAACGCAAGTAGCGCCGCGGGTCCGAATATCGAAATTGCAAAGCAGTCTGCAGCAATTTCTTCGAGCGCACGTCTGCGAATTTGAAAAGCCCGCTTTATGCGATCCGCTGCTGTTTCATACTTGCTGTCAATCTTTTTCTCTTGCTCCGGGTCAAGCTGTTCAATTTTGGTTCGGATCCGCTTACCAAATAACGATTCCTCTTGATCCAAGAAGCCACTGAGTAAAAGATGGCCGATCTCATGACCTAGGCTTACGTGTAACAGCACGTTATCTCGTTCTAAGCCAGGAAATGACAGTATGTAGAAACGTCTTGCCAATCCTTCATGTATGGCGTCCCATTCGACTCTATCGAATATTTCGCGAATGTCAGCTTCTTGATTCAGATCTAACCGCCATTCTTCAATAACATCCACCCCTCCGTAGTTGTAGTGCCATTGCGGTCGAATGATTAGGACGGTGTCATTTAATAATCCTTGTGCCAGTTCTTGAACGGCATGTACCATGCTCCACGGAGTACGCTCAATGCTAGCCCCCTCGATATAACGAAGTCGCGCGCCTAGCGTTTTTATGAGCAGTACCAGGAGCTTTACTTCACGGACGATACTGTGTTTCGATTCATCTTTTCGCGAAACCTGGAACTTTTCCCGGTAAGTAGTCAACTTTTTTTCGAGCAACTCGCTAATTCGGGAAAACAGTTGTATTAGCTTGTTGGGATTCGCAGTTGGAAAGCGAACGAGTTTCAGGTAAGACAACCGGTCTTGAAAGGATTTTAGTTTTTCGGTCGCAGCTGTGACCAAATAGTCGATGGTTGAGGTTTCCATTAACGAACTTAAGTACGGCCCGCAGAAATTGGATGTGAAGATGCTACAGCCTCATCGAAAAACGCGTCCGCAATTCGATCAAAGAACTTCGCTGCCTGCTCTATTTGCTCGGGAGTCGGGTATTCGTTCTTATTGTGACTTCTGATAGCAGCCAGCGTTTTCCGAATATCAGTTAAAGCATGTTTGAAGTCGCCATTTTTCGGCTCTGGCATAACTTTGAGGGCCGCCCTTCCGTAACCTAGGACGTTGAGAGCGTCAGATCCTGGCGCAATATTTTCTTTTTCGCCAGAAACAAACTCTTCACCATTAAGAATCTGCTCTACGAATTGTTCAGCTCGCGCTACGAGCTGCTGCTCCTCCTCATCAAGCTGCTGCCCGATCGAATGTTCGTAAAGCAATCTGGCTGTTCGAGAGGTAAGAAATCCGTACCGAAATGTCTTGGAGCTGGGCTCCTTCATGGTCGCTGACATTACTTTTCTCCTACCATGAAAATTCGTGGGTGATAGCATCTTGACCGGTGACAATATGACTCTTACGGGAACTGATGCAGCCAGATTGTAGTGGCTTCCGACCGCCGTTCGTATTACAATTCATGTCTTATGTCAAGATTTTTCTCTAAGCATTTGTTTGCTCGAACCGGACAAGCTTTGACCAGTCCATCGGCTCTTGGCGCGAGTCAGTTTTACCAGGCAAAAACACATCCTCCTTTGGAAAACCGATTGGATCGAACGCATGTTTGCCGCTCGCTAATTTTTCAAACTCCTCTTCATTCGCTACGTAAACCAAGCGGTCACCACAGTCCCACAGACGTCGCCGTAGGGCCCTGCCACCAAACGCTCTCACCACCACTACATCCCCACGTGCCATGCTGTTAGTCGAGCGAGAGTATAGCTAATTCGAAGCGGTACGAGCGAAAATTATCGGACACTATCGACAGACCGCAAGTGACCGCAACCGTACCGCAAGTAGCGCTTTGACAACTCATGCTGGATTGCACTACGTTACCGGCGTCTATGAGTGAAATGTCGGAACAGCGACAATCAACGGAAAAACGTCAACCGCCGTACCTCTCGTACAGGACTTTTAGAAATTTCCTCGATTCGCTAGGTGCTCAAGGCGTTCCGAATCGAATTGACCGCGGCGTTTTGGCATCAATGTCAGGTTCGAACCAAATCTTATTGGTGTCTGCTCTAAGGTATTTTGGTTTGATCACCAGTAAGAACAGCCCGACTGCGGAACTTGAGAAGTTGGTTAGTCTAGAAGGTGGCGACCGTCAAAAAACATGGCGTCGGATATTCACAGCGGCCTACCCTCCCATCTTCAATGCCGGCATAAACCTGCAGCGAGCGACAACAGAGGAACTGTCGGAATTGTTTTCGAAGAATGGCGTGTCCAGCGTTAACACCAATCGCAAGTGTGTTACGTTTTTTTGTTTGGCTGCTAAGGATGCTGGAATCAAGCTATCTCCACACATCAAGCCATACGCTGGCCGCCGGCGCCGTTCCGCTGTAACCGACGAACCCGCTACAAGAATACGCAGAAAGGAAGAATCACCTGCCACACAAACTGTATCGACCGACTTCGATCGGATCTTGGCAAAATTTCCCCCATACGATCCATCGTGGCCTGAGGAGCTGAAGAAAAGTTGGTTTGAAGGGATTGCTCGTGTCAAGGAAATTGCAGATAGCAAGACAAACTTGGCTGCAGAAAAGGCTCCGACCGAAGCTGAATAGTAATCGCCTTAATGCCTATCGGATGAGTTTAGGACATCACTACCCACCAGCAGTCGACGAGCGTCTCAGTGACTCGATCACTCGGCACGACTGAATTTGTTTTTAGACGATCGCGGTGAGAAGAGGACAGTGTCATAGTGGGCTTCCTGAGTTCTAGTCATGCCCTAGAGATTCACGATGTCACCGAAAAAAGCTGGGGAAGAGCCTCAACTAACCGATGATTTCTTAGAAAGTCTCAATCACCATGAACGCCGGCGGAAATAGTTAATTCTGCTGTCACCGCTGCCGACATCAAAAGCGCAGGATCATACGTCAACGTTTTCGCACGAAAATTGGCAAGACCAAAATGAATGGCATCCAAGACGCGAGGTAAACGATCGAAGAACTCCATTTCAATTCAACACGGTGAGAAAGCTAAGAATGGTGCCGTACCCTATCTGATATGTTGATTCTTCCCAAAGCTCGGCACTCTGCTCCGTGTACTTACCTTCGCTCGCCCACTCCCTTGGCGACACTGTGCCACACAATTCACGTGTCCCTGGATGGTGGAGGAGTTCTCTAGCCATGGTATATCGCCCAAGCGCGCAGTTTGTAAAAATACGATATCTCCAGGAAGCGCTCGGTTTGTAACGCTTAACCACGCCCTTAACACTAACTACCAAAGCACTTTCATCCTTTGTAAGTTCCACGCACCTATATGCGGCTGCTGTGAACGATACATCAAACGCACTCTTGATAAGTTCCGCACTAGTAATCGTTACCCCATTCTCGGATACAATGCGTTGAACCTCTTGTCCTGGTAACAACAGTTCGGTAGCAAAGATATCTGCCGCTCGCTCAAATCTGTTGGCACTACCCCATGTACCTACGTCCGTCAACGAGCAGACCGAAGGCGCTACCAAATTGACAGGCAACACATAGTGTCCGATCTCATGAGCTATCGTGAATCTTTTACGGCCGCTCTCACGAATCTGCGCATTGACACTAATTAGTCCTCCAATGCCATCCTCGGCGGGGAACATAGCTCCGACAAAACCAGTAGAGTTCACACCTCGAATGCGTAGTCGTAGAGCACCCGCTACTGCTTCAAGATCAGCGGGCTGTTTTGCATTTAAGCGGGATAGGAGTATTCGTGCAAATTCTTCTGGGTTCACTGAGGGCTGCAATGGCTTAAGATTCCTTTTGAGCTCGAATTTCCTCAGCCATCTCTTTCAAGATTTCTAAATCTTCTTCTGTCAATAAATCCATTCTCAGGGAGCGAAACGCTGGTACCCCCCCGGCATCTTTCCCTCGTCCGGCAGGAATCTGCCCAGCCAATAGACTATCAATCCATTTTTCAGCGTCCACTTCTTTGGGTTCTTGTTCTAGGTGAGCGTGAAGCGACTGGACAGTGTTTGAAAGCGTAACGGGTACCTCTTCTCCCTTCGCGCGCATCTCTTCTATTCCTCGTTCGAGACGCCCAACCAGGTCCTCGGCCAAATTGGTAATTTCGGCACTGGTCTGTGGCTCGCGAGCCGAATCAATCTCGTCCGCTTCATCACCCGTAGCCGCCAAAAGCTCTATGAGAGCATTCAACTCTGCTTTCGTCGGCAAAGAAGTCTTATTCGCCATTGCTTTGAGCCTTTTGTCTACTGCTGATCCGTTCACAACAAATCTCTCATTTTCTCTGACTTGTAAACCAACCTTTGTTGAAGCTTAGTGACTTCCTCAACCGTTATTCCAAGATCGTCAGCAAACTCCTTTCGAGTCTTTGCACCTTTTTCTAACGCATCGAGGTACGCCTTTTCCAATTCGTCAGTCAGACGAGCCTTCATCTTCTCAATGACCTGGGGCAATTCAATACGCTGCTGAGGCGGCTTCTCGGTGCGCGCCTCTTTTAGTTTCTCAAACTCCTCCGAGTCCAGACTCATGGTCGTTTTGTATGCAGCACTGCGCCTCAGATCAATGAAGTAATTCTTCACTGCCACGCAGCCGTAGGGAACAATATCCTCTCCCCCGGCCGCAGGATCCCAACCACCAAGAGTTAGCTTCACGATCGTATCAGCCGCTAAGTCCTCGGCTGTTTTGCTAATACCCGGAATAATAGCGTCAGGACGATACCCTGCTTTCGCGCATTCCTTTTTTGCGCATCGCTTCAGCGCCTTATATACCCGAGTGGCCTCAGCTACTACAGGATCGATTTTTCTTCCGGCCTCGGCCATACGCTAACCAGACTCATCATTTAACTAAACGATTGAAGGGCACGAAATTTACGAAGAAAATATTCCCGATCTTCGGAAAGATTTTTTCGCAATTTTCAAGGACCGAACACGTGTTTGCTGATAGTGGGAAATTCAAATTCCCTTACTCAGTGAAGTCAGAGTGTCTGCTCGCTCATTGTACTTGAGGCTCGCAGAAGAACGCGAGCTTTTCAACGTTATTTCTGCAGCGTAACGGAAGGAAGATCAAATGGCGAAACGAAGACGACGCACAACTAGACGGTCAATTACGAGACGCTTGAAGGAAGGCCGTGGCAAAGGAAGACTCGGGGAATACAAGCCATGGCTCCATATTCAAGACGTCCCTTCTCAGGGTCTCGCCTGTCGCGCCAAGGGATGGAAAACCAACCGGGTTCATCACATGCTCAGCCTGCTCGAGCTCCTATATTTCTTTACCCTCGAGTGGGCCGCCAATGTTCTCGACATTCGCGAGCAGTACGCGCTTCTACCACTCGAAGAGACTCTCGCGATCGCCAGGAGGTGCGGCATCCGTCATCCAACTGATCCAAAAACCAAAGAGCCCATTGTTATGACCACCGATTTCGTAATCACAGTTCGCCAGGGCGCCACCGTTATCGATCAACCGCGAACCGTCAAATACCGGGCCGATTTGTTCAACCTCAGAACCCTTGAGAAACTTGAGATCGAACGCCGGTACTGGGAAGCCAGGGGTAAAGAACTCAAGATAGTAACTGAATGCAGTATCCCCAAAGTCCTCGCAAAGAATGTCCAGTGGCTACATCCGTATCGACGCTTTCAGGACTTTACTGACCTAAACGATCTTGTGTTGTCGCTAATAGCCTCAATCGTCTTGAACACTCTGCGAACGCGAAATGCTCCATTGTGTGAAATTACAATTTCTCTCGATGACGAACTCGGCCTCGAAGGTGGTACATGTCTGGCCATCACCAGGCACTTGCTCGCTAACCGGGTTATTAGAGTCGACATGCTCAAACCAATCAATCCGCGCGCGCGACTGATCCTACTCAAGTAAACCCACGTCAGCTATCGCGGATAAATGCGAACAGAACTATACAAAAACATGGTGTATGAGTGGGCTGATAAGGAGGCGCCACATTCAGTGGAGCGCCTCCTTTGGCTTCAGCAGTCCAGCCCTTTCGTATGGACCATTAAGATTTATGGGAATAGCGCGCAACCCGTGCGCCGCAGCCGAGAATCGCTGCAAAATGCCCTTGATAGCGGCGAAGCAAGAGTCTTACCAAAAGACCCTTATGCCTACCTGGCTCGTCCGGAAAGAGATATTAAGGAGAGCCATCGGAAGCATAGAGACGAAGCATCGAGTCTCATATCTCCGCTCGTTGAAGACGGAGATACGCGAATCTTTCAATTCTACGGGCGGAACTCACCTGTAACGGACCTCGTCAAAAGTAAGCGCTGCACCAAGTCAAAAGTTTATCGAGAGTTGCGACGCTATCTGCAAAGAGGACAGATTAAGAATGCAAATCTTCCGCTTTATGACAATTGCGGATGGCGAGACCGCCTGGAGAATCCCAAACCAGATCAGAAAAAACTAGGCCGTCCAAGTAAGCTCTCAGCCGCCACCGGCGAACCCAGGGGAATTAACATAACCAGCGACGTCCTGCAGTCCTTCCGGGCCGGCATAAAACTTTTTTACGACAAGCGCCTGCGCGCCCCGCTCGCCAGGGCTTTTAAACTGACGCGGGAGCGATTCTTCAACTGCGGTTATTATCAGAATAAAAATGGTGTCTGGGTTCCCGAGTTACCGCCGGCAAACCAACTACCGACTTACCGGCAATTCTGTTACTGGTACAACAAGGAACGAAAACCCCGACAGTCGCAAGTGGCCCGGCAGGGAATGGCAAGGTTCAACTTGTCAGGTCGCGCGAAGCTGGGCAACTCCACACAGATGGCATATGGGCCTGGCTCAATATTTCAGGCTGATGCCACGATCGGCGATGTCTATCTTCTGAGCTCCCTCAACCGAAGGTGGATCATTGGCCGGCCTGTCATTTACTTCATCATCGATCTTTTTTCTCGTCTCATTGTCGGCCTTAGTATTGCCCTCGAAGGCCCGAGCTGGCTCGGCGCTATGCTGGCTCTTGAGAATGCCGTAACCGACAAGGTCGCCTTCTGTGCTGAGTACGATATTTCTATCGAATACTCAGACTGGCCCTCACACCACCTACCTGAAGCATTGATGGCCGACCGCGGGGAATTCGAAGGTTACAATGCCGACCAACTCGTCAGCGCCTTCGGCACACGCATCTACAACACCGCACCCTACCGCGCCGACCTCAAAGGTGTCGTAGAGCAGCATATCGATATTAGCAACGAAAAAACTATTCATTGGGTACCCGGGCGCGTGAGAAAGCGTGAAAGGGGCGACCGAGATTACCGTTTAGATGCGGCGCTCACCCTATGGGAATTTCGCAAAATCATGATTCTGTCTGCGCTCCATCACAATCAGCACCAATACCTTGAAGATTACCCATTAGACGCTGACATGATGGCCGATGGAGTTGAGCCGTACCCGATAAACCTCTGGAACTGGGGGCTGGAGAACCGCAGCGGATGCCTGCGGAAACAAGACATTGAGACGGTCCGGTTAAACCTTCTGCCAGAAGCCGAAGCTTCCGTTACTCAAAATGGGATCTATTTCAGCAATCTTCATTACACCAGTGAACTTGCCCTGGAAGAACAATGGTGTGAACGCGCCGGCGAGAAGGGCTCATGGAAAATACGCGTTGCTCACGACCCCCGGACACGCAGTCGCATTTATCTCCGACTCGACAGTGGTAAGAGATTTGAGACCTGCCATCTCGTCCCCGGCGACGAACCATTTCTCGGTCGAGATTGGTACGAAACCCTTGACGAGTTCGAACTGAGGAAACAACGAAAGGAAACTAACGAAACGCGGAGCCAACGCGGCTTCGCTGACTTGCACGCGTCTACTACTCAAGTCATAGATTCAGCTGAAGAAAAGAATGCGATCTCCCGGCTAGACATGAGCGATCGATCTCGAATAATGGGCATTCGCGCGAATCGGAAAAAAGAACGCGACTTGGAGCGTCAGGCTAACGCCTGGGAACTCGGTCCCGATCCTAAATCTTTTCCTGAATCCAATCAGTCGCCCGTAACCGGCTACGTACCTCCGCCACAACCCACTGACAAGCTACGAAAAATACGCGAAAGGGTACTCCATAAATGAACAAGAATTCACAAAAGCCGGCCCCGCCCGTACGTATCGTACGTGGACGTCAAACAGTTGCACAATATCTTGATCAGGAGATCGCAAGCTACTGCGGGAATCCTTTCATTGAAGCCTTGCCTCCCATCCTCACCGAGGATCAAGTTATGGAAGCACTCGCGCGCTTTCCGGACTACGATGAAAAGGACCGATTTATGCCAGCCCACTTACGCTTACATGCCGTGCAGAATGGGTTGCGATGTTTTGTTCCCCTGCCTGTGCATCTGGATCTCGAGCAGCGTTTTTCACGCATGATCCGCGCCGGTTACCCGGCGCGTAACCCAATTTCCATTCATTATTCGAGCAGCACCGAGGCCAAGTGCTCAACTCTCCCTCCCTCTACAGCGGTCGTAAGTAATTCCGCATGTTCTCCTCCGCTCGGCTTTACCATCATTGGGTTTCCCGGAGTAGGAAAATCCACCTCAGTGGAAGCAGTTCTGTCGCTGTACCCGCAGGTCATCTTCCACAATCGGTATGTTGGCCGCGACTTCAATGTAGCCCAGGTTGTTTGGCTCAAGCTTGAATGCCCCTTTGACGGGTCCCCGCGAGGACTCTGCCTCAGCTTCTTCAACGCATTCGATCAGATCCTCGGCACGAACTACGAGTACAACTACGCGGGTGGCCGTCGCACTACAGACGAAATGATTCCGAACATGGCGAGACTTACTGCGCTCCACGGTTTAGGCGTCCTGGTTATCGACGAAATTAACCGATTGAGCGGCATTAAGGGGATCGGCATGAGACTCTTGAGCTTCTTTGTCCAGTTAACGAATTCCATGGGCGTCCCAATCGTTTTGGTCGGTACATACAAAGCTAAAGAAGTTCTCGCCGGAGAGTTCCATCAAATCCGCCGAGGAACCGGACAGGGCGACCTTGTCTGGGACAGAATGGAAGAAGGCGTGTGGATGGATAGTGCTATTGACACCGCCATTGACCGTGGCGACGAGCCGCCGGCGCGACTGAGTGTTTGGCAACTACTTCTTGAGTCGCTTTGGACTTACCAATACACACGCGAGCCTTGCCCACTAACGAAAGAGTTAAGCCAGGTATTGTATGAGGAGACGCAAGGCATCACCGACTTTGTGGCGAAGGTTTATATGCTGGCCCAAATTCGAGCCATTGTTACGGCGCGAACTCCCGACGAAGAGGTAATAACACCTAACATTATCCGATCAGTTGCGCGAGATAGCCTCAAGCAGGCTCAACCTACTCTTGCCGCTCTGCGGCACGGAGACATGGAATACCTATCACAAGTTCCAGATGTCCGCGCGATAAACGTTGACCAGTTTATTCAACAAGGGCAAAGACAACTTGATCAACGGGCTCGCGGCACCGCGACCAAATCCCCAGACGTTCAGCCGGTCCCATACGGGGAGACTCGCCCTCTTGAACCGAAAGTGAAGAGGAGAACAAAGAAGACGAAGGTTCAACCACAATTCGATGCGTGTGATCTGAGAGCCGCGTCCGCTAGCGCAGAATCAGATAACACATCGATCTTCGAAAATCTTCAACGCGCGGAACACGTCGCTAACCCAGCAGAATATCTAGACGAGGGAAACTCTCGATGATTGCATTCTTCCCGGCATTTTATCCGGACGAACTCGTCTTCAGCGCTTGCTCCCGTTACCACGAGCGTATGAACTACAGGAGTAGCTATTGTACCGCGCGAGACTTGTTCGGAGTATCAACCGCGAGAACCTCTGTGGATCTACCGAGTAGACTCCACGACCTGTCTAAAGTCTTGCCTTTCGGTCATTCGTATACCGCCGATCGCCTGCTTACGCAACATACCCTCTTCCCCGTCTATGCCGCTTTCGAATCACCGAAACGAGCCAGTGAGATGCGTAAAGCAATGGCCGGACGCCGCCCAGTTCATGCGATCTCCGGATCACTGACCTTAAAGCTACGCTGCCAGTTCCTTAGATACTGCATAGAATGCGTAGTGGTAGATAGAGCAACGTGGGGCGAAACGTACTGGCATCGTATTCATAATATTCCGGGGGTTGTGGTCTGCCCAACGCATAACGCATTTTTGATAGACAGCCCTCTCCCGATCGGGCGCGGATCCTGTCGCGAAGGCTTTGTTACAGCCGAGAAAGTAATCAGCGCCAAGGCCCGACCGCCGAAGAAAATCTATCATAAAGAGTATTCAGTGCTCGCACTGGAACACCGGTGGTTACTTAAACAGGGCCCACTTTCCTGCGATCGCGCATCGAAGTTTAACCGCATTGTCCGACTCTTGTACGATAGAGGCTTCGCTACCTTCTGGGGCAAAATACGGAGGCGAAAACTTGAAGATGCCCTTAGAGCCTTCTACTCATCGGATTTGTTACGAACATTACAGTCTGAAGTGTATAGAAGCACTTGGGTTCCGGCGATAACACAGCCACGTCACAAGAGTGGGCAGCCGCCATATCGGCACATTCTGATTCTTCATCTGCTCGATTGCTCGCTGGAACAGTTCTTTTCTTTGACCGACGAGCCATTCAAACCATTCGGTTCGCCCCCTTGGCCGTGTTTGAACCGCGCGGCAGATCACTTCAACCAGTCGATCATTGTTGACTGCCATGTCCGGATGGCTACCGATGGCACTAGCCGGCCACTTGGCAGCTTCAGGTGCGAATGTGGATTCGTGTATTCCAGACTAGGTCCTGATAAGACCGCAAACGACCGCCTCCGATACCACCGAATAACAGCTTACGGACCAGCGTTGCGCGGCACACTCAAAGAGCTTTGTAAAACAGCTCGTTCCAGAAAAGAAGTAGCGTTGGAACTCGGCCTTAGTCTTCGCACTGTAGAATACGTGTTGACCAGAGGCGGGGCCCCAAAAACTCGGACACGGAAAGTATCCCCTATATTACTAAATGAACGACGCGCGCTCTGGTCGGCAGCTGTTAAGAAAAATCCGAACCTATCAAGGAACAAAATACGCGCAATTGTCGGCAACGTTGTCTACAACATGCTTCGACGATGCGATCGCGAGTGGCTGAATCAAAATGCGCCTCCGCGAGTAAAACCGAGTGGCCCACCACCCTTGATCGATTGGCCGAAGAGAGATCAAGAACTTGCCCTGCAGATACCTATCGCAGCAGCTCAGATAAAGGAATCGCCTGGAAGACCTATCCGAGCATCGATGACCCTAATTGCCAGGAAACTTGGAGCCCTGGAAGTAATCTACAAACGACCTCATTGCTTACCAGTAACGCGAGTGGCCATTTTAGCTGCAGCTGAAACCGTTCTTGACTTTGCGATTCGACGATTACGATGGGCAGCCGAATCTTACAAAACAGAAGGCAAGAAATTCACTATCTGGAAACTTAAGTTACGTGCCGGCGTGAGCCGTTCCATGGCCGAGAATCCTAATGTAGCGGTAGTAATTGAGTCTCTCGTATCAGAGTACAACTGCCGTAATGCGGAAGAAATCACAGAAACGATTCAGTCAATGTGAGAGGCGCCGATCACTTTGTGCTTAGTAAACCTGAGAACTTGCCATGAAAAACGCAAGAACAAACCGTCATTACAGACCTGAGATATTAACTGTTACTGAGGGGCTTGCGGAACTGGCCCAAGCCTTTCGTGAACGTCATATACCAATCGGTGTGATTACATTGCAGCGGGGAAACGAGTTCTATGAACATGCTGTGGCGCACAGCGACGCAACAGGTGCTGGAGTAATTGAAGGGCGATTCGGGCCAAACCTTATTCGCGTCGCTTACCTGTCTCCCATCGGCATAGAAACTAACGTCGATCTCCAAACACTTGCTACGCGGGCAGCGACCGCCGCTAGATACTGGATCGAATCAAAGACCCCGTTGACACTAGACAAACCGAGAGCGCAATCGCCAACCACGCAAATGCTTGGCACGAGTAGCCAAATCAAAAGGCTGATAGATGATATTGAATCCACAGCCCGGTCAACCCATGTGGTGTTAATTCTAGGAGAATCAGGATCCGGCAAAACGACTGCTGCCTTAATGATCCACAAACGCAGCTCGCGCGCGGCAAAACCTTTCATTGACGTAAATTGTGCGGCCATTCCTGATTCACTGGTAGAGAGCGAACTGTTCGGCTATGAAAAAGGAGCATTCACCGGCGCTGTAGGCTCAAAAAAGGGTTTCTTTGAAATGGCTGATCAAGGGACACTCTTTCTCGATGAGATCGGCGAACTTAAATTCGAACTGCAGGCCAAACTACTTACAGCCATCGAGCAACAGAAAGTCAGACGCTTGGGCGGCACCGTTGATATCAAGTGCAACGTCCGAATTATCGTCGCCTCATCGCGCGACCTTGAACAGATGGTTATTGAAGAAAAATTCCGCGAGGATCTTTATTACCGCCTGGCCGTCCTCGAGATATCGATTCCACCACTACGAGACCGCCGCGAGGATATTCCGATTCTCGTGCACGACCGACTGATCCATGAACAACAGCGATCGGGGATTCTGGATACCATCAAAATAGAGGACGCAGCAGTTAAGGAGCTTACCGCTTACCACTGGCCCGGCAATATTAGACAATTACATAATGTGATCGCCCGTCTAAGTATTCACGCAGACAAGAACACGCCCATTACAGCAGGAGCCACTCGTAGAGAGATCGCGCGCTTTAACCACACTTCGAATAAGTCGCGCACAAGAAGCGATCAGTCTATATTCCTTCCAGCTGAATGCCGCATGCTCTTGCCAGGTGAATCACTCCGGCAGTTTAGCGCGCGCGTAAAACGTCATGTGATTGAAACTGTTCGCGACTGCACGGGTAGTATGAAAGCTGCCAGTGCCAGACTGGATTTTGAGCGAAGCGCGCTAAGCAAACTTCTATCGCGGCTTAGTACTTAGTCATAGTAATCCGACTGACTCTACGGTTCTGTTCGTACGGGCACAATCCCTAATTAGGGATCGAACACTGACGTCCGCATTGCGAACGGAAAACATGCGGTTTTCGTGGACCATTTTCCTTTGCCCTTTGGGCCGAGAAGCACGCCGCAAGAAACGTGACAGTCACAACACGTATTGTGGAGCGCCAAGGTGACGCAATCGGTGGGCGTCCCGTCAACTGGTTTCCAGCCATCCCGAAACTGGCCCTGGCGAAGACGTTGTGGTCCGTTTGAACCAAGCGGACATCGGCGCGGCGACTAAGCAGGTCTGAACAAGTAAGCCACATGGACCGCACCACGACCTCGGCCTCGTAACCTATGTGCGTTGAGCGAGTCAAAGGTTCAGGTCGCCTTTCCAATCGTCTCGTCGAACAGGGCCAGCAATTGTGGTTTCGAGAGCCACAAGGTGGTAGATCGTTTTGTCGAGGGCTCATAATCGTTAGCCCGCTCATCTGAAACCAGATTTCGCCATCGCGTTCTTCAGGCTGAACCGTGAGCATCTTTTCTTCAGCGTTTGCGCCGAATTTTATCGTTAGACTATCAGTGCCGCTGTTCTACTATAGAGCTGTGATCCACAGGTTGTTGTCGGTCAAGCTCGGCATCTTAGAATGCGACGCCCATCGCCGAAACTTGCAACATCATGATTCTAATTTTTTTCACCGCCTTTGGAACCGTATTTGTCGCTGAGATCGTCGGCGACAAATTGCTTTACACGACAGGTGTACTTGCGGCGCGCTATCGCACTCCGCCGATCATGGTCGGCATGATGATCGCGTTCATGGCTAAGATGGGAGTTGCCGTGCTGGTGGGAGAAGCAATCTCGAAACTGCCACGTCAGCTGGTAGCTTCGATTACCGCAATCACTTTTCTGAGCCTTGCGTTTGTGCTGTGGCGGAAGTCCGATCGACCTCGTGAATCGAAAGATCAGCATCGCTCTTCAAAGGCGGCGATGATTTCATTCGCGGCGATCTTTTCTTCTGAGTGGGGAGACGTCGGTCAGATAACGGCTGCCACACTCGCGGCGAAATATCATTTGGCTTTGGTGGTGTGGGCGGGCGCGGTCAGCGCGATAGTTACGAAAGGCGTGCTGGCGGCGTTTCTGGGCGTGGGAATTCGACGTTGGATTCATAATCGCGTGTCCCCAAAAGTTGTGCGCTACTTGGCCGTGAGTTTGTTGTTGTTGCTCGGGTTTCTTTCGGTGTGGGAGATTCTGGTTGAGAGGGGTTAACGTTCTGATGTTTACACAATTCGAGAGGGAGTGATAATTACTCCAAAACCTGATCGCAAAGCCACTCCCGCTCAAGGCGACCTGGCTCGAAAGCTGGGAAGAGTTCTCCGGGAGCTTATAGTTCACTACCAGGTTTCCGACGCGGATTCCAGTACCCATCGGCGAAAACCTGACGTTGACGACACATTGCGTACCCGGCTCCAATGATCCAGGACACGAAGGTTCTTCAGTAAAGTCTGCGGCGTTAGTGAGCGCAATGCTGTTGATGACAGCGGCAACCTTGCCGTTATTCTTGATTATGACTCCCACACTATACGTGGTTGTGCCCATTCCGTGGTCGCCAAAAGAGACCTGCTCTGGAGAGAGAACAAGGGGCTGTGTACCCGCGGGCGGTGTTGTGGCCAACGTTGCCGGAGCTGATGCCGGGGTTGAGTAGTGGGGGACGAGGTCGGCTTATTGGTGGTCGTAGGTGACTGCGCGACGGCGGTGCCAAGGCTCAAAGTCAGCAGCAGCAAGACTGCCAACGCGACGAGTCTCTTAATCTTGTGATGTCGAAGGCATTCCATTGCGAGTGCTCCTGTATAGTCGTGGGTGCAAATCCTCTCTGGGCCCCCCAACCTTAGCCCGTCAGGATTTCCAGCGAGCGAACTCCTTTCAGCATAATCATGGAACCCTAATCATGTCAGCGTCATTCAAAAACGATCGGACACCTTTTTAACACCTATTAATAGTTTGGACCGGGTGAATTTCATATAAACCTCCGTGCCAAGTGTCCATTACTAGTTGGCCACATATTTCGTAGCAATCACGAACCATCATCCCTGCAAGATCGGGTTTTAGCACTGCAAGGCGATTGTTATCGACCTCGCAATGGATATAGATCCTGCCTGGGTCTCCCGGATTATTGTTTGGCCCAGAATCTTCGACGTGAACAAAGGTTTTGTTCTGCGCCTGATTTATCACGTCGATCGCTTGGTTGATTGCTTTGGCTTGGTCGCTGAGTTCGCCATTGGCATCAACCTTTGGAATGACAAGCTCAAAGTTCGTGTCGCTGTCACCTGCTGCACCACCACCGTCGGCTCGGTGAACTTCACCTTGGATGCAAATTGCGGAAGCAATCAAGCGCCACCTCGATAACGGTGCGCCAACGGCGTGAACTCCCTTCTGCAGTGGGTCCCCATGGGGTTCCAGTTCCTGGGGTTGAAAGACTGGACCATCATCGATCGGTTGGCCGGACGCCAGCATCGCCTTCACACTAGTCATCTTGGGCGTTTGCGATCCATTGGGCTGGCCCACCATTCGTGCGAGTGTAGGTCGAGTCCGCAGTGATGCTGACAGGCCATTCTTACGCTTCTTCATACGGATACCTCCACGGACATTTGTCTTAACCGCTGGATCTGAACACCGCGCTAAGGTTTAAACTGATCATAATGCAGCACATAGCTGACCCGCCCCTTGTTTTTACGATGAGGAAGGTCGTCCAAAACAACAGTCGTGTTCCTTGTGTCGATTTTGCACGGATCTTTGAGGCTGAGCTGAATAGAGATGGAATCTGCGGTGTAAATAACATTTGGCTCTGGTGTCGCCGGACTATGACCTGCTTTTAGCAGGCTCTTTGATTGAGTATCAGCCCCAATCATCAACTCAGCCTCTCCTCTTGAGTTGACTACCATCGTATCCGTGGCTACCGGTTTCTTTGGATCTTCCCGATAGATCCGCATCTCTACTCTTACCCCTACATCCTTACCGGTTTTGTCCTTACACGAAGTGGGAAGGCCGGTGACGTCCAGGTGATCGGTGCAGCCGGTGAAGACAATCGAAACGGCCAGCACGGTCAGGAACAACAAAGTGCGGTTTGCCTTCATGGTTGATCTTACGGACGGAGCGAAGCGACTCCGCAATTCTACGTGCAGCCACCGAGATGGTTCTTGAATAGATGTCAACTTGCTTATCATGTCGAGTCCTTTCGATTTTCATCTGACGCGATGTCGCAGGTATTCGTCAGATCAAACAAGTTAAGAATTGACGAGATCGCGTCTTCCATTTCCATCTCGCTCCTGTCCTGTTGTCTATAACGATTCAATTAGAAGACCTCGTCTCTTTAACAAACCGAGCTGAATCCAAAGCTAACAATAACGAGCGGTCGAAGCGCGAAATTGTGCCCCTCGCAAAGCTATCCGCTGGCTGTTTTCTGGGCATCTACATCGTCTATTGAACTCTCCAAAGTCGTAGTAGTCCTGCGAGATCTCCATTGAACTGATCACGATCACAGTTGCCAATTCCATCGATATCATGCGGCAACACGGGACCGACCGCTCCATCTGTATACTGCCACAAAGTCCAGGTAGGCCAGGTCGGAGGTATTCCGACTGGCGCATTGGCGTAACGAGCCCACCATAGTGGGCACTGCGGCAGATTAGGAATCCGACCCGCCATCGCTATTCCCGTATACAGCAAAAGAAACGTACCTTGTGTGTCGTTGATTTTAGTTACAAACGCAGTCGCCTGATCTGGATTCATGTCAGGCCCAAGTCGATGCGTACGCGTGACATTTGGTTCGTAATCGAGTGCGAGCAATCTCTTATCGTCCGGCTGCGCGTAATCAAGGAAATATTGAACCTGATCAATAGGATCAGCATCACCTACGCCCCAATGGTAAGCCCCCCATAACAGGCCCGCTGCTAACGCTTTCTGTCTATTCAGCGGATACATGTTGTCTTGAAAGTTCGTTCCGGCTGTTGCCTTTGTGAATTACGCCGATACCACCAGCGGCTTTTACTCTTGCAAAGTCGATGTTTGGCCCCTGGTAATGCGATATATCAATTACGCCGTTTATCATCGTGAGAGTCCTTCCCTTTCGGTTTACAAGAGGAACGAATGCTGCGATTTCGGCCTTATGCAGCTGGTCGTCTTTCGATCGGCATAGCGTGGCTCTAAGGCAGGACGTCCTTGGTAGATTGAGAAGCCAATCCCCGTTCGTCCAAAGCGACTACTCGCCTATATGATCGAGGAGCAAGTGGTTTGCGGCCCCAATAAAACTGGTTAGTTTTGGCTGGATTCAGTGAGTGTGCAAGGAGCAGAGGCTCAGGGAAATTCAGCCCTACTGATCAGGTCAGGCGAACGATAGTTCGACCCAGTGCAAAAGTCAATATCTTTTTTTCCTTGTGTCTTCTTTCCCTTGCTTGTTTGTAATCCGCAATATTTCGGGCGAACACTCTAGGATAAAAGGATTTGAAAAAAGGGTTAACCGTTACGTCATCGACGATATTGTTAGAAACATCCGTGGGGCTTCATTGCGCTAGCTGACATCACGAATGCGCGACCAAATGTGATGTTTGAAATAGGGATCGCGCATGCAATGTCAAAACTGGCACCAGCCCTGCTAAGTCAGAGGTTACGTTCTTGAAAATCAAGATGCGTTTTTAAGTAATAGTTCATGATTAGGGTCAAACACTCTCTTGCTGCTTGATGAAACTATGGCTGTTAGCAAGACCAATCAAGTCATGGAGGTTATCGATCGCGCAAAAAGAAGAACAGGGCAGGGCCAGATACCGACCCGAAGTCAAAAGCAGACGATCATCGCCTTGAGGATCAGACCCCAAAACTCCGCCGAGTGAAGGTCTAGCACAGGTCGATATCGGGATAGGCCTGACCAACAGAAACTTACCGCCAGTCTAAGTTAGAACGGGCAGCTTTTATCACTAACTCCCCCAGTCGCAAGCCAACTCTGACTTACGCCAGACTACCGAGAGTGACTGAGAAGTAGTAGAGGCGATGTGGCGGCTAATGCTCGCAATGCAGAGCGGTCGCTCATTGGATCGAGCGCGGGGAGGCTCAATCTCGTTAACTGGCTATTCTCGGTTTATCTTCTTAAGTCTTTGTACGCGCAGTCTGAATCGCATGTCCTGTAACACGGATGTAATAAAAATATTGACCATGCCAACAGATTTCTGTACTCTGCAAGTCAATGAACCCTCATAAACTTCAGGCTCAGAATGAAATAGATAGTCGTGCGCGTATCTTTGTCACCCGCGCCGAGCTGAAGAGGCTTCCGTTTAAAAAGAAAACGCGTTCACGAGCGCGTGCGATATTTGGCGCATACTGCAGGATTATCGAAAAGAAACGCCATTCTTCTTCAGAACATCAGTCGCAGTCGCTCCTTCCCGTTACTCCCGAAACAATTGTGCGGGAGATTCTTAACGTCGATTACATTGAACAGGATTCCATCCCGTCTGAGCCTTTAGAGGATTTCAAAACCTCAAAATCCTTAACCGAAATCGCGGGACTGATCGATCGTAAGAAAGGGCGAATCGTAATAGCAACAAAGTTTGAGCCTGAATGGAGAAGATTCACTGCGGCACATGAGATAGGTCATTGGGTGTTACACAAGGACGTCGTTTATTTAAGAGAACGTCCCGTTCGCGAGGTTCTTAGCCGGAATCCAAGACAACACTCTCTTTCTTTTAAGAGCGTACGGTTGAGAGAGCGACCCATGACGGGACATGAACTAGCGTACACCAAGAGACCACCTGTGGAACGTGACGCAGACACGTTCGCGGCCGACTTGCTCATGCCACCCGAACATCTGGTAAGGCACTTTTTCTATCGTTTTGGGGGCCCGATTCACCCGGAAAGAGTCACTGAGGATTTGGCGTTCTGGCTTTCTATCGGAGGAAAAACCTTCACCGCTCGTGAGTTCTTGATGTGGCCACTGCGGGACCGCTCCTGTCATCTAGCTCGAATGAAATCCTTCAATGGAAGGCCATTCCGTTCGCTGACCCAACAATTCGGTGTCTCTATGACCCCTATGGCTATACAACTGGAAGACCTCGGTCTCGTCAGTTAGCTAGCTCCATCGAATACCTCTTTCTCGAAACATCAGCTCAACCCTTGCTCCATCGTACCGCTCTTTAAGAATCTCAAAGGTGTAGCTTTCCGCTTCCTGCCAATGACTGTTCCAGCAATTGGCGAAGTATAGATCAATGTCTTCGACGAGCATTGCGTCCCTCATCAACCCCACGTAAGTTGTGTAAGTTTGATGGTTGATTATCGATTCTAAAAATTGCTCATTCAAAATCGCATCCAAATCTTTCAGCGAATGAACTCCAAAATTCTGAAGCTCCTCAACGATCATCCTCGAAATGTGTTCATCTACGACAAGCTGAACGCCGTTCACTTCGAGAAACTTGAGTTTATGGGAAAGATATGGCGGTAAACTTAAAGAATTGATATCGATTTGCAGATCATTCCTTCTAACTCGCTCGCTAATTTCTTCTGCATAGTTGTCGATTTCGGAGGCCAGCGCCGAAAAATTCATGTCAGCTAGTTCCAGTGCGCCAGCCAAACAATAGAGTTGCCGACTTATGCGTCGCGGCAAAACACCTGAAAATTTATAATCGCGGTTGTAATGTATCTCAGCCCAAGCGTGTTGAAGCATTGTACGAACTTGGATTTCAAAAACAACATCGCGAAAACGCGAAAACTCTGGAAGTTTCAATCTCGATTCGCCCAAATCACAAATAAAGTGAACCGACCGATAACCAACCCTATCGACATCTAACGCGTCTGTTTTGTCGCCACTGTCTTCTGCGTGCACACTGAATGCGTATTGTATAAGCTCGCATATCTTTCGGACGTCTGATTCGACGTATGCGATTATTCTTACAGCAGCCAAGTCAGTGTTCTGGGCCTGAGGATTGCTATAGCCCTTTCTCTCGACTTTCTCCATCAGGCTCCTAAGACTTTTCGTGCGTGAGGTGACATTCAGGTAATCGATCTTACTGTCATCGACTAGATCGCGGACCGTTCGTTCAGCGACGCTGGTCAATTCTGTGTAGACATCAATATGATTTCCATACCATTCCACCAGTTCTGCATGTCGATTCATAGTCACGCAAGTCCTTTGAGTTTTGAGATAGAGACTGTTCTAAGTTGATGAAAGAATCTTTACTGAATTAACACTGCCAGGATGTTGTCTGGCCGACTTTGAGCAGCTCAATACTGGACGAGCGCGAATAGATGTTGTCGGCCTAACACGAGCGATTACGAACTACTTAAACCGTGGCGCCTTTATCCCGGTATCCTCTACTGGTACTGGTGACCCGGAATTTTCTACTTTGGGCTGGCATCGAAAATGGGGGTACTTACATTCTTAGGGAGGAGGTCAGTTATATATCCGAGTCTTTATTCTCACTGTCGGGTTTCAGCTTCTTTATTGCATGCTTCGCAAAAAAAGACAACGCTACTGAAAGCGCTTTGAACTTTCGTTCCGAAATGTCGGCCGTCAGCTCTGCGAATCTATCATTAATTCTTTGATTGAACTGGTCCAATACGGTAGAGCCTTTTTTCAGGAGAATTACTGCTGTCTTATATCCCTGCTTGCTACCCAAGAGTTCTGCTCTCTCAGCCTGAGTCAAGTCTTTGACATCTATGAAGCCGTGATTGTGCAGTTCTTGGATAATTGTTGTTGCTCGTGCTGGGGAATATCCATAGACAGCTATCAACAATCTTCGTATTTCGATCAATAAGGTAACCCTTTGACCCTTGCCATCATCAACACCCGAATGCTTCACATGGGACAGCACAAACAAACCCGTCGGGTTAAAGCCGAGTTCCTGGAATATGTGGTCGATATAAGGCAGTAGTCCTGAGGCAAGCTGAAATACCTGCCAGGGCAATTCTCGACGCGGTGTCATCAACGGGTCCAAAACGGATGACACCTTACCTTAACTTTAGTGTTTTACTCAAGCAAGTTTTTCAGGAAATGGAACAGTTTCTCTTTAGAAATATTTCAACCAATCGAAACAGTTGCCCGGTGAAATATTCTTGACAATGGACTATGTTCAAGAATAGTATCGCACAGTTTTTGGAAATGGCCAGCGGGTCAGCGTATTTATAAGTTAAGGCCCGTTCTGCGAGAGTTGTTGACGGGCCTAATCGGGCGTGGCTACAATTTAGTTCGGGCAGCAAAAGCTGAGGATCCCGTCTCAGATTCAACGCCCGGCGGGCTACTTTCGGAATGGCTATCGGAACCTTGTTCCCCACAAGCCTCCAAATTGGCGAAACCGTCTCGCCGAGTTCACGTATAAGAGACGGACGTTTCTTGCAAATTAGTTATGGAAACGGTCGGGCTTCCTGTATGGGTGGCTCAGGCATCGAATCGCAGGACTTTTACGTCCTCTAGATTGGAGTTTCAGCAATGGCTAAAGTACTACTAGGCGCGGAGTCCTTCTGGGAGATGGCCGCTCTTGCGCTCGCAGGGCGCCTAGCTTCGTGTCAAAGCTGTGTAGAGTTTTTCTATTTTCAGAGCTGCCAAAATGCTGCAGCGTTCCTTGATTCGTGTGCGACAGCCGGTCTTGTCGAGAAGGTGTCGCTCCTGGATTTGAAAAGAGATATCGGGGGTGACGAATCACCCGCCTTTAGAGAATGGTATGATCAGCCAATTTACATATCCTCTGCTTCGTTCAGAAAACTGAATCCCGATGCCGCCAAGATGCGGATCGAAGGCACCATAAACGCCGTCTACAAGGCGTTTCATCTTTATCGAGAGGTGCTCGGATCGAATGATAAGGCCATCGGTGCTGCTTATTTGAAAGCCATGGCCGAAAAGAAATTGCGCAACCCAGAACTAGCAAACCAACGTCGTGAGGTCGATCTGAGCACAGTTGCAAAGTTACGTTTGATTCTGGACGGCTTCGGTAGTTCTCTGAAACGGCAAGGAGAGATTTCGGCCCCAGATATCGAGAGTCGTGCTACAGAAGCCACTATCGATTACGTACTCGCTTGCTCTGATGTCGAGGTCAAAGCCGTAAATGTTCGCGACTACGCCGAGGAGCTAGAGACCTTCATATTTGATTTCATTAAGAATCCCCACGCCATTAGGAATTACTGGCTGGAAGAGGAGTTGGATTTGCCTGATGGATACCATCTTCAACTCTTGTCTGTAGTAAGTGAGCTCGTATGTCACCGTCTCAAAGCGAAGGAAGTTGGTGCTCAAGTTAAATTTCTTGAGAGGTTCCAAACAAGTGTGTCTGAAGCGCAGAAACAACTCGCGAATGACGCGGCCTATGTGGATGCACTCGGCGATTCGGCAAATGACGTTGGAGAATATTCCTGTAACGGCCATGGCGTATTACCGTGGCTTTTGGCCCAGTCACTTCCGCTGGACACAAGCGCAGCGGTCATCAGATAAGTCGGAACCTCTCCGACCTGACTCAATCGCCGACCTAGTTTAATCCTGATTCTAAGCGCTCTTACCTTAAGGGCACGGGACGTTTGAAAGTGTCTTTATGTGCAAATAGAAGACTATAGCGAAGCGTTATCATAAATAAGAGATCTGTCTATGTTCTTGTCCTCAAGCTCACGAGAATTCATCGCATAGATCGCAGATGCCAAAAAGACCTCCCAAAAACACAATACCAATAGAACGCCATATCGTCGTTGTCGGTGCCGGGCCGAAAGCGGCAGCCCTAGCTGCGAAAGCTCGCGTTCTACAGGAATCAGATCTTGGCACCATTAAGCTAACAATTATTGAAAGGAACACATTGGCCGCGAATTGGTCCGGTGAAGCTGGATTCACAGACGGTCATTGCTTCTTGGGTACCTCGCCTGAGAAAGACGTAGGTTTTCCTTATGATTCCATCTACGGAACTAAAATAAATAAGGCCATGCTTCAGTACTCATGGCAGGCCTTCAAAATATTGGGCACGGTGCCACTATATGGCGATTGGATAGATCGCGGCCGCCTTCAGCCCACGCATAAGGAATGGTCTCGATACATCGCATGGGTTCTACAGTTATCGGCGTCCGACAGAATAAAGATCTGGAGAGGTTGGGAGGTTGTTGGAGTTCAACCTACCGAAGAAGCGACTTTGTTAATCACGGTAAAGCGCATACGAGGCGACAAAGTTAAGCTCATAACAGCAGATGGAATCGTGTTGACAGGACCTGGAGAGCCACTACAGTTGGAGCGAACGCCATCTGAACCGAAGAACCGCATATTTGATGGTCGCAGCTATTGGTGGAACATCTCAGAATTCAGGGATCTTTCAAGAAAGACTGAAAGTCATCGCATTGCTCTCATTGGCGCTGGTGAAACTGCGGCGAGCATTGCTCTTTCTTTGTTGGACATCACTTCTTCGCATGATGGGCCTGTCTTGAACATTGATATCATTAATCAGCAAGGGACGATTTTCACCCGCGGCGAAAGCTATAACGAGAATCGATTATTCACTCATCCTGGTCAATGGAGACAGCTCGTTGAACCAATCCGCAACGAAATAATAAGACGTACGGACCGCGGCGTATTTTCGCCGGCAGCTCAGGTCAGACTAAGCCAGTCTGAACGGATCAAGACCATACCCGGGAGGGTGATAAGCCTTGAGGATGCGGGAAGACAAATCGACGTTCATTTGAAAATCGGCAACCCACCTGATACGGAAGTGAGATACAGGTACGACAAAGTAATTTTGGCCCTCGGATTTGATGCGTGGGGTTCGATTCAAATGTTTCCTGAAAAGTTACGACCAAATACTGAAACCAGTGAACAACGTAAGGTGCTCCAGAGCGGTATCGACGAGTATTTGCGCCTGCCATTTAATTCTGTTGAAGCTCTCTCAGGTAAATTGCCAAATGTGCACGTGCCAATGCTTGCGGGCCTGAGTCAGGGCCCAGGGTTCCCCAACCTCTCTTGTCTTGGCCACACCGCTGATCGCATTCTCTCCTTATACATTCCGTCCGCGTTGAAAAAGTAAAGTCGGTAATCCGCTTTTGATGGGACTTTAGAAGTTGCTCTTAATACTTGTCTCGTCTATCAGGCGAATTAAGTAAAGAATTATATCAAGCCCTAAAAAGGGAACGCCGACCAGAACGGTCGGCGACAATACATTCGTGCTCGGTCGAAATGTAACCCTCCCTAAAAACTGGACCATTGAAAAGTAGAGGTTTTCCGGGCGATTGACCGCCGCCGCCACTTGCTTCATAGATTGAACACGTACCCGTTCCTGTTTTCCGTTGACAGTAAAGACAGACGGGGGTATAAGCGTGCTGCTAAGGTCGTGTTCTTGCCCCTCATGATTTAGTAGCTGGAACCACTTCGAGCATCTGGCTTTAGATCTCCCGGGCACACTTAAAAGACACCCTTTCCACAATTCAATTACTCTTGCCGGCTGTACGGGGGTCGGTAAGCGACGAAATATTTGGCGTCGCTAGATCATTACTAGTGACGCAGTCTAGGAGATCACCATGAGCGATCCAATCAAAGACATCGCCGAAGCAAGCGAGGCTAACGCCCGCCGCGGGGCTCAGAGGAGAATGTTTTGGAAACTTTGCGCCGTTCTCGTTGCTGTGGCCGCTTATAGTTCGCTGAGGGGACTCGAAGCGGCAAAACACTCTTACGACGAACAGCAAAGTCGGCCGGTCGTTATTGTCGATGATACAGATGCTGAGAGAGTAGCTAAGGAACTTAGCCAAGAACCGAGGGAAGAGCGTCAGGCCGGCACTTCGAGATTGGACAAAGTAGCCCACGACGCCCGCTTGCTGAAGCTGACTGATGTCGAGAGCGCTTTTAATCAAACGACGTTGGCGGAGATCAAGGAACCGATAACAAAAATAAAGTACCAGAGCTTTAAGGATGATAAGCAGATCGTTGATCGTCTGGACGAGGAGATTCTCGCTGAGGCGGAGTATAACAAGAAGTCTTTCCTTGCGGTTGAAGAGGCCGAGAACAAAGCGCAGGCAAGCAAACTGCCGGACTTATCCCAAGACAGGATCTCGGTTACCGCCAAGCTCAAAGAGATTTATCAACTTGAGAATCAGCTACCCGTTGAGCAGAAAGGTAAGGAGGATGAATTCACCAAGTGGATTGACGACAACAAAGTTAGAGCAAAAAATCCAAGCAATCCAACCCAAAAGGATATCGCCAACTGGCGGGCTGAGATTCCAAAAACGAACGGCAAGCTTGATAAAGAAAACCTGTTGCGCTGGCTAATGGCTATAGACCGGCAAAGTAATGACCAAGGCAGGTTGAGCGACATCAAACGACGAATCGAGAGCATCGACTATCAGGCTCAAAAATTGATTAGGGCAGTCTACACCGAACTGAAACCGAAGCTACCAGAACTCCTTAAAGGTGCCGTAAACGCACCTCCGCAGAACGAATCAGTTTTAGCATTTTTCAGTCCGCGATCTGTTCTCGATGCAAACAGCGGAATCCATGTCATCTATCAAACTCTATGGCTAGCTTGCGTCATGATTCTTGTTTTCGCATTAATTTTCGTTCTTCTTATAGCCCTTCGGCCCTTGCCTTACTTCGCACATGGGACAGACGCATTGATGGAGCACGCGGGCGAGCTGTTCAAACGCTCGGAGGGAACCGCACCACAACTCGCGAAGTCTTTGGTCGTAACAGCGGCAGCGCTCGGTATCGGGACTGCGGTTGCCATAAGCAGCACCAGTGCCGTGAGTAAGATACCACGCGGCGTAACGGACAGCGGCTACGCTGAGACATACGAGCAGGGGAACGGCCAGCCAGGAATGCGCGGACGGCCGGGGCGCCCCGGCGTCCCAGGCGAAGGCAACGTCGTTGAGCACGTAGTCACGTTTTCGCCGCCAATCGTTTACCCGTCTCCAGTTACCGTTGCCGGCCCCGACACCGTGACGATCAACTCGGCCTCCCTAGATCCGCTTCGCACCGCAATCGCGAATCTCAAGTTAACAAGTACCACTCCCGTGATAACGGATACTGAATTGAGACAGAGGATGACCGACGTCGCCAAGTACGTAACCGCGGACGCAATCACAGCTAAGATCGGTACCGTTGATGTCCCAAAACTCTACGACAGCACAACGCTCCTCAAGAACGATGTCATGACCGCGCAGGGCCAGGTGGATGGTCTGGTGAAATGGAAAACGCTCGTCGAGAAGAATTTCGCGGATACCCTAGCGAGCTTCAAGGACCAACTTGCGAACACTAATAGCGCAGTTCAAGATATCCGCGACAATAGCTTTGAGCGGTCACAGAATTCGGGGGGACGCAACCTTTTGACGCGTACCGCGCAGGTTTTCAAGGCGGATAAATACCTGGTAACGACCCAGTCAGTAAAAGCGTTGAGGTCGCTGATGATTAAGCTTCCGCTGAATGATTGTCCCACATCACCGGGCACGGTAACCGGCGCACCGACGAAAGAGAAGTGTTGCGGCACCGAACATACCTCGGCTGAGTACTCGTGTGATCTAGATATCGATGCCATGTTTAGAAAGCTTTCATCGATGGTGGGCGATTCTCCGAAGAATGAGTCTGAATTTATTAACGAGCTTTACAAAGCGCGGCGAGTTGATGGAGGACAGATTCGCAAGACCATTCAACAATGGAGGTCCGTCATTCTCAAATACACCCGTGTGGCTTATTAAGAAACCGAGCCTCGAGTAAACGCAGTCGGCCCTCATTGACGGAGTTAGATTGAATGAGCCAACCAAGAGCAAACGGAACAATCTCGCCCACGCGAAAGACGAGCCTCGGGCGACTCTGCGAGATTTTGGCGGTTGTGTTTTTCGTGAGCTGCTTGTTCGTCTATGGATTAGGCATCCACGGTGTCTGGGCAGCGATAGTCATCCTGGGATTGCTCGGACTTTCAGGCGTAACGTATAGGTCAGCGATCAAATACGCGGTCGAAGCAAGAAGGGCTGAAAACGTTCTCGCCGCGGCCGACCGAGATCGTGCTGCGGCGACGAGTTACAAAGTGACCAGCGCCCGCCTCCGGACGCTCGAAGAGACTGGCGTTCCTCGGGACGTTACAAGTGCCCTCGCCGAGCTTCGCGAGCAACCACCATTGAACGAAGAGCAATTTCTCAACAAGCTCGCAACCGATCCCGCTACCGATCTCGGCTGGGAGCGGACACACGAGTTCAAGGACAAAATCCTGAAATACACCAAACAGGCTTCCAATTAGTTGGAACGCCACTCGTCGCTGACTCTTCACCGGCCTGTTTGCCATGAAAAACTTGACAGAGGTAGTAGTCGTGACTCTCCTCATCCGGGAATCGATTTGGGTTGTCCAGGAACTGGAGATTCAGAAATTTTACGAAGTCAGCGCGCATTCGATGTTGAATAATCATTGACTCTCGGGGACGTCTAAAATATGCTTCGATAGCATCGACACAGTGGGCTGGTCCTCAAAGCCTGCGCTAGCCGCATCCTTCCTGAACTAGCCCTACCAAAGTCTCGCAGATTTTAACCATCAAGCGACTGTACTTCACGTGTCCGCTTGATAGCTCATCAGCGACAGCCTATGAACGGGGGGGGAAATCTCATGGCTAAGACGGAAGAGGCAATGGGGAAGAAACCGGATGGTCGACTGTATTCCAGAATTATGCGCCGGTGTGTGGTGCTCCTGAAGCATATTAGAGTGGGTAGGCAATTCGATCTCACTGAGGTTGCGGAAGAGGTTCATGACGCTGAATATCCGGAATTTAGCACCCGACGGGAGCTTAAGTCAGCCCAAATCAAACCGGAAAGAGTACGCGACTATCTTTCGTATCTGGTTGATCTTGAAGTCCTGCACTCCGCAGGCAAACAACACACGTTAAATTTCAAAAAGCCCTCAACCGATGAACATTGGGCGCAAGCTCTTTCAGATATAGCCCGTGTTCATCTCTCTAAAATGCTGGGAACCCAAACCGGCAAGTTACCGAGTCGGCTTGAGGACATCCGAAAAGGTCTCCACGAGAAAGGTAGGGTTCCAACCGTAGCAGCGGTTATCCGCGAAGGCGGAATTGAGAGCAACAGACGCGAAGAGGAGTTTCGTTGGTCCCTCTACCTGTACACGGATGGCGATGCAAGTCCGGTTGAGATTCGCCAATATCCGCACCTAATCCCAAAGTCGGTAAAGGAGACCAACAATGTTTGATTTTGGTCCGCTTGCATCACAGAATGACAGCGCTCTCCTTTCCTATTTTCATGCAACCAAACAGGCATCTAGTTTGGTTGACTTCAGTAATGCTCGGTCTCCTTTCATCTTGGTGGCGAGACCTGGCGCGGGAAAGACTGCGTTGCTCAAGTGGCTAGAAACTTTCTCAAAGGATCCGCTGACCATAGTATTTAAGGCTAGAACAACTCGGCTATCCTTAGGCGACTCCATGCTCAACGTTGGAGATATACGGGTCATGATTGCCGCCGAGTTGTTTGCTGCATTGATCTCCGAAATTGTTGAGCGAGGACAACTCTCTGGTAAGACGTTAAAGGAGGCTAAAGACTTTCTTTCTAAAGGATGGACCAAGATCTTGGGAGGATTCTTTCGGCAGAACTTTGTGGGGCTTTCGATTCTCGGCGTTGGGTTCACTTTAAAGCCCGACGAGAGACGTAGCTATCTTCAGGAAATCCGAAGAACTGACCGATTGACAGCAGGTCGGGCTGTACTCGAAAGCGTTGCAGCACAAACGAAGATTGCCTGTGTCATGGACGACCCAGAGGAGATTGTGAGTGAAGGATTAGATGAAATCACTGCCGAGAACGCTAGACGCTTGGGCGCGTTCTTATCTGTCTTAGCCGAAGTACACTCGCTCGGAGTTCGAGTCGTTGTAACTCTAAAGGAACATATCCTGCAAAACATGAGAGCTAACTACTCGGACTTTCAGCACTTCGCCGATCGCATCGAGGGATTGGAGTGGACCAGTGATGATCTCGTTCGAATGCTCGAACGAAGAGTATCGAAACGATTGCGCACAACTTGGAACAATGTCTTCGAGTTTAATCAGCAAGCCTTGCGACAGAAACTGTTTCCCTTGTTGGTGAATGGTCCGAGAGATCTCTTGAGCGTATGCAACATCGCGGGCAAGGAATCCGGGAAAATCTCGATAGCAAGACTTGAAAGAGTTTTCCGAACGCATAAAGCCGACAAGTGGAGGGATCTTTCGACCTACTACGGAGGACAATGGCCGGGTATTGATCAGTTTGCTAGAGCCCTAGTAGATACCTTGAAGGAAAAGTACAATCAGAACCCCATCCCGCCTGGAAACGTTAATGCGGAGTTTGAAACCCAGTTTAGTAATCCCCAATCCGACATCCACGAGCTTAGGACAAAGTTCCAATGGATTGACAGTGCAAAATGGGAACCACCTCCCGTAGATGAGAGGCTATTCGTAATTGGCTGCGTTGGATACATCTTTAATTCCGAGCGCTTCTATCCGTGGGCTGGCCGTGATATCGACCGGTTTCGCTTGGCCGACGCACACTTTATAAGTCCTGCGTATGGCTAGTAGTAAACTGGGCTTGCACCCCTCGCATGAAGCTTTAGGAACGCAGGATATTCACTATCGCGCCGAGGAGGCAACCGAATGCCACACAGACCGCTTCGTCTTTACACCGCCTTCATCATCCTCTTTTGTTTACCCCTGGTTAACTGGGCACAAGACAAGAAGCAGTCTATCCCACCAGAGATCCTGGATCTCGCAAACCGAATCGCGACGGCAACCTCAGATGCGGAGCGACAAACCCTAATTGGAACCAACCAGACACTGGTCACGGCTGAGCTTGTCAGCGCGTTAGTCGAGGTAGGTGCTGGAGACAAAGACGATCAGCACCGGTTGGCACTGCTGGAATTCACCAAACGCGCTGCGCACCAAATTGGAAATCAATCCAGCCTCATTCGCGTCAATTTGGAAATCGCTAAAACACAACTTTCGTCAAAAAATCCAGCGAAGGCCGGTGAGGCTTTCAAAGAAGCACGCAACGCCCTTCCGGCAATCGACAATGCGCTCCAGGCTGGATTGATCTTAGTCGAGATCGGGCAGCGCCAAAGCGGGTGATGAGCGCCATACACTCTTTGAGAAGGAGCAACTATGATCGGCGCGCAGGAAACTATCATTGTCAATGGCACGAAGGAAGCAACTGAGGCAATCCGCAAGGTGATCGACGCCCAGCCTGGCAGTCAAAGCCATCTGACCGAGCGCAAGAATTTGGATGGCAACACTGCGGCGTGGATCGTGATTGCCACTCTGGCGGGGCAGGCCGTGCCCCATGTCCTCAGATTCCTGAAGGACTACCTTACATCGAAGCAAGTGAAAAAAATCAAGGTGGGCGATTGGGAGGCGGAAAATCCGACTCCCGAAATAGTCGAACGGTTCCTGACGATGATCGATCGTCACTCGAAGCTGGGAGAGAAAGATGGCTAGCTTCGAGGATCTAGCGATTGAGGAAGCCTTACGCTCTGAACTTGGCAAATCCGCCAGTTTTGGACCGTATGGCCGGGCAAGTCGCACCCCAATGACATTCGTGCTCGACGAGGTTGAGCGTCAAATTGGATCCAGCTTTTCCGTCTACTGGGTGGATGACGGTCCGCCAGAGGTCTTCTGTTTACCTGGCTTTTCGCGTAGCCCGGTGGTTTTTAGCACTCGCTACCTTTCGCTGACCGCCTTTATTCGGCACCTGTTCGTAGAGGATTGGTTAAAGAACGTTCTAGTTGACGTTAGTGAACGCACCACTCTAAAACTCATGGCGGAGATGGCTCTCAGGCACGGAGACAAAGACTACTCAGTTCTAGCGTTTGTCAAATCCGTGACTGGAAAGGGTGTTTGGTTGAACGATAACGATCAAGTGATGGCGCTTGAGTACGAACCAATCCGCGAGGGTTACATGGCAACTTGGTTTTACGGCTTGGTGCATGAACTTGGTCACCTCCAACCACGTCAAGATCTCTTCACAGATAGTCAATTATTCTCTGATGCGAGAATACTGGACGCCATAAAAGTGGGGTTGGATAATTTTCCTTCGTACACAGACGCAATCAAGCAAGAAGCACTCGAAAGAGCGCAGCAACATCGATCTGACTCCGTGCTTGGGGTGGACCAAGTCCGGAGCGAGGGTTTGGCCGATATATTTGCTGCTAGTGTGCTCTTCAAGACTACCGTTGAAATCATGCGGGAGACAAAGCAAAAGGATCCAAACCAACAACAATTTGAGATCGTCCAGTTTATTCAGGAGATGATTATTTTCCTGAATATCATTGCCGTTATTGAGCGATGCCGACAGGTAGCATCGATTGCCTCAACAACTAGCCCGAGTCGGGAAGCCGCTTTCGAATGCCTCCTACATCCTGTTTCTGTGTACGTTCGGGCTTTAATGCAGCGTGAATACATGGAAATATCAGTCGCAAGATATCTGTTTGATGCCAATCCGACACCAGAACAATCCAAGGATGTCGAGAAACTAATCAACGAGATAAATCTCCACGACTCTGAGACCATTAATCTCGTGGACAGTGGCACAGCCCGCTCGATAGAGTTTTCCCTTTTTCCCGAGCGCCGCGACAACGACTGGGCGCTACTTGAGGCATTCCGAAGAGAACTTCCCAAATCCGGCCTCGCCCTCCAGGAGGCCCGACGGTTCTGCGAACGGGCCGATGCGCTAGGAGCGAATGGCAAACTGCTACAGGCGCTCAAAGGCATCGTCGATGATCCGAGCAAGCCACTACGACCCGACCCAAAGGGCGATCTTGTTTACTATGTACCTTGGGTGGAGGGACCGAATGGATTTAATCGTCCTTTTGGTCTTGATACTAAGCACGGTCATCTAGTCTTCGTATCTCATTCCCAAGATGAACTCTACGATCGTTTTTACGACCCGTCAGCCGAAATGCTTCAGCCTGGGTATACACTCAAGAAAGCTGCAATCGCAGTTTCGCGCAAGGAGCGTTTGGGACCTGAACTGGCTGTGCACATGCCAAGCGGCCAGTCCTTCCAGATTATCGCCGAGGGAACAAATGAGTTTGCCGCGTATATGAATGAACTTGGCGACGGCAGCATTTGGTAGGGTATCAAAGGACTCTCCATAATGTTGCACACTTTAATTGTCAAAGATTGGCGACACCATAGGCAGCGGAAGGCTAAAGTCGCAAACTTTGGATACGACGCGATGTTTTCCCCTAACGTAGATCCAATAGCTTACCGTCAGTAAAGTTTCAGACTTTAATTTCCCCGATCAGTGCCTTAAGGAGCACACGGGTTTTTCGCGCGGGCGCCACTTCAAAGATGGCGCTCGTTTTGTTTTTCAGAAAATGCCGGTGACCGCGTCGGGCCGGACCGAAGCGTGTGGTAAAATTTC
>Ga0070707_100000583_pt1 | contig 36726 bp, 36 predicted proteins | sample KBSK5502metaG_FD_65468 | JGI IMG/M metagenome (GOLD analysis project Ga0070707, IMG submission 65468) | Corn, switchgrass and miscanthus rhizosphere microbial communities from Kellogg Biological Station, Michigan, USA - KBS K5-50-2 metaG | ecosystem: Host-associated > Plants > Roots >... | reverse complement strand
TTTCGTGATCTTCGCCTTGGCGGGGATCCTCGCGATCGGCGGGCTGACGACTCGGCTCTTCTATCTCCAGATCGTCAACGGTGGTCAGTTCACCGTGCTCAGCGAGGGCAACCGAACCGCCACTGAGGCGATCCCGTCGTCGCGCGGCCTGATCTACGACCGCAACGGCGTGGCACTCGTCAAGAACGTACCGACGTTCGCCGTCAAGATCCGCCCAGTCGACCTTCCCGACGACCGGCGCGACGACGTGGTCGCGCGTCTCGCGTCACTGCTGAACATGGATCCGGCCGACATCAACGGCGCGATCGACAGCAATCCAGGCTCGCGCTTCGACCTGGTGCGGATCGCGAGCGACGTTCCCGACGCGACCGCACGGTTGCTCTCCGAAGCCGGCGACACCCTGCCCGGCGTCGAGGTCGTCATCGAAGCCAGGCGCCAGTACCCGCTGGGGCCACTGGTGTCACAGATCCTCGGCTACACGGGACCGGTGTCACCGGACCAGCTACCGACGCTCAAGACCGAGGGGTATCTCCCGGACGACCTCCTTGGCCAAACCGGGCTCGAGGCGTATTACGAGACGCAGCTGCGCGGGACGTACGGGTCCAAGACTGTCGAGAAGGACGCGTCGGGTCGCGTAGTCCAGGACCTCCAGACAGTGACCCAGGCGCAGTCCGGTGATTCGCTGACGCTGACGATCGACGCGAAGGAGCAGGCGCTCGCCCAGAAGGCGCTCCTGTGGGGGATGCACGCCGCGGGTCTGAAGCGAGGCGTCGTGATCGTCGAGAACCCGCAGACCGGCGAGATCCTGGCGATGGTCAGCCTGCCGACCTACGACGACAACGCGTTCGCTCGTGGCATCAGCGCCACGGCCTACGCGAAGCTGCTCGCCGACAAGAACAAGCCGCTGCTCAACCACGCCATCCAGGCCCACTACCCGCCCGGCTCGACCTACAAGCTGGTGACCGGATCCGGAGCGCTGTCGGATCACAAGATCTCGCCGTCGACGCGTGTCCAGACGCGACCCTACCTCCTGCTCGGACGGACGAAGTTCTGGGAGTGGAACCACCGCGGCTGGGGCGCGATCCCGATCATGCTCGGCTTCGCCCACTCGAGCGACACGTTCTTCTTCCAGTTGGCCGGCATGCTCGGCATCGATCGGCTCGCGCACTGGGCCAAGGACTTCGGCTTCGGCGCTCCGACTGGGATCGATCTTCCCGGAGAGGTGGCTGGGATCGTCCCGAGCAACGCCTGGAAGCAGGAGACGTTCGGGGAGCAGATCTATCCCGGTGAGGTCTATCAAGCCGGGATCGGCCAGGGCTACGACGTCGTGACCCCGATCCAGCTGATCAACGCCTACGCGGCCCTTGCCAATGGCGGCAAGCTGTACCAGCCCCAGGTCGTGCGGGAGATCATCGGACCGGACGGCTCCGTCGTCCGTCCATTCGCCCCGAAGCTGATCCGCCGGCTCGCCGTGCCTCGGAGTGTCCTGACGACCATGCGCGAGGCCGCCCGCAACGTCGTCCTCGTCCGCCACACGTACAACCTGGTCGATCTTCCGATCGTCGTGGCCGGCAAGTCCGGAACCGCCGAGTTCGGGCTCCGCGACAGCAAGGGCCGGTTGCCGTTCCACTCGTGGTTCATCGGGATCGTGCCGAAGAACCCGATGAAGGTCGCCTCCGACCCGACGGGGATGAAGGCGATCGCCCGCGAAGACGCGCAGCTGGTGGTCCTCGCCTTCGCCTACGACTCACGGACGAAGGGCAACGCCGCCACGGAGATCGTGAAGTACTACCTCCAGCTCCACTTCAACATCAAGCACGACTACCGCAACTTCAACCTGCTGCATCGCGGCAACTTCTACCAGTCGAACTGATGAGCACCCGACGGTTCCTTCCGAAGCGGCGCCACCCGGGGATGGGGGGTGGGCGATGGGCGTGATCCGCGCCGAGCCCGCCCGGATGACCGACTGGGCCGCCCGCTCGATCGGCGCCGCCTGGCGCGCCTTCGACCTCCAGCTCGCCGCCTATGCCGGGCTGCTCGCGATCCTCGGGCTGGTGATGGCGTACACGAACAGCGTCGAGCAGGGCCAGGCGGCGCTCAGCGGCGGAACGACCTTCGTCCGGGGGCTGATGTGGACCGGCATCGCCCTGATCGCCTTCGTGGTCACGACGGCGTTCGACTACAAGTGGCTCAAGACGTTCGCCTGGCCGCTGTACGCCCTGCAGTTGGGGTTGCTGCTCGCTACCCTCGCGATCGGCCATGGCGTCGGCGGTGCGTCGCGCTGGATCTCGTTCGGCCCATTCGACTTCCAGTTCAGCGAGCTCGCCAAGATCCTGATGATCGTCGTGCTCTCGAACTACCTCGGCGCACGACAGGGCCGGCTCGGGTCGCTGACCTCGATCCTCGGCGCCTGCGTCCTCGTCGGGCCGCCATGGATCCTGGTCATGCTCCAGCCGGACCTCGGCACGTCCCTGGTCATGCTCGCGATCCTGGCCGGCATGCTGTTCATGTCGGGCGCCAGCCTTCGCTGGCTGGGCTCGATGGCCGGGCTCGTCCTCGCCTCGCTGCCGATCGTCTGGAACTACATCCTGCGCGACTACCAGAAGCAGCGACTGCTGTCGTTCCTCGATCCGTCGTCGGACACGCAGGGGGCCGGCTACCAGCTGTTCCAGTCGCAGATCGCGGTCGGGTCTGGCGGTCTCACCGGGACGGGTCTGACGAACGGCTCGCAGAACCAGCTGAACTTCCTGCCAGTCCAGGAGAGTGACTTCGTTGCCGCGATCTACCTCGAGGAGCTCGGCTTCGTCGGCGCCCTGATCCTGCTCGTCCTCTTCGGCGCGCTGCTCTTCCGGCTCATGGTCGCCGGTTGGAGGTCGAAGGACCCGTTCGGGATGATGTTCGCGTCCGGCCTCGCGTCGATGATCCTCTTCCAGCTCATCGTGAACCTCGGGATGGTCATCGGGCTCATGCCGATCACCGGCATCCCGCTGCCGTTCATCTCCCACGGTGGGGCGTCGCTGATCAGCCTCGCCGTGGGCCTCGGGATCGTCCAGAGCATCAACATCAGACAGACTCGCGCCGAGTGGTGACGGCCGCGTCCGGGACCGGGCGCGGCAGCCGAAATGACGCTCGACGGGCCATCCCGCCGTCGGTCCTTCTCGTCCTCGTCGGACTCGCGATCTCGCTGGTGGGGCCGAACCTCTCCCTACCGGCATCACCCCATCTGATCCTCGCGATCGTCCTGCCCGGTCTCGTGTTCGAGGCGGCGTTCCGGACGACGCTCGAGGTCCTCCGGCCGGCGGCCGCCGGGGTCCTGCTGCTGGCGATCCCGGGCGTCGTCGTCGTGGCCGCGATCGTGGCCCTCGTCCTGGCGACGACGACGAGCCTCTCGATCCAGGAATCGTTCGTGGTCGGTGCCATGGTCGCCGCGACCGACCCGGCCGCGGTCCTGTCGACGTTCCGAAGCGTCGCCGTGCCCGTCCGCCTCGCGACGACCGTCGAGATGGAGAGCCTGGTCAACGACGGCACGGGGATCGTCCTGTTCGTTGTGGCCCTCGGAGTGCTCACCGGCGGCGGCTCGGCGGCCGGGGCTGCCGCGCAGTTCGTGGTCAGCCTCGTCGCCAGCACCGGGCTCGGGGTGGTGCTCGGCCGGTCGATGGCCGTCATCGTTGGGCACGTTCATGACCACCTCACGGAGCTGGCCCTGACCGGCTTGCTTGCTTACGGCGCGTATCTCGTGGCCGACGCGGCCGGGGTCTCCGGCGTCATCTCGACCCTGGCCGCGGCAACGGTCTTCGGGGCAACGGGCCGCGGCTCGCTGACGAAACGGACGATCGAGAGGATCGACATCGTCTGGGAGTGGGTCGCCGTGCTCCTCACGGCCGCGGTGTTCCTGCTGATCGGCCTGTCGATCGCGCCGCAGTCACTGATCCACGCGGCCGGGCCGATCGCCTGGGGCGTCGTCGCGATCCTGCTCGGCCGGGCGATCGTCGTGTACCTGCTCCTCGGAGGCGCCTCGCAACTGGTCGCCTGGATCGGTGGCCGGCGAACCGGGTCGACAGCCTCGAGCGAACCGCGGCACATGCAGATCCGGCTGGCGTGGCTCCACGTGCTGTTCTGGGCCGGGCTCCGCGGCGCCGTGTCGGTGGCGCTGGCGCTGTCGCTGCCGACCGATCTCCCGAACCGCGACCTGCTCCAGGGCATCACGTTCGGGATCGTCCTGTTCACGCTCCTCGTGCAGGGGACGACGGCGCCCTGGGTCATCCGCCGCACCGGGGCTTCCCTCGAAGTCGCCTGACGGCCGCTCGGGCCGCGTCGACGACGACGCTCAGCGGCGACGGAACAGACCGCGCCGCTGGAGGTCCGCGGCAGGGACGCTGCGCCGCCGGCCGGCCTTCCGGAGCAGCTCGTCGATCTCTTCGCGGTAGGGCCGCCCGATCGGCATGCGATCGAGCCACTCGACGTAGTCGATGTCGCGCCGCGCCACCTCGCCCAGCGACCAGCCTGCGTACCGCCCGAAGGGGAGGACCGTGCCCGACGGGTTGCCGGGCGGCGGCCCGGCCGCGCCGTAGCCGTCGGCGGAGCGCATCCGCGACGGGTCGTAGCCGCTCCCGGTCGTCGACCGGCCACTCGTCCAGTCCGGCGAGACGGTCTCAGGCGGCCGCCCGGCCGTCGGACGGGAGGACGGACCGGACGACGACGAAGGCGATGGAGAGGCGGCTGATCCGGGCGAATCGGTCTGTCCGGCCGCTGCCGCGCGACGCTCGCGATCGTGCAGCGCTCGTCGACCAGGGTCCCGGAGAAGCTCCCAGGCGGCGTTGATGGACGCCATCCGGGCCGCCCCATCGGCGCCGGCCACGTCGGGATGGTATTTCTGGGCAAGCCGCCGATATGCGGCCTGGATCACCTCGTCCTCCGCCTCCGGATCGACCTGGAGGACCTTGTACGGATCCATCGCGCGGGCAGACTAGCAGACGTGACTGGCTCCTCCGACGCCCATCGTGCCGCGGTCACCGCAGCGCCGACCGCGGTCCCGGCCGGGGTCCGCCAGCGCTGGCGGATCACCTACCGCCGCGAGCCGGTCGTGGCCGACCGCGTCGGGCGCCCGGCGATCGAGTCGTGGGCCGCGTGCCTCGCCGAGTCGGGCCTGCCGGTCGCGGGCCTGGACGCGGGGGGCGGCCGCGCCCGGTTCGCGGTCGGTGCCCCGTTGCCCGCCGGCGCCGGGGGAGAGGCCGAGCTGCTGGAGATCTGGCTGACGGAGCGACTACCCGCGTGGTGGGTCCGGGAACGCCTCGAGCCCGTCCTGCCCGAGGACCACGGCTGGGTGGCCGCCGAGGACGTGTGGCTCGGTGCTCCCTCGCTGCCGGGACAGGTCGCCGCTGCCGACTGGCGGATCGAGCTCGCCTCGCCGCGTCCGAGCAGCCCCGAGCTCGGGCGACTTGTCACGGCCGCCCGCAGCCTGCTCGCCTCCGCCTCCATCCCCCGGGTCCGGATGAAGGGGACGACCGAGAAGCGTTATGACCTGCGGCCGCTCGTTGCCGACCTGCGCGTCGAGCCTGGGCCGCGGCCGGCCGTCGTCGCCCGGACGCGGTTCGACGCCGAGCTCGGGGCGGGTCGGCCGGACGAGGTGATCGCCGCCCTGTCCGACGCGGCGGGCACTCCCGTCGAGATCGGCACCATGACGCGGATCCGGCTGATCCTCGCCGACGACATCGGAACCGCTGACAGCGCGCCTCGCGATTGACGCTCCGACGCGTTCGACCGTACACTCCGCGTTCGCGCTTGGGCCGGCCCGGCGCCTCACCATGTCCGTCGTCGCGGTCGCCCACGACCGCCGCACCAATCCGAAGGGTTCCATGTACGCAGTCATCGAGACCGGCGGGAAGCAATATCGCGTCGAGGTCGGGACCGAGCTCGAGGTCGAGCTCCTCGAGGCCGCCCCCGGCGACTCGATCACGCTCGATCGCGTTCTGCTCGTCGCCGACGGCGACGAATCGGCGATCGGACGCCCGGTCGTCGCTGACGCCGCGGTCGAGGCCGAGGTCGTCCGCCGCGACCGTGGCGAGAAGGTCATCTCGTTCAAGTACCGCCCGAAGGCCCGCCGCCGGGTCAAGAAGGGCCACCGCCAGGACCTGACGATCCTCCGGATCACCGACGTCAAGCTCAACGGCAAGAGCGCCGCAGAGGCCAAGCGAAAGGCCGATGCCGCTGCGAAGACCGAGCGGCAGCGCCTCGAGGAGGCCGCCGCCAAGCAGGCTGCCGAGGATGCGGCATTGGCCGAGAAGCTCGCTAAGGCGTCGGCCGCGAAGACGCCGGCCAAGTCGACCGTGAAGGCCGCGCCGAAGGCGGGGGCCAAGCCGGCGACGAAGTCGACCGCCGGGAAGGCGACCTCCGGGAAGTCGTCTGCTGCCAAGTCGTCGACCGCGGCCAAGGCCACCGCGGCCAAGTCCGCTCCGGCCAAGGTCGAGCCCAGGACACCCCGAGCCAAGACCCAGAGCGGCGCCGCCGACGCGAAGCCGGCCGCCAAGCCGAAGCCCCGCGCCACGAAGAAGGACGAGTAGACCCGATGGCCCACAAGAAGGCTGGCTCCAGCTCCAAGAACGGCCGCGACTCGGTCGGCCAGCGGCTGGGCGTGAAGGTCGGCGACGGCCAGCTTGTCCCCGCCGGCTCGATCATCGTCCGGCAGCGGGGAATGACGTTCCTGGCCGGCACGGGTGCCGGGCTGGGCAAGGATTACACCGTGTTCGCGACGACGACCGGCAAGGTCAGGTTCGAGCACGCGACGAAGAACAAGAAGCGGGTGCGGGTCGAGGCCGTCGAGGCCGAGACCGCGACGCCCGTGGCTGCCAAGGCCTCCTAGGCCGGCAGTCGTAGCCGGCGACCACCGGCCGGGAATGACCCGGAACGGAAGGCGTCGGAGGAGAGATTTCACGTGAAGCCCGATATTCATCCCAAGTACTTCCAGGCGCGAGTCCACTGCGGATCGTGTGGCACCGAGTGGACCGTCGGGTCCACCCGTGAGGAGCTCCGCGTCGACGTCTGCGCGAACTGCCACCCGTTCTTCACGGGCAAGCAGACGATCATCGACACGGCCGGCCAGGTCGAGCGGTTCCAGAAGCGACTCGACCGCCAGGTCCGCGCGTAGGCCGCCTACCCGGGCGCGCCGCGCGCCTCAGCCAACCGAACGGCGGGTCACCGACCCGCCGTTTTCGATTGCCCCGATGTCGATTGGGCATTGATCTTCGATGAACGAGCACGGTCTATCACGATGTTGGACGTTCTTCGATCCGTCCCGCTCGACCGCACGTGATCGTTCGATACGGATCGATGCGTGAGCGGGATCGCCGGGAGGCGCGGAGCCGATCGTTCGCGCTCTGATCGACGACATTGATCGATTCGCGTTCGATCGTGCGGGTCAGGGTGGCAAGACACGAATCAGATCGCCCCATTGCGCAGCGGCCACGCGTGATCGGTCGCGCGACGATCAACCACGTCGATCGAATCGGGCCGTCGCAGGTCCGCCTTGAGTCAGCCGCGGCCCGCTACGATTCGAGCGTGGTTGACGCACTCGAGGTTGCAGCGGCTGTCAGCGGCCTCGCGACCCTCTGGCAGGGTGACAGTCGCGAGCTGCTGGCGCGCCTCCCCGATGCGAGCGTCGACCTGATCTGCACCGATCCGCCGTACAACCTCGGGACGTACTCCACCGGGAACATCGAGATGTCGTGGCGGAAGGCGTTCAACAACGACGTCGCCGCCTGGGATCAGCTTCCCTTCGACCCGGCCGCCTGGCTCGACGAGTTCCGGCGCGTCCTGAAGCCGACGGGCACGCTCTTTGCCTTCACGTCGTACAACCTGCTCGGCCGCTGGCACGAGGTGTTCGACCCGGCGTTCGACACGTTCCAGTTCGTCGTCTGGCACAAGACCAACCCACCGCCGAAGCTGCGCCGCGCCGGCTTCCTGAACTCGTGTGAGCTGATCGTCGCCTGCTGGGACGCCGGCCACACCTGGAACTTCACCCGCCAGCGCGACATGCACAACTTCATCGAGGCGCCGATCTGCGCCGGACGGGAGCGGGTGAAGGATCCGGTCCACCCGACGCAGAAGCCCCTGCGCGTCCTCCGCCAGCTGATCGAATGGGGTTCCCGACCGGGCGATCTCGTGCTCGATCCGTTCATGGGGGTCGGCTCGACTGGCGTGGCGGCGCTGGAGCTCGGCCGGCGGTTCGTCGGGATCGAGCTGGAGCCGGCGTACGCCGACGCGTCCCGGCGGCGTCTGGCGGCGATGGACGCCGCTGGCTCAGGCGCCGACAAGGCTGCGGGTCCGTTCGGCGACGCAGGCTAGACTTTCCGAATGCCTCGCTACTCATACGGCGGCCAGGCGCTGATCGAGGGCGTCCTGATGCGCGGCCGCGACGCGATCGCCGTGGCCCTGCGCCACCCGGACGGCCGGATCGTGTGGGCCACGGAGCGGCTCGACAGCGGCGTCCACGGGACCCGCTGGTCCAGGCTGCCGCTCGTCCGCGGGCTCGTCGTCCTGTACGAGACCCTGTTCGTCGGCACCCGCTGGCTCGTCCGGAGCGCCTCCATCCAGGCGGCCGGAACGGGTGAGGAAGGTGACGAAGGCGTCGAGCTCGGCAAGACGTCGATTGCGGTGATGCTCGGCCTGACGCTGCTCTTCGGGGTGGGGATCTTCTTCCTGCTGCCGCTGCTCATCGCCAGCGCGACGACCGCCAACATCCAGAACGGCCTGGTCCAGCACCTGGTCGAGGGCCTGATCCGGGTCGCGATCTTCCTGGGTTATCTCCTGCTAATCGCCCGGGCGGAAGACGTGCGGCGCGTCTTCCAGTACCACGGCGCCGAGCACATGACGATCCACGCGCTCGAGGCTGGCGATCCACTCGTCGTGAACGAGGTGCGGAAGTACCCGACCGCGCACCCGCGCTGCGGAACCGAGTTCCTCGTCGTCGTGATCGCCCTGTCGATCGTCGCCTTCAGCCTCGTCGGCCGCCAGGACCCGGCGGTGATGATCGGCAGCCGCATCGCGCTGATCCCGGTCATCGCGGCGGTCGGCTACGAGCTGCTGAAGTGGGGGGCGAAGCACCGCTCGAACCCGATCGTCCGCGCGATCATGTACCCGGGAATCCTCGTCCAGATGATCACCACGCGGCAGCCGAGCCTCGATATGATCGAGGTCGCCATCGTCTCGATGGAGCAGGCGCTCAGCGCCGACGGCGAGGCCTGGCCGGCGGGCTCCGGCGCTCTGGCCCGGGACGCCCTGGTCTGGCCGGGTTCGCGCGGTGACGTCGGCGAGTCGGCGGCACCGGTGACGATCGACCCGCCGCTGCCGGGAGCATGAGCGGCGACGCAGACCGGACCGGGCTCGACGCCCGCCTGGCGGAGGTTGCCGCCCAGTACGACAGCCTCCAGGCCCAGCTGGCGACCCCGGAGGTCACGAGCGATCCCGACGCCATCCGTCGGCTCGGCCAGGAGCTGGCCCGCCTGCAGCCGGTCGTCGAGGCCTTCCGCGCCCTCGAGTCGACTCGGACGGAGCTCGCCGGCGCGCGCGAGCTCCGTGAAGGGGAGCATGGCGACTCGGAGCTCCACCAGATGGCCTCCGCGGAGGTCGACCGCCTGAGCGCCGAGGAGGAGCGCCTGCTCGACGAGCTGAAGGTGCTGCTCCTGCCGCGCGACCCGAACGACGATCGTGACGTGATCCTGGAGATCCGGGCCGGCGCCGGCGGCGAGGAGGCGGCGCTCTTCGCTGCGGAGCTGTACCGGATGTACGTCCGCTACGCCGAGCGCCACAAGTTCACGCCGGAGCTGCTGAGCCTGAACGAGACGGGCATCGGCGGGATCAAGGAGGCGATCGTCCAGGTCCACGGCGACGGGGCGTACAGCCGGCTGAAGTTCGAGAGCGGCGTCCATCGCGTCCAGCGCATCCCGGCGACGGAGTCGTCCGGCCGCATCCACACCTCGACCGCGACGGTCGTCGTGATGCCGGAGGCCGACGACGTCGCGATCGACATCGACGAGGACAAGGACCTCCGGATCGAGGTCAAGCGGTCGTCCGGGCCGGGCGGCCAGTCGGTGAACACGACCGACTCCGCGGTCCGCATCACCCACATCCCGACTGGGCTCGTCGTGGAGATCCAGGATGAGAAGAGCCAGCACAAGAACAAGGCGAAGGCCATGTCGGTGCTCCGCTCCCGCCTCTACGACCGCGAGCTCGCGAAGCAGCGCGAGGCCGGCTCGGCGGCCCGCCGGCTGATGGTCGGCGCGGGCGACCGGTCGGACAAGATCCGGACCTACAACTTTCCCCAGGATCGACTGACCGATCACCGGATCGGGCTCGACCTGTCCGCGCTCCCCAGAGTCATGGACGGCGAGATCGACCGCCTGATCGACGCCCTGGTCATGGCCGACCAGGCCGAGCGGCTCGCCGCGGTCACCGGAGGTTCTAATGGCAAAGTCGGCTGAGGCGGCCCGAACACTCGGCCCGCGAGCGACCCGGGCGAAGCCCACTGACGGCGGCGTCGCGTTCGTCGAGCCCCGCCTGGTGCCGATCCAGAAGGCGACCGACCTCGGCAGTGTCCAGGTCCTCAAGCACGGCAATCTCTACCTCCTGACCGACCCGTTCGGCGACATCCACCCGGATTCGCGTGGGCTCGGGCTCTACCTGTCGGATACCCGGCTCCTGTCGTGCTGCTCGCTTCGCGTCGGCGGGACGCGGCCCGTCCTCCTCCAGGGCTCGATGGGCGCGAACTACCGCGGATCGATCCAGCTCACGAACCCGAGCGCCGATCGCAACCCCGATGCGAAGGTCCACCCCGACGAGCAGACCGTCGTCGGCCGGACCCTCGGGATCGCTCGCGATCGGCTCATCGGGGTGGGCGGGCTGGAGGAGCGGGTCCGGATCGTCAACCACGCCGGCAAGGAGCTTCGCGTGCCGGTCGAGCTGGAGCTCGGCGCGGACGACGCCGACATCTTCGAGGTCCGCGGGTACCCGCGGCCCAAGCGTGGAACGCTCTTGCCCGTGGCCGTCACGCCGAGCCGCGTGACGTTCCGCTACGACGGCCTCGACGGCCGGCGTCGGTCGACCTACGTCGCTTTCTCGGAGCCCGCCCAGGCGTTCGGCCCCATCGACACCGGCTCAGAAGACCAGACCGCGAGCGGTGGCTCGGTCCGATTCCGCTGGGACCTCCGGCTCGCGCCGGGCGAGCGGCGGGAGCTGCGGTGGACCGTCTGGCCTGCGATCACCCAGACGCCGGGCGCGTCCACGAGCGTCGCCGGGCCTGGCATGATCCCCGCGTCCTCCGCGCCCGGGTCCGCGGGCGGCGACGGCACCGCAGCGCTGTTCCCTGAGCCGCCACGCATCACCGGTGACGACGGCGCCGGGGCGTACCACGCCTGGGGGCGCGGGACGACCGCGATCCAGACCGACCACGAGCTCTTCAACCTGACGCTCAACCGGTCGCTGGCCGACCTCCGCCTGCTCATCAACGACGGTCCGGGCGAGGGCCAGCGCTACGTCGCTGCCGGCGTGCCCTGGTTCGCGACGCTGTTCGGACGCGACGCGATCATCGCCTCGTTCCAGTCGCTGGCGTTCCGGCCGCAGATCGCCATGGAGACGCTCGACGTGCTGGCGGCCTACCAGGCGACGAAGGTCGACGACTGGCGCGACGCCGAGCCGGGCAAGATCCTCCACGAGCTCCGGACAGGCGAGATGGCCGGCGCCGGAGAGCTTCCCCACACGCCCTATTACGGTTCGGTCGACTCGACGCCGCTTTGGCTGATCCTGTTCGCAGCGACCTTCGACTGGACCGGCGACCGGGCATTCCTCGACCGGCTCTGGCCGAACGCGCTGGCGGCCCTCGAGTGGATCGATCGGTACGGCGATCGCGACGGCGACGGATTCGTCGAGTACGAGCGCAAGTCGGAGCGGGGGCTCGTCAACCAGGGCTGGAAGGACTCCGGTGACTCGATCCGGAGCCGGACCGGCGGCTTCCCGACGACGCCGATTGCGCTGGCCGAGGTCCAGGGCTACGTCTTCGACGCAAAGCGACGGATGGCGGACCTGGCGGCGATGCGCGGCGACGACGAGCTCGCGACCCGACTCCGGAAGGAGGCGGACGCCCTCCGCCGTCGGTTCGAGGAGCGTTTCTGGGTGGAGGACCAACGCTACTACGCGATGGCCCTCGACGGCGAGAAGCGCCAATGCGATGCGATCGGCTCGAACGCCGGGCAGTGCCTGTGGTCGGGTCTGCCGAGCCCGGCCCGTGGCCGCGATGTGGCCGATCGCCTGATGAGCCCGGCAATGTTCTCGGGCTGGGGGATCCGGACGTACGCATCGGACCAGCCGGGCTTCAACCCGCTCGGCTATCACACCGGGTCGGTCTGGCCGCACGACACCTCGCTGATCGCCGCCGGCCTCAAGCGGTATGGCTTCGACGACGAGTCCAACCGGCTGGTCGGCCACGTCTTCCAGGCCGCCCAGCACTTCCCGGACTACCGCCTGCCGGAGCTGTTCTGCGGGTTCGATCGCGATCACTCCGCGCTGCCCGTTCCGTACCCGGTGGCCTGCTCACCGCAAGCGTGGGCGGCCGGGGCGTCGTTCCTGTTCGTCGAGACGATGCTCGGGCTGCGAGCGAACGCCGGCCAGGGGGAGCTCGAGCTGCGCCATCCGAACCTGCCCGACTGGCTCGGCAAGGTCACGCTCACAAATCTCCGCGTTGGCGACGCCTCGGTCGACCTCCTGTTCCATCGCTGGCGCGGGACGACGAGCGCGGAGGTCCTCCGGAAGGTCGGCGACCTGTCGGTCACCATCCGGTTGTGACGGGGACGATCGGCGAATCGCTGGCGGGCGCGACCGAGCGGTTGCGGGCCGCCGGATCCGAGACCGCGCGCCTCGACGCGGAGCTGCTCCTCGGCTGGGCCATCGGCGCCGATCGGACGGCCATCGTGGCCCACCCGGACGCGCCGGTCGGGGCCGACGCCGCAGCACGGTTCGAGGACGCGGTCCTGCGGCGAGAAGCCGGCGAGCCGGTGGCCTATATCCGTGGCCTCAAGGAGTTCCATGGGCTGGCGTTCTCGGTCGATTCGCGGGCGCTCATCCCGAGGCCGGAGACCGAGACGCTCGTCGATCTCGCGATCGGTGAGGTGATGGCGCGCCTGTCGGATCGACCGTACGAGGCCGGCGGCGGGGGCGGCGATCCGATCCGGATCGCGGACGTTGGCACCGGGAGCGGCGCGGTCGCGGTCGCGGTCGCCGTCGCACTCCGGGAGCGCCGCGTGACGATGGGCCGGCACGTGACGATCCTCGCGACCGAACAATCGCCCGACGCACTGCAGCTCGCTCGCGAGAATGCGGTCTCCCACGCGACGGCCGAAGGGATGCGGTTCTACGAGGCCGACCTCTTCCCGCCGGTCCTGCCCGACGAGGGCGCGCCCCTCGACATCGTCCTCGCCAACCTGCCGTACGTCCGCTCCGACGCGATCGAGGGGCTCCCGATCGCCGCGTCCTTCGAACCGCGGGCGGCGCTCGACGGGGGCGCCGACGGCCTCGACGCCATCCGGGCCCTGCTGGGCCGCCTTCCGGACGTCCTCGCCGAGGGCGGCGTCGCCTTCGTCGAGATCGGCGCGGATCAAGGCGAGGCCGGGCCGGCGGCCGTCGCCGAGGGCCTGCCCGGCTGGCGCACGGACGTCGCCACGGATCTCGGCGGCCTGCCGCGGGTCCTGCGGATCGAGCGTGGCTGAGCGACCGCGAGAGCCATCGCGGCGGCCGGAGCCGGCCTTCCCGATCGGCTTGGTCGCCCTCGACATCGACGGGACACTGATCGGCGAGGACCTCCTCCTCCGCGGACGAACCGTCGCCGCGGTCCGCGCCGCGCGTCATCGCGGAGTGTCGGTGTCGCTCGTGACGGGCCGGATGTCGACGAGCGCCATCACCTTCGCCCGCGAGCTCGGGCTGATCGACCCGATCGTCGCCTACCAGGGGGCGCTGATCCGGGAGCTCGCGCCCGAAGGCGATGACCGCCTCGGACGGCTGCTGCACCATCGACCGCTGGCGGCCGAGACAGCCCGGGAGGTCGTGACGTGGTCGAGGGCCGCGGGGCTCGAGCCGCACGTCAACCACCTCGAGCGGTTCGTCATCCGCGCCGACGACCCGCGGGCCGAGGACTACTCGTCGTTCCTCGGTTCGCGCGCCGAGATCGTCCCTGACCTTCACGCCTGGCTCCGCCACCCGGTGTCGAAGCTGCTCGCCGTCGCCGTCGACCCCATCGACGACGCAGGGCTTGCCGGCCTCCGTCGCCAGTTCGCCGGTCGGGCCGAGGTCACGATCAGCCATCCCCGCTTCCTCGAGTTCCTCGCTCCCGGCGTCTCCAAGGCCGACGGCGTCCGCCGCCTCGCCCGGCGGGCCCGTGTCCCGATGTCGAACGTCCTGGCGATCGGTGACAACTACAACGACCTCGAGATGCTCGCCGCGGTCGGGCACGGTGCGGCGATGCCGTCGGCGCCGCGTCCGGTCCGCGCCGCGGCTCGCTACGTCGCCCCGCCGCTTGGCGAGGAGGGCGCCGCGCAGCTCATCGAGCGGTTGGTCCTCGCCTCGCCGTCGTCGGCCGCTCGGCATGCGGCCGCCCTCGCCGAGGAGCACGAGGCAGCAATGGCGGCATGACCGCCCTGATCGTCCCCGACGACGACGCCGGTCAGCGAGCGGCGATCGACGCGCTGCGGCGGGGCGCGATCGTCGCGCTGCCGACCGACACGGTCTACGGCATCGCCGTCGCCCTCGACACGCCGGGCGGGATCGAGGGTCTGTTCGCGGCGAAGCACCGGCCGCCGGAGCGGGGGATCGCCGTGCTGCTCGCCGACGAATCGCAGGCCCCGAAGATCGCGGAGTGGCCGCCCCCAGCCGCCGCGCTCGCGGCCGCCTTCTGGCCGGGCGGCCTGACGATCGTGGTGCCCCGGCGGTCGGACGTCGAGCTGCCCGCGGCGCTCACCGGCGGCGCGGCCACGATCGGGCTCCGCGTCCCCGATCACCCGACACCCCGGGCGCTGGCGGCCGCCGTCGGGCCGCTGCCGACGACATCCGCCAACCGGTCCGGGGGCACGGAGGCACCGGACGCGGCCGGGATCGTCGCCCAGCTCGGTGACGCGCTGGCCCTCGTGCTCGACGGCGGACCGGCTCACGGAGGACCCGCCTCGACCGTGGTCGACTGCTCGGTCGACCCGCCGCGGATCCTGCGTCACGGCGCGATCTCCGACGACGCCATCGAGGCGGTCCTCGCTGGGTGACGGGCTGAGCATCGCCGGCCAGGGAATCGACCGAAGTCGGCGGCCGCTCCGTGCGGCGTGGGAAGATAGCCGCCATACCGGGACGGCACATCGGGGCGGCGACCCGAGCGGAGGAGGCAGGCGATGGGCATCACGGAGCAGGTCCGCCTGGGCGACGCCTTCGCTCCCATCGCGGACGTCGACCCGGAGCTGTGGGCGGCGATGGAGGGCGAGCGCCGCCGCCAGCACGACAAGATCGAGCTGATCGCGTCGGAGAACTACACGGCCGCCGCCGTTCTCGAGGCCCAGGGCAGCTGGCTCACCAACAAGTACGCCGAGGGTCTGCCCGGCAAGCGCTACTACGGCGGCTGCGAGTTCGTCGACGTCGCCGAGAACCTGGCCCGCGAGCGGGCGCTGCGCCTCTTCCCTGGCGCAGAGCACGTCAACGTCCAGCCGCACTCCGGGGCCCAGGCCAACATGGCCGCCTATTTCAGCGTCATCGAGCCCGGCGACCGGATCCTCGGCATGAAGCTCGACCAGGGCGGCCACCTGACCCACGGCATGAAGCTGAACTTCTCCGGCCGCCTGTACGAGGTCCACGCCTACGGCGTCCGGGAGGACACGGAGCGGATCGACTACGACGCCCTCCAGGCCCAGGCCGAGGAGGTCCGCCCGAAGCTGATCGTGGCCGGTGCGTCGGCCTATCCGCGGATCTTCGACTTCACGCGTATGGCCGCCATCGCCCACGACGTCGGGGCGCTGCTCTTCGTGGACATGGCCCACATCGCCGGCTTGGTCGCCGCAGGCGTCCATCCGTCGCCGTTCCCTCTCGCCGACATCGTCACGACGACGACCCACAAGACGCTCCGCGGACCGCGCGGCGGGATGATCTTCAGCCGGTTCGAGCTTCCGGACTCGGTCGACCCGGCCGCGTTCCCGAACGTCAAGCCGGGCCCGTCGGGCTCGGGTGCCCTCGCGGCAACGATCGACCGGACCGTGTTCCCGGGCGTCCAGGGTGGGCCGCTCATGCACGTGATCGCGGGCAAGGCCGTCGCCTTCCAGCTCGCCCTCGGCGCGGAGTTCCGCCGCGATCAGCAACGGACGATCGACAACGCGGCGGTCATCGCCGCCGTCCTCGCGGAGCGCGGCCTGCGGGTCGTCTCGGGCGGCACCGACAACCACCTGATGCTCATCGACGTGATGTCACAGGGCGTGACCGGCAAGGACGCCGAGCACCTGCTCGACGACATCGGGATCACCGTCAACAAGAACCAGATCCCGTTCGACCGCCAGCCGCCGAACACCTCGTCTGGGATCCGGGTCGGGACGCCCGCCGTGACGTCCCGCGGAATGGGCGAGGGCGAGATGCGCGAGATCGCCAGCCTGATCGCGGACGCGATCGAGCGCCGCGACGACGCGACCGCGCTCGCCGGCCTCGCGGAGCGCGTCGCCGCGATCTGCAACCGCTTCCCGGTGCCGGGTCTCGCCCGCCCCGCGTGAGCTTCATCCCGAGCGCCGCCGGCGTCATTCCATTTCTGGTCGTCATCCTCGTCGTCGCGGCGGCGATCTCGTACTTCTTGACGCCGCCGATCCGGCGGGCAGCGATCCGACTCGATGCCGTCGACCGGCCGGGCCTCCGCCGGGTCAACACGTCGCCGGTGCCGCGGGGGGGCGGCGTCGCGGTGACGATCGCCTTCGTCGTCACGACCCTGGCGGCGCTCGCTGCGAACGCAGTCTTCCGGTTCGTGCCGGTGCCGTTGACCGTCGAGCCCGGCGACCTGATCGGGCTGCTCTTCGGCGGCGTGCTCGCCGCCGTCATCGGCGCCATCGACGACTACTTCGACCTGCGAGCCCGCTGGCAGTTCCTCGGCCAGATCGTCCTGGCGCTCGTGGCGATCGTCTTCGGGGTGACCGTCGACTTCATCGCCAACCCATTCGGCGGAGGCCTCCTCCACTTCGAGGGGCTCGTCGCCGTCGGGTTCACGATCCTGTGGGTCGCCGGGATGATCAACTCGATCAACTTCATCGACGGCCTGGATGGGCTGTCGTCGGGGATCGGCCTGATCGCGGCGGTCACGCTCGGCGTGATCAGCCTGACGCCCCAGGTCGCCGGCGGCCAGCCGTTCATCACCGTGCTCTGCTTCGCCCTCGTCGGCTCGCTGCTCGGGTTCCTTCGCTGGAACTTCTACCCCGCCTCGATCTTCGTCGGGACGAGCGGGGTGATGTTCCTCGGCTACACGCTGGCCGTGCTGTCGATCCTGGGGACCGCCAAGGTCGCCGTCGCGATGCTGATCCTCGGCGTGCCGATCATCGACGCGTTCTGGATCATCGTCCGGCGCCTTGCCGCCGGGCGGTCACCGTTCTCGCCGGACCGGGGCCACCTCCATCACCGACTGCTCGACATCGGTCTGTCGCACCGCCAGACCGTCCTGCTGATCTACGGGATCTGCGTCGCGCTGGGCCTCCTCGCGATGCTCCTGTCGGGCGCCACCCAGGTCTATGCGTTCGTCGGAGTGTTCTTCGCGAGCGGCTTCGTGCTGTATATCCTCGCCCACGGCGGCCTCGAGGCAGACGAGGCGAACTTCGGCGACTGACGACGACCCGGGGCGTTTCCGCGTTCGAGCGCCGGAGGGCCGGTGCTAGGATCGCCCGACGCCGGCGGGGCGCCGGCAGGTCATCGGGGTGCCAGATCCATCCGTGGAAGTCGTCGTTGGCGCGCTCGTCATCATCGCGCTGATCGCCATCGTCGTGCGGTTCCTGCCGCGCGATGCGGCGGGCGAGCCGGTGCTGCCGCGGATCATCGACGATTCGATCGGCCTATGGATGCTCCGTCGGATGACCGGGCGTCGCCTCGGCGCGAGGCCGTGGCCGGACGACGATTGGGACGAGGAGGCCGCCGCCGGCCGCGTCGATCCCGCGCCGGTCCAGCCAACCCGTTCCGTTGTCTCTCGCTACCGACCGCCGGCTCGCCCGGTCGCCGAGCTCGCCGCCCGACAGGCGGCCCGTCGACGATCGGCCGAACGGGCCGCAAGAGCCATCGTCTGGCGTCGTCGCCTCAGCGCCCTCGCGGCCCTCGCCGCCGCCCTCCTGATCGTGGGCGTCGTCCTCGCCGTGGCGGTCACCCCTCACGGTCTGCAGGGAGACGTCCGCGCCGCGACGGCGACGCCTGGGATTGGAGCCGCCGGATTTGGCTTGCGGGTCGGGGGCGCACCTGATGGGTCCTCGCCGTCGACCTCGCAAAAGCCGGCCTCGGCCGCCACCGGTGCGGGAGCCTCGGTCACGCCGACCGCCCGCGCGACGCCGCGACCGACCCCAATAGCGCGCCCGACACCGCGACCGACCCCGAAGCCCACGCCCAAGCCGACCCCGAGGCCGACGCTCAAGCCCACGCCGACCCCGACCCCGACCCCGCCGCCCGTCCACGCGGTCATCTCGTGCACGACGCTGGCGCTCGTCGCCAGCTGCGACGGCTCGGCGTCGACCGGTGCCGTGACCTACACCTTCGACTTCGGAGATACCTCACCGCCGGTGAGTGGGCCGAGCCCCACCGCGGATCATCCCTACCTGAGCGCCGCCACGTACACGGTCACGCTGACCGTCGAGGACGGTGGCGGTCAGACCGACACCGAGACAGCCTCAGTGACGGTGTCCTGACAGAGTCCTCAGGGCCCTCCCTGGGTCGACCGTCCGCAGAGGCGACTGCTATACTCCGCCAGCCTTGTCAGGACCCCTGAACGAGCCGGGACGGGCCGGAGCCTATCTCGCATTGTTCGGTGAGATGGGTCTCAGTCTCCTGGTCACGACGCTCGTTGGTGCCCTCGGCGGCCACTGGATCGACGACCAGCTCGGGACCAGCCCGATCCTCCTGATCGTCGGGTTCCTGGTGGGAGCGGCGGCCGGGGCGCGAGTGATGTACCAGCTCATGAACCGGTTCCTGGCCAAGACCGAATAGCGCCGGCCCGCCGGCGACCCGAGACCGAGCGCGGCGACTGCCGCGCTCCCCCGTGTGGAGCGAGCCCGAACCGTGACCGACGCCCAGGCGGCGACCCCGCCGACGGACGCCAAGCCGCGCTCACGCCGAAATCTCTTCCTCGGCCTGATCGTGGCCGTCATCGCGCTGGACGTCCTCGCCTGGATCGTCATCCCACCGTTCCCCGCGGACCACCCCGGCCAGCCGGTCACGGGGATCGGTGATCTGATCACCGCCAACCTCGAGCTGCCCGCGCCGCACGTCGTCTTCGACTTCGATCCCGATCATCCCGTCGGCAGCGCGCTCGTCTTCAACCACGCCAGCATCTCCGCGCCACTGTTCACGATGTGGTTCGTCGTCGCGTTCCTGGCCATCGTCGCGATCGTCCTGACCCGCGGCCTGAGGATGCGGCCCGGTCGCGGCCAGAACCTGATCGAATGGGCCTACGAATCGCTCGAGAACTGGGCGGTCTCGCTGGGCGGCGTCGCGGCCAGACGCCACGTCCCGCTGTTCGCAGCGTTCTTCCTGTTCATCCTGTTCTCGAACTGGAGCGGCCTGATCCCGTTCTTCGGCCGGATCGAGGCCTTCCGCGCGCCGACGAGCGACGTCAACGTCACCCTCGGCCTCGCCCTGGTCGCCTTCGCCTACTACCACTACCAGGGCTTCCGGGCCCTCGGCGTCCGCGGCTATCTCGGCAAGTTCTTCGTCTTCAGTGGCTTCCGGGAGGGCCTCGGGGCGGGTTTCATCGCTCTCTTCGTCGGGCTGATCGAGTTCCTGCTCGAGTTCATCAAGCCCGTCACGCTGTCCATGCGTCTCTTCGGCAACATCTTCGGCGGCGAGGTCGCGCTCGGCGTGATCACCGCCCTCACGATCGCGATCGTCCCGATCGGCATGCTGAGCCTGGAGCTGCTCCTGAACTTCGTCCAGGCGCTCATCTTCTCGACGCTGACGCTGATGTACACGATCATCGCCATGGAGGGACATTCGGAGGAGGCCCACGACGCCCCGGCCTTCGCGGACTACCCGGAAGGGGGCATCGGGCCGCCGGTGGCCGAAGCGGGTACCGGTTCGGCACACTGATCCGCGCACTGAGCTCGACGGCACGAGCACATCAAGCCAGCGACAACACGCGTCCGGGCGCTGTCCCGGAGCCCGAAGGAGGAAGGTTCGACTCATGGAACACATCGGAGCCGGTCTCGCGGCCCTCGGGGTCATCGGCCCCGGCATCGGCATCGGCATCCTGACGGGTCTCGCAGCCCAGGCGATCGGGCGCAATCCCGATGCTGCGGCGACGATCCGCGCCCAGTTCATCCTCGGCGCAGCGTTCGCCGAAGGCCTCGGCGTCCTCGCGATCGTCGTCGCGATCCTCGCCATCGTCCTCAAGTAGCCGAGCCGGTCGTGATCCTCCTGTCCATCGCCGCATCCTCGGCGTCGGGAGCGATCGCCCTCGCGGCGGAGGAGCCGGCCGCGTCGGGCCTCCAGATCAACCTGTTCTGGATCATCGTCGCGGCCCTGAACTTCATCCTCCTCCTCGTGATCCTGTCGGTGTTCGCGTTCGGGCCGCTCCGCCGCATCCTCGACGAACGGCGCGAGCGGATCGAGCAGGGGCTGCGGGACGCCGAGCAGGCGCGCCAGGATCGCGAACGGGCGGAGGCCGATCGGCTGGCCGCCCTGCAGGAGGCGCGCCGCGAAGCCAACGAGATCCTCACGAGGGCCCAGAAGGTCGCCGAGGAGTCGCGTGAGCGCGACCTTGCCGCGACCCGCGAGGAGCTCGAGCGGATCCGGACGCGTGCCGCGGCCGATCTCGAGGCCGAGAAGCAGCGGGCGATCGGGGAGCTCCGGGCCGAGGTCGCCGACCTCGCCCTCCGGGCGGCCGGCCGGGTCGTCGGCGAGACGATGACCGGCGATCGCCAGCGGCGGCTCGTCGGCGAGTTCCTCGAGGAGACCGCGAGCGGATCGCCCACGGGTCGGACCAGCTGATGGCGAAGCGGGACAGCGCACCGCGACGCTACGCCGATGCGGCGTTCGAGATCGCCGACCGCGACGACACCTTCGAGCGCTGGCGACGCGACCTCGACGAGGCCGCCCGGGAGCTCGAGGCGGACGCCGACCTGATGACGGTGTTGGCGAACCCGGCCCTCCCGCTCGACCAGCGGCGGACCGTCGCCGAGCGCGTCTTCGGCGGGCTGTCGGGGCCGGCGAGGAACCTCGTCCTGCTCCTCGTCCAGCGCGGCCGGATCGAGCAGCTCCCTCGGGTCGCGGCGGAATTCCGTCGGCTCGACGACCTCCGCCAGGGGATCACCAACGCGACGGCGACGAGCGCGGCGCCCCTGACCGACACCGAGGTCCGGGCCCTGACCGCCCGGCTCGAGCAGATGACGGGCGGCCGGATCGCGCTCCAGACCCAGGTCGACGAGGGCCTCCTCGGCGGGCTCGTCGTCCGCGTCGGCGACCGATTGATCGACGGCAGCGTCCGCGGCCGCCTCGAGCGGCTTCGGAACCAGATCACCGCGGGCGCGCTGTGAGCGCGACCACCATCGACCGCTAGCGCCCACCAGGAGACCCTCGCATGGCCATCCGTTCCGACGAGATCACCAGCATCATCAAGTCGTCGATCGATTCGTTCGACGCGGCGACCGAGACGCGGAGCGTCGGGACAGTCGTCGAGGTCGGCGACGGCATCGCCCAGATCTACGGGCTGGACGGCGCGCTCGCGTCCGAGATGCTCGAATTCCCCGGCGGGGTCATGGGGATGGCCTTGAACCTCGAGGAGGAGACGGTCGGCGCCGTGATCCTCGGCGAGTCGGAGAAGATCAAGGAGGGCGACACGGTCAAGACGACCGGCCGCGTCGTCGAGGTGCCCGTCGGCCAGGCGCTCCTCGGCCGGGTCGTGAACCCGCTGGGTCAGCCGCTCGACGACAAGGGCCCGATCAACACGAAGAAGACCCGCCCGGTCGAGCGGATCGCGCCCGGCGTCATCGTCCGCCAATCCGTCGACACGCCGGTCCAGACCGGCATCAAGGCGATCGACGCCCTGATCCCGATCGGCCGCGGCCAGCGTGAGCTGATCATCGGCGACCGCCAGACCGGGAAGACCGCGATCGCGATCGACACGATCATCAACCAGACCGGCAAGGGACTGGTCTGCATCTACGTGGCGATCGGTCAGAAGCTGTCGACCGTCGCCCAGACCGTGGCGATCCTCGAGCAGCACGGCGCGATGGCCCACACGATCGTCGTCGTCGCCGGCGCCGAGGACCCGGCGCCGCTCCAGTACCTCGCCCCGTACGCGGGTGTGGCGATGGGCGAGGAGGTCATGGAGAACGGCGTCGAGGTCGAGGGCCAAGGCAAGGTCAACGACGCGTTGTGCGTCTACGACGACCTCAGCAAGCACGCCTGGGCCTACCGCGAGATGTCACTCCTCCTCCGGCGGCCGCCCGGCCGCGAGGCCTACCCGGGAGACGTGTTCTACCTCCACTCGCGCCTGCTCGAGCGGGCCGCCCGGATGAACGACGAAAACGGGGGCGGGTCGCTGACGGCGCTGCCGATCATCGAGACGCAGGCGGGCGACGTGTCGGCCTACATCCCGACGAACGTCATCTCGATCACCGACGGCCAGATCTTCCTCGAGACCGACCTGTTCAACGCCGGGCAGCGGCCGGCCCTGAACATCGGCATCTCCGTGTCGCGGGTCGGCTCGGCCGCCCAGACGAAGGCGATGAAGAAGGTCGCAGCGCCGCTGAAGCTCGACCTCGCCCAGTACCGCTCACTGGCCGCGTTCGCCCAGTTCGCGTCCGACCTCGACAAGGCCACCCGCGACCAGCTGACGCGGGGCGAGAAGCTGTCCGAGATCACCAAGCAGCCGCAGTACCAGCCGCTGCCGGTCGAGCGGCAGGTCGCGATCCTGTACGCGGCGACGAAGGGCAAGCTCGACGACATCCCGACGCCGCGGGTCAAGGACTTCGAGACCGGCTTCTATCGCTTCCTGGAGACCGAGCACCCGAACATCCTCAAGGAGCTCGGCGAGACGAAGAACCTGACCGACGAGCTGTCGGCCGACCTGGACAAGGCGATCGACGCCTACCGCGAGTCATTCAACGCGTGATGTCAGGCACTCCGAACCAGTTCGCGCCGGCCCGATCGACGTGGTTGATCGAATCCGTCTCCAACCTGCGCGGCCGCGTCGCCGGGCCCTCCGGCCGAGGCCGTTTCGGATACATGGCCGTTCACGCTCGCCGGCCGTTTGATCAACGAGATCGATCAACCGCCGCGGCTGCCGGGCAGGACGAGGGCTGACCCATGGCCAGCCAGCGCGATATTCGACGCCGCATCCAGAGTTCCCGGAACATCAAGCAGATCACGCGGGCGATGCAGTTCGTGGCCGCGTCGAAGCTGAAGCGCGCCCAGGAGGCGACGCTCGCCGCCCGCCCCTACGCCACGAAGTTGGACGAGGTCCTGGCCGACGCTGCGACCGTCCTGAGCGGCGAGGACCACCCGCTCCTCGTCCGGCGCGAGACCGGCAAGCGGCTGATCGTCCTCGTCACGACCGACCGCGGCCTGGCCGGCGCGCTGAACACGAACACGATCCGGTTCGCGGCCCAGCAGATCGCGGAGACGACCGGCGAGACGACCACCGTCACCGTCGGCCGCAAGGGGCGCGACGCGATGCGGCGGTCGCGGATGCCGATCGAGGCGCACTTCGACGGCTTCCGCGAGCGTCCGACGTTCGCCGACGTCCTGCCCCTCGCCAGGCTCATCACCGACGGCTATCTCGACGGAACCTTCGGCCGGGTCGACATCGTGTACAGCCGCTTTGTGTCGACGCTGGTCCAGCGACCGACGATCGACGAGCTGCTCCCGATCGTCCCCAGCCCCGACACCGCCGGCATCCCCGGCAACCAGTTCATCTTCGAGCCGAATGCGGGTGCCGTCCTCGAGCAGCTCCTCCCGCGCTACGTCGCGACACGCCTCTTCCAGGCCGCGCTCGAGACCACCGCCAGCTTCTTCTCGAGCCAGATGGTCGCGATGAAGAACGCGACCGAGAACGCCGAAGAGCTCATCGAGGACCTGACCCTCGAATACAACAAGGTCCGCCAGTCCAACATCACCCGCGAAATGATCGAGATCGCGTCCGGCGCCCAGGCCGGGTAAGCGCGAACAGGAGGCAACCCACTCATGGCGAGCGCTGCACCCGGTGCGACCGGCCAGGTCATCCAGATCACTGGCCCCGTCGTCGACATCGAGTTCCCGGCGGGGCGACTGCCCGCGATCTACAACGCGGTGTCGATCTCGCGGGAGGGACAGGACGACCTGGTCTGCGAGGTCCAGCAGCACCTCGGCAACAACTGGGTCCGAACGGTCGCGATGACGACGACCGACGGCCTCGCCCGCGGCATCGACGTGCTCGACACCGGGGGTCCGATCACCGTCCCGGTCGGCGCCGTGACGCTCGGCCGGGTGTTCGACGTCCTCGGCCGGCCGATCGACAACAAGGGCCCCGTGAAGGCCGAGCACATGCTGCCGATCCACCGAGCGGCCCCGGCGTTCGACCAGCAGACCACCGAGGTCGAGGTCTTCGAGACCGGCCTCAAGATCATCGACCTGATCTGCCCGTTCAAGAAGGGCGGCAAGGTCGGGATCTTCGGTGGGGCCGGCGTCGGGAAGACGGTCATCATCCAGGAGCTGATCCGAAACGTCGCCCAGGAGCACGCGGGCGTGTCCGTCTTCTCGGGCGTCGGCGAGCGGTCACGCGAGGGCAACGACCTCATCCACGAGATGACGGAGTCCGGCGTCATCGAGAAGACCGCGTTCGTGTTCGGCCAGATGAACGAGCCGCCCGGCGCGCGTCAGCGGGTCGGCCTGACCGGGCTGACCATGGCCGAATATTTCCGCGACGAGGAGGGCCGCGACGTCCTCCTGTTCATCGACAACATCTTCCGCTTCACCCAGGCGGGCTCCGAGGTCTCCGCGCTGCTCGGCCGGATGCCGTCCGCAGTGGGGTACCAGCCGAACCTCGCGACCGAGATGGCCGCCCTCCAGGAGCGGATCACGTCCACGAAGAAGGGCTCGATCACCTCCCTCCAGGCGGTGTTCGTCCCCGCCGACGACTACACCGACCCGGCGCCGGCGACGACGTTCGCCCACCTCGACTCCACGATCCGGCTGGAGCGATCGATCGCCGAGCTCGGGATCTATCCGGCCGTGGACCCGCTGACCTCGACGTCGCGCGTCCTCGATCCGCTCGTGGTCGGCCAGGAGCACTACGACGTCGCCCAGGAGACGAAGCGCGTCCTCCAGCGCTACCGCGACCTCCAGGACATCATCGCGATCCTCGGCATCGACGAGCTGTCCGCCGAGGACAAGGCGATCGTCGGGCGAGCCCGCCGGCTCCAGCGTTACGCGAGCCAGCCGTTCTTCGTCGCGGAGGTGTTCACCGGCAGGCCGGGTGCCTACGTCTCCATCAAGGACACCGTCGCGAGCTTCAAGGAGATCCTCGACGGCAAGGTCGACGAGCTGCCCGAGCAGGCATTCTTCCTGGCTGGCACGATCGACGACGTCCGCGCCAACGCAGCGAAGCTGGCGAGCTGAACCCGTGCCGATCAAGCTCGACATCGTCACGCCGGAGAAGCTCGCCTACTCCGACGAGGTCGACGCGGTCGTCCTCCCGGGCAGCGAGGGCGAGCTCGGCGTCCTGCCTCACCACGCCCCGCTGATCTCGACGCTCGGGGCGGGCGAGCTCCGCCTCCGGAAGGGTGGCCAGGAGGAATCGTTCGCGATCATCGGCGGCTTCCTCCAGGTCCTCCCGGACAAGGTCGTGGTCATGGCCGAGAACGCGGACATGGCGTCCGAGATCGACCTCGAGAAGGCCCAGGAGGCTCGCCGCCAGGCCGAGCAGGCGCTCGAGGGCGGTTTCGTCGAGGGGGCCGACCTGGCCGCCGCCAGGGCGGCGCTCCAGGCCTCACTGATCCGGATCCGAGTCGCCGAGCGCCGCCAGCACGAGGGGCGTCGGCGGCACAGCTAGGCGCCGACGCGAACACATTCGATATGGCCGACGCTAGACCCTTCCACTGGGAATTCACCCCTGATCCGGTCACCCGCGAGGTGTTCCGGATCGACGGTGGCGTGCCGCTCCACGGCGAGGTTCCGATCAGCGGCTCGAAGAACGCCGCCCTGAAGATGCTCGCCGCGGCGACCCTGACGGGTGAGCGCTGCCGGTTCACGAACGTCCCGGAGATCGAGGATGTGCGCGTCATGGCCGAGACGCTCCGCGACCTCGGCGTCGTCGTCGACCACCCTGAACAGAACGTCTACGAGGTCGCGTCGGGCGACGTCGAGTGGTTGTTCGTACCCCTCGAGGCGGCAGCGAAGATGCGGGCCTCGTTCATGCTCCTCGGTCCGCTCCTGACGCGGTTCGGCCGGGTGATCATTAGCAACCCGGGCGGCGATCGGATCGGGCGACGGCCCGTCGACCTCCATGTCGAGTCGATGCGGACGCTCGGCGCGACGATCGAGTACCGCAACGGCTACTACTTCGCGACCGCCCCGGGCCGCCTCAGGGGGACCGAGATCCGGTTCCCGTTCGTGTCGGTGATGGGGACCGAGAACGCGATGCTGGCCGCGACCCTCGCCGACGGCCACACGGTCATCCGGCCGTCGGCCCAGGAGCCGGAGGTGGACGACCTGATCGTGTTCCTCCGGAAGATGGGCGCCGACATCGAGCGGACCTATCCGGACACGATCGAGGTCCAGGGTAAGCGCCGCCTCCGCGGCGCCGACCATCACGTGATCCCGGATCGCATCGAGGCCGGGACGTTCGCCGTCGCCGGCGCGGTGACGGGTGGCCGGGTGACCCTGACCGGTGCGCCGTGCGAGAACATGACCGCGTTCCTCGAGGTCCTCGAGCGGACCGGTGTCGACGCACAATGCGACGCCGACCGGATCACCGTCGACGGGTCGTCACTCCGTGAGGGCGGCTTCCGCGCCGTCGACATCGAGACTGCGCCGTATCCCGGCCTGGCCACCGACATCCAGCCACCGACGTGCGTCCTGCTGACCCAGGCGCGGGGCGTGTCCCACGTCCACGAGGCGATCTTCGAGGACCGCCTGGAGTGGCTCACGGAACTGAACGCGATGGGCGCCCGGATCGATATCCCGGACAACCACCACGCGGCGATCCACGGTCAGACGCCCCTCCGCGGGACCGAAGCCGAGATCGGCGACCTCCGCGCCGGGGCGTCGCTGATCCTCGCCGCTCTCGCCGCCGACGGCGAGTCGACCATCCACGGCGCGCACCACGTCAAGCGTGGCTATGAGAACATCGAGCGCAAGTTCGCCGATCTGGGAGCCCGGATCGCGCGCCTCGAAGAAGGGACTGCCTCCACCAGCTCATGAAGATCGGCATCGACCTCGGCACCGCCAACGTCCTCGTCTACGTCAAGGGCAAGGGGGTCGTGATCACGGAGCCATCCGTGGTCGCGGTCTCCGACGACAACCGGATCGTGGCCGTCGGCGAGGAGGCCCGCGAGATGATCGGGCGCACCCCCGGCAACATCCAGGCCATCCGGCCCATGAAGGACGGCGTCATCGCCGACTACGTCATCACCGAGGCGATGCTTCGCTTCTTCATCGCCAAGGCGACGAAGGGCCGGATCGGCATCTCGCGGCCGGAGGTGATGATCAGCGTGCCGGCCGGCGTGACGTCGGTCGAGAAGCGGGCCGTCCGGGACGCAGCGCTCAAGGCCGGGGCAAAGGACGCGTACCTGATCGAGGAGCCGCTCGCGGCGGCGATCGGTGCGAACGTCCCGATCAGCGGGCCGTCCGGGAACATGGTCATCGACATCGGCGGCGGGACGTCCGAGATCGCGGTGATCGCCCTCGGCGGGATCGTGGTGTCGACTTCGTTGCGGGTCGGCGGCAACAAGTTCGACGAGCACATCGCGACGTACATCCGCAAGAAGTACAACCTGATGATCGGCGAACGGACGGCCGAGGAGGTCAAGATCCAGATCGGGACCGCCCTGCCGCTGGAGCGTGAGCTCCAGATGGAGGTCCGCGGGCGTGACCTGATCGCCGGCCTGCCGCGGACGATCCCGATCACGAGCTCCGAGGTGATGGAGGCGATCGAGGCTCCGCTCCAGCAGCTCGTCGCGGCGGTGCGGACGGTCCTCGAGCAGACGCCGCCCGAGCTGAGCTCCGACATCATCGACAAGGGGATGGTCATGTCGGGCGGGGGCTCGCTCCTGCGCAACATCGACAAGCTGCTGACCCAGGTGACCGGGGTGCCCTGTCACGTGGCCGAGAACGCGCTCAACTGCGTCGCACTTGGAACCGGGCTCGCCCTCGAGCACTTCGACTTCTTCAAGAAGTCTCTCGTTTCGCAGATCTAGCGCGCTCGTGCCCCGCGCATTCGCCGATCTGCACACCCACTCACGCGCCTCGTTCGACTCGCTGGCGTCACCGGCCGCCCTCGTCCGGACGGCGGCCCGCCATGGCCTGACCCACCTCGCGATCACCGACCACGACCGGATCGACGGCGCCGTCGAGGCGCAGGCGATTGCCAGGGAGGTCGCGCCGGAGCTGACCGTCATCGTCGGCGAGGAGATCCGGACGGTCGACGGCGACCTGATCGGGCTGTTCCTGGACCGCGCGGTTCCGCCGGGCCTGACCGCCGACGAAGCGATGGCGGAGGTCCGCGCCCAGGGCGGGCTCGTCGGCATCCCGCACCCGTTCGATCGGTTCCGTGGCTCGCTCCTGCGCGACGCCCGGCGGGAAGCCCTGCTGCCGGCGGTCGACTGGATCGAGGCCTACAACGCCCGGGTCGCGGTCGGGAACGGGAATGTGCGCGCGGCGGAGCTGGCGCACGACGCGGGCCGACCCGGGATCGCCGTGTCGGACGCCCACAGCGCATTCGAGGTCGGGGTCGCCTACACGGCGTTCGACGGCGATCCGACGACGGCCTCGGGTCTGCTGGCGGCGCTGCCGAGCGCCGAGCTGGTGACCGGCCGGGCGTCGTTCTACCTGCGCCTGTTGACGCCGGTCGCGAAGGTCGTCCAGCGTGCTCGCGGCAATGGGCGGGTCCGGCCGTCGGGTGATCGATCGGTGCCCCTCGGGCGATGAGCGGCCTGTACGGGACGGCGAAGACGCCGGGTCCGCCGGATGACGAGCGTCGGAGCGGGGAGCAGCGACGGAGCGGCACGGACCGTCGCGAGGAAGGCGCCGTCCCACCCGAAACGGACCGGCGCAGCGGCCTCGAGCGGCGGTCCGGCGAGGATCGGCGGTCCGACAGCGTCACCGCCGACCAGCTGTCGCTGGGCCGCCGGCTCCGCCAGCGGCGGACGATCCTGTCGCTCGTCCTGCCGCTTGTCCTGCTGGTCCTCTTCGCCCGGGCCCTGCCGGGGTTCCGACTGGAGGACTTGCCCGGCCTGATCCTCCGCGCCAACCCGCTGCTGCTGCTCGTGGCGTTCACGGTGTTCTACATCGGGTTCCCGCTCCGCGGCCTCCGCTGGGCGCTCCTGATCCGCGGCACGGGTTTCCGCCTGGGAGTCCGCGACGCCAGCGAGATCATCTTCATCAGCTGGCTCGTCAACTGCCTCGTCCCCGCGAAGCTCGGCGATCTGTACCGGGCGTACCTCTTGAAGATCAACAGCCCGGTCTCCCTGTCGCGCACCTTCGGGACGGTCTTCATCGAGCGGGTGCTCGACCTCTTCGCGATCGTCGTTCTCGGTCTTGCCTCGGGCTACTGGTCGTTCCGCGGCCGCCTGCCCGACCAGGTCCAGATCGTGTTCGCGATCGGGGTCGGCGTCGTCCTGGCGCTCGCGGCCGGGCTGCTGACCATGCGGAACTTCGGCCGGCGGGTGATCGTGGCGCTGCCCCTGCCGCATCGGATCCTCGAGTTCTACGACCGGTTCGAGGAGGGCGTGTTCTCGGCCGTCGGTCTGCGCCAGCTTCCGCGGCTCGTCGTGATCACCGGCTTCATCTGGGCGACCGAGGCGATGCGGCTGTTCCTCGTCGTCGAAGCGCTCGGCTTCGGCGACGTTCACCTCGGGATCAGTGGCGCGTTCTTCGTGGCCCTCACCGGCTCGCTCCTGACCGCGGTGCCGTTGACGCCGGCCGGCATCGGCGTCGTTGAGACCGGCGTGGTCGCGGTTCTGACGCTCGTGTACGGGATCGGCCAGACGGAGGCCCTGGCGATCACCCTGGTCGACCGCGCGATCAGCGTCCTGTCGATCATCATCCTCGGCTCGTTCGCCTATTGGCTGTCCCCAAAGCGACGCGGAATGGGCCTCGACGAGGCTGCTCGGACCCGCCCGTCGAACCAGATCGCGTGACGCCCCAGAAGGCTCGAAACCGCGCCGTCCGAGCCTGAACCGAGGGGGGCGATTCGACGAATTCCGAATGGGGGTCAGGAGTCCCATGCCTGCTCCGGCCCGGACCCCTACGCACCGCACCAGACCGCGTCCACTGCACGCCCCGCCGATCTGACCGCGGCGGTACCAACGGGTGATACAGGGTGCTCCGGGCCGTTCGTGATCATGTGGGCATCGCGTCACCAGCCGTCTGCTCGAGATACGGAGCGCCCAACGACGTCATGACCACCCAGAACGGTCGCGCGTTCAACGAATGGCTGCGAGCTCAGCTCAAGGCCAAGAAGATGTCGCAGCGGCAGCTCGCCCAGCAGTCCGGCGTCGATCACTCGACGATCTCGCGGCTGATCCGCGGTGACCGGATGCCGTCGCTCGGAACGGCGACCAAGTTGGCCCGTGGCCTGCGCGAGCTGCGCGATGACGCCGACACGCCGCAGTACCTCGGCCTGGTCGCGTCCGGCGCGACGAACCCCACCGCTCGGGTCGAGTACGCGCTCCGCGCCGACGAGCTCCTGTCCGAGCCGCAGGTGCGGCAGATCATGGAGTACTACCTCGCCGTCCGGATGCGTCGCTTCGGCCGTGCCTTCCAGCCCTCCGAGCCGTCCACCAACCGTCCGCCGGAGCGCCCGATTGCGCGCTCTGCGACGGTCGGCGCCGGCCCGGTCGTGGCAGGCGTCGGACCGGTCGCCACGAGCCGGATGGGCGTCAGTCGCGTCGGCCGTTCGCTCGGTCGGCCTGGCCGACCCTAGGAGACTCCGTCCGGCTCTCGCCGGACGCAACCACAGCCTTTTCCAGGGCACGGCCCGGACGCCCTCCACGTCCGGGTCTCGGGGACAGCGAACGCCGGCGTCTGGGGCGCCGGCGTTCGCATGTTCGCCGCGCATGAACGTCGCTGGCGTTGTTGGCCGCTTTGCTCCTCGCTCACAGGCCTTCAAGCCTGCTCGCTCCGGTGCTCGCGGCCGCCTCGCCAGCGACGCCCCTGCGCGGCGAACCGGGGAGTACTGGCGAGCGCCTCGCCAGCGAACGCCATACGCGACGAACGCAGTGCCGCGGTCACGTGCCTCACTCAGCGCGCGGGCGTCGGGCGGTAGACCGTGATCCAGCGGCCGGGGGCCGCCTCGAAACGCAGGACGACGAACGTCGGCGGCACCGGCTGGCCGAAGATCGACGACGCGTACGCGTCCTCGGCGGGCCCGCCGCAGTCCGACCCGATCGTCTCGTGGAACAGCTGGTCGCAGAGGACGACCCGGGCGGCCTCGTCGACGTGGCTGCCGCTTCCGAGCGAGGCCGGCGCGGGCACGATTGCGGCCGGGGCGAGCCGCTCGACCGGGAAGCGCAGGGCATCGGCCGGCTTCACCGCCGGCAGGCTGTCGAGGGCGAACGGTTCGCCACGGGCCGCCACGAGCACCCGGGCGGCGGCGACCTGGGCCGCCGGCCATCCGCCATCGGGCGCAACGACCGGCGGCTGCCGGGTGACGTTCCACCCTACGAGGCCGAGCAGGACGACCGCGCCAAGCCCGAACCCGGCCACGCGCACCGATGCCGGGACGGTCGACAGACGGTCGTCGGACGACATCGACGCTCGCGCGACCCCGACCAGCGAGGCAATCCCGGCGCCGACGAGGACGAACACGATCGGGTCGGCGAAGGCGTGATAGTGGTCGTTCGGCAGCCCGAGGACGACCGTCGCCAGGCTCGGCGCGCCGACGGCCAGAGCGACGACAGTCCAGACGAGGCCCAAGGCCAGCCAGCGGACGGCGGTGCGCTCGTCTGATCGAGGCACCAGCCAGCCGCGCCAGACGGTCACGACGACGACGAGCGTCGAGGCGAGGATCGTCTCGATCGGGGCCGACGTGATCAAACCGGCGAGCGGCCAGCCGAGGATGCGAAGGCCGACGATCGGGACTCGCGCGGGAAGCGGGATCGCCGCCGGCCCGCCGCCTCCGGTCAGGAACGCGATCGCAGCCCGCAGCTCGGACGCGTCGCTCGTCCACTCGTGGATCGCGAGTGGGACGTAGCTCAACAGGAGGAGCACGATCCACCAGCCGGCCGAGACGAGGACCGCTCGTGCGCCAGCGCGGTCTCCGGCCGCCCGACGGCGTCGAACGTCGGCAACGAGCAGGGCAGCGACGACCGGCGTGAGCGTCACCCCGAGGACGTGGCAGTGCATCGTCACCACGGCCGCGGCACCGGCGACGATCCACCAGCGTGCTCGCCTCGCTTGCCAGGCGTGCCATGCAGCAGCGAGGGCGATGGAGCTCGACAGCGCGATCACGTTCGGGTTCCAGATGAACGTCGATTCCTCGACCGCGCTCGCCGACACCGCCATCAGGGTCGCGGCGACGACGCCGGCGACCGGCCCGCCGATCGACCGCGCGAGCCAGCCGGTCACGCCGACCGCGACGACCCCGCCGAGGGCGATCCACGCCGTGACCGCGGTCGGATCGACCCCGGAAACCGCCGCCGCCGGAGCGAGGAGGAGGTAGTAGAGCATCCCGTGATGGAAATCGCCGATGGACGTCGGAGGCCCGAGCAGCGGGATGACGCCGCGTTGGACGAAATCGCGGAGCACGAGCATGTCGTGCCCCTGGTCGGCGTCCCACGTGCCTCGCGTCGGGAGGTCCACGAACCGGAGGACGGCGGCCGCGACGAGGATCGCGACGAACGCGACGAGCTCGATCGTCCGAGCCCGTGCCTCGGTCACGTGGGCTCGGCAGAACGAGTGCGACCGCCGAGGACCTCGCTCGAGGCGACGGCCGCGACCGGCTCATCCTCGACGCGGCGTCGCGCCGCGGTCGCCCGCGACCGGCTGCCGCGGAGGCTCAGGGCGTCCGGCGGGAGAGGCTCGAGCGGCTCGCCGCGGGCGATCGCGACGGCCCGTCGGAGGTTGATGGCGTCGTAGCCCTCGTCCATGCCGGGCGTCTCGATGATGTAGGCCGCGCCGGCGAGGGCCGCATGGCGGAGGACCGATGCAATCCCCTCGGGCCCGATCCGGCCCGCACCGAGATGCTCGTGGCGATCCATGCGCGAGCGGAGATCGGCCTTCGTGTCGTTCAGGTGGATCAGCGGGAGCCGGTCGAGCCCGATCTCATCGCCGAACCCGCCGAGCAAGCGGTCGAGGGCGAGCGGGTCGGTGAGATCGACGCCCGCGCCCCAGAGGTGGGCGATGTCGAGGCAGAACGCCACCCGGTTCCGTTGGATGCCGCCACGCTCGAGCGCCTCGGCGATCGCGACGAGCTCGAGGAGGTCGACCCCGATACCCCCGCCACCGCCGGCCGAGTTCTCGAGCGTGACGATCGGGAACTCCGCTGGAGCATCGCTGGGTTCCTCGGTGGCAAGCGCGGCGGCGATCCCGTCGACCAGGCGGTCGACGCCGGCGTCGAGCCCGGACCCGCGATGCGAGCCGGCGTGGATGTTGACGTAGCGAGCTCCGAACCGGCGAGCCGCTTCGAGCTCCGCGGCCAGCAGCCGGACCGAGCCTTCGTGGAAGATGTCATCGTCGCCGGCCAGGTTGATCAGGTACGAGCCGTGGATGGCCAGCGGCGCGACGTCGTGCTCGGCCAGGAGGTCGCGGAACGCCGGAACCTCCGGCGATGGCTCGCCGCGCCGCTCCCAGGCGGTCGGGTTGTCGCTGAAGACCTGGAGGGCGGTCGCGCCGATGTCGACCGCCCGCTCGGCGGCCTTGACCAGACCGTCGGCCACCGGGAGGTGGGCGCCGAGCCGTCGACCGTCAGGAAGCATCCTCGCCATCGTACCGGTCGAGGTTCTGCTAGCGTCGAGCCGTGACCGATCCACCGAGTCCGGCTCCGGAGGAGCCGCCGCGTCGACGGCTCACCGACCGGGAGAAGGCGATCCGGGCGTTCTTCCGCGATGACCGGCTCGTGTCGATCCCGGCCAAGCCGAGCAAGCGCGACCTGCTCCTCCCGGTCATCCTCGACCGGTGCTTCCCCGAGGACCGCAACTACGAGGAGAAGGAGGTCAACATGCGGCTGGCCCTGCTCCACCCGGACGTCGCGGCGCTGCGGAGGTATCTCGTCGACGGTCGTCTGATGACGCGCGAGGCGGGAATCTACCGTCGGGCGCGGCCGGTCGACGACCCGGCCATCGACGACCCGCCGAAGGACGGGGCCTGACGCCGCGCTAGTGGCGGCCGTTCGAGCGGTTCGCCGCCCGGCTTCGGCCTTTCGTGTATTCCCCGCCGACGATCGGCTCGATCAGCCCGAGATCGCCGTCCTTGCGGCGATAGAGGATGTGGACCCGCTCTGACTCCGCGTCGACATAGATGAAGAACGTGTGTCCGAGCTCCTCCATCCGGGCGGCCGCGTCCTCCTCGAACATCGGCTCGATCGCGAACCGCTTCGTCTTGACGATCTGGCGCTCGCGGGCTGGCTCCGCCGTCCCGTCGGCGATCCGCCGCAGGAGCTGCTTCTCCTCGACGGGTCGTGCGCGAAGCCGGGGCTTCTCGCGGTGGTCGACGGCACGGCGCTCGAGCTTGTCGACGACCTCGTCGACGCCGGCCCGATGGTTCTGCGCCGCCGCGTGGGTCCGGAGCGTCCGGCCGTCGATGACGAGCGTCACCTCGACGATGTGGGAGTCCGCCAGGCTCCGATGGCGTTCGATCGACAGCTCGACGAGGGCATCGCTCCGGTCGTCGAGGATCCGCTCCAGGCGGGAGAGCTTCCGCTCGGCGTACGCCCGGATGTTGTCGGGGACGTCGATGTTCTTGCCCTTGACGATCGTCCTCACGGTCACCTCCCGAGAGGCGATTTGGCGCCTCATTCCGCGTGGCATCGGGCAGTCCGAGGGCGGCCGACGGGCCCCGCCCGTCGTCAGCCGAGTCTACACCTCGGGGGTCGTCGGACCCCTTCGCGGGTCATGGCTCGCCATCCAGGCGCCCCGCTAGCGTTCGCGGGCCACCGTCACCGCCGAGACGCCGATGGCCCCCGCGTCGAGGAGCGGCGCCGCGCACGCCGATAGCGTCGCTCCCGTCGTGACGACGTCGTCGACGAGGACGATCCAGCGGCCGGCGAGTGGTGCCGGACCTCGTGGCGCGCCCGGGCGCAGCCCGAATGCGCCGGTCACGTTCGTTGCACGGGAGCGGCGATCGAGGTCGAACTGGGCGGTCGTCGCCCGGACGCGTTCGAGGAGCGGGCTCATCGGGAGATGCAGTGCGAGGGCGGTGGCCGCGGCGATCAGCTCCGCCTGGTCGTACCCGCGGCGACGTCGCCGCTCCGCGTGGACCGGGACCGGGACGAGCAGGTCGCCGCCCGAGCCGGCTCGCTCCCAGCGCCGCGCGATCGCCTGACCCAGCGGCACGGCAAGGCGCGTCTCGCCGCCATACTTGAGCTCGTGCAGGGCCCGGCGGACGACGCCGCCGAACGGGGCGCACCACTCCAGCTGGAGGAGCGGCGGCGGCACGTCGGACGGCAGCCCGATCGAGACGCCCGCGGACCGCTCCAGCCGGGCATCCAGGGCGGGAAGGCAGGCCGCGCAGATCGGCCGGCCCTCGCGCCCGCAGCCCGGACAGCGAGCCGGGAACGCGAGGTCGAGGATCCGACCCGAGACTGCCTGGACCGCGGCCACGCAGGCCATTCTCCGGACCGCCCCTCGACCGGCGATCAACCGGCGATCACCCGCGCCTTCGCCGCCAGATAACCGCCTGTGAAGCGCCGCCCGCCACGATGGAGGGATGAACGACCTCCGTGTCGGCCGGATCATCCGGGCGGTCCGGATCCACGTCCACCTTCGGCAGTCGGATGTCGGCCGTCTCGCCGACTGCGGCCAGTCGGTCATCTCGTTGCTCGAGCACGGTCGTCTCGATGAGGCGTCGCTTCGGACGCTTCGCCGCGTCTGCACCGTCCTCGAGATCGACCTGGCTCTAGATGCACGATGGCGCGGCGGCGCGATCGATCGACTGCTCGACCAGGGCCACGCCGCCATCGTCGAGTACGCCGCACGGCTGCTGGTTCGGAACGGGTGGATCGTCGACGCTGAGCTGACGTTCAATGAATACGGCGAGCGCGGATCGGTCGATGTCGTCGCATGGCACCCGGAGCATCGAGCGCTGCTGCTCGTCGAGGTGAAGACGGCGTTGACCGACCTCCAGGCGATGCTGCTGTCCATG